>ENA-UEQP01001681-UEQP01001681.1-human-gut-metagenome-genome-assembly--contig:-NODE-1681-length-19173-cov-3.854996_pt1 | contig 19173 bp, 16 predicted proteins | sample MGYA00242951_ERZ507951 | MGnify/ENA primary metagenome ERZ507951 (study PRJEB26167, sample SAMN06115539) | human gut metagenome | host: Homo sapiens | place: China:Shanxi | collected 2015-11-18...
CCTTCACGGTCAGGGTGTCCAGCTCATAGCCGCTGTCGGGCTTGACGGTGATGGTCACGGTATCGCCCTTGGAGGCGCTCTTGGGGCTGACGGTCACATCGCCGTGCTTGACAGAGGGCGCGGAGACGTCATAGCGTCTGGAGGAAGAGCTGGAACCGCCGCCGGAGCTGGGCGCAGAGTAGCTGACCGTCCAGACACCGTTCGCGGTGCTGCTCACATAGTAATTGCTTGCCAGAGCGCCGGAGGGGTTTGTCAGATACACGCCGGAGGTCAAACCGGATTTTGCAAGAACCGTATAGGTATAAGCGCCCTCGCTGCCAGCGCGCTTGACGATGTTGGTGTTGCCGTTGCCCACAACGTGAACGCTCGGGTCGCTGCTGAACGTGCCGCCGGTGATGGAGATGGTCTCGCTGCCCGGGCCGCCGCCCTTCTGAATTTCGCCATTGAAAGAGCCATTTTTGATATTGATAACAGCTGTTGTGTCAGTTGTAGCATCAGCGCGAACAACACCGGTAAATGTACCGTTCTCAATGTTGATCGTACCGCCGGAGTTGTAAACATAGGCAGCATACGGAGCGGTATAGGTGCCGCTCTTTACAGTGGCGGTGCCGCCATACTGAACAGCCACCGCACAATTCAAGTACGTGCCATCTCCAGTTCTGATATCCGTAACTTTGATCTCGCAATTTTCCAATGTTGCATTGCTTCCAACCTGCACGCAGCCGCCGTATTTTGCGGTCAGCTTCATGTCGGTGAACGATGCGGTCTTGGTTTCAAAAGCAGCGCCCAAGAATGCATTGATACCAGTGATGTTATAGGTGCCGCCGGAGACAATGACCTCACCACAGCCGGAAGCCTTCACAACGCGCTCGTCCGTCTCGGCGCTGACATTGTTCAGGACCAACTTGCTCTCACTGCCCACCGTAAACAATGCAGTGTAGTGGTAGTTGTCGCTTGCGCAGGTGCTTCCGGTGTAAGATCCGCCGTTAATCGTCACTGTAGAGCCGGCAGAACCTTCGCGAAGGTCAACAAATCCCCAGACTTTCGTCTCCCATTCGGTATTATGCGTGTCTCCCATCTTCATGCCGCTTCCTGCGGTCATGCCGTTGATGGTCAAGTTTACATTTTTAGCAGTGACCCAAATCGCACTGTTTTTCTCATCCTTAGATTCACTTCTATCCGATACCGTCGCAGCAGTCAGTACATGACCGTTCAGATCAAGCGTCATGCTCTTCGTGACTTCAATCGGCTTTGTAACGGTCACATCCTTCAGCAGCGTGACGGTCGCGTTTTCGTCAGCGGCGGTGATAGCGTCGGGGAGGGTGGTGTACTGCTTTGCCCCGATCATAGCGACCGTCTCCTCGTGCGGCTTCACCCAATGACCCTTCGAAACCTCCACAAGCACTTCGTTGGCGTTCTTGTTAACAATATCGCCGTAAGCAGTACCGGCGGCAACGACCTTGTTGTCAATGATCACAAGACCGTCTGTGCCGACCTCTTTACGGCCGAAGATGCTGTCTTCGGGCTTTTGGGTGCCTGCATTTTCCTGCATCAAGATATTCTGGCTTGCGGAAGTAGCAGCGTCAACGGTGACCTGACCGACATTCGCCGTGCCGACTAGATCGCCGACGCGCCAGCTCTTTCCCGTCTCAGTGCACTTCAGAGTGCTGTCCTTTACAGTGCAGCCCGTGATGGTGTGGTAGGTGGCGGGATTCGCACCGGCGTGACCGATCAGGCCGCCGACAGAGCCCTTCGCCTCAATCGTCACATTCTCGACGGAGCAGTTTGTAAGCGTGACCTTGGTATCGACCGGGCCGTCGTTCTGGTTGTTATAGCCGGATGTCCAGCCAATCAGACCGCCGACGCGCGCGCCGCCGGTGCTGACAATTTTGCTGTTCTTCAGATGGCAGTTATCCAGTTCGATTCGAGTCATGGAATCCACGCAGTTGATAAATGCGCCGATTCCCTGATTATTCGTTGTGTCGTTGATATCCGCACCAGCAATGGTCAGATCCTTGATCACAATGCCGGATTTGCCCGCAAAGCCGCCCGCAAACAAGGGGGCGCTCAGGCCGGTGATGGTCTTGCCGTTGCCGTTCAGGGTGATGACGCCCTGACCATGGTATCCATCCACACCCACCGGCGTCCAGTTCTTACCGGTCATATTGATGTCGTCCAGCAGCTCGATCACGGTGTCGCCGGTTTTGTTTGCGGCCGCAAAGGCGTCGGCGAGGGTGGCGTAATACGCATCGCCAATCTTTGCTTCGCATTCGGTTTTCAGCGTAAGAACATCGTCCTTTGTGCCCTTCCACGCAAGCGCATCGGTGAGTTCGATCTCATTGCCGCTGCTGTCCTTCACTGTCGAGCCGGCGGGCAGGGATGTTGTTCCTTTGGGAATCGTGTAGAGCGCGGCGGTGCCTTTCGACTTGGTGTTGTTATCCGCCACAAGATGGAACTCGTTTTTATCCGTGTGAGCGCCGAGATACAGACCAACATTCTTGATGCTGGTATCGCCAGGCTGTGCTGTGATATCAAATGTGTTGCTGGTCGCAGTAACAGTGCTCGTGATGTCCCACTGCGAAATGTACTCAAACTTCACCGGGCGGGTGCTGGTGACGGTGTTGCCGGTGAAGTTGATGGTGGTCAGAGACTTGAAGTTGTCACCCTGCCCCTCGTTGTCGTCCTTCTTCCAGTTGCCGTAGGCGGGACGGATCCACGTCGGGTTGGAGTTGTTCGCAGAATCCGTGTTTTCGTAATTATTGAACGTGCAGCCGTTGAAGGTCAGCGTCTGCGCGGCGATCGCGCCGACGATGATGCCGTTGAAAGTGCAGCCGTCGAACTTCAGCTCGCCCAGCTGGCTCCACGGGGAGGTGTAGAGCTGGTAGTCGAAGCTCATGACGTTGTTGAACGTGATGCCCTCAAAGGTCACGTTGGTGTAGGCGGGGACAGCCAGCAGCAGGCTCGTGCCGATGTTGTCGATGCTCTCATAGCCCGTGACATTGCTGGTAATGGAGCCGTTGACGAAGACGATGTTCTTGCCGTTCGCGCCGTCGTTTCCTTCATCAAGATAGCCGTTGGAGTTGTAGCCGTTCAGGACGCTGCGATCCTCGGTCTGACCCGGCTTGTCGTTTCTCTCGCCGTTGCCGAGTACGCCGTCCTTTTTGTAGCTGTACTCGCCGACGGTGACGTACATCGTACCATTAAGACGCTGCTGCGCCTCGATATACTTGTCGCGGGTCATCGCGCTCAGCTCAGCGAGGGTGTAGGGATTGTTTTCGCTGCCGTCGCCAACCGCCGTTGCCGCGTTCGAACTCGTCACGGTCGTGCTGCCGTTGAGCGTTTCGGTCGTGGCGGTCGTCTCGCCGACCTCGGCGACGACTTTTTCGGTTGAGGTACTACCCTCGGTCGTGCCCTCTGTCCCCTCTGCATACGCCGCGGGGATCATGCTCAGGAGCATGGCCAGCGTCAGCAGCAGAGACAAGAGCTTGCTTGTTATGTGTTTCATAGCTTCCCTCCTATAAGATTTTTGGGGTAATTATGTGAACCGGAATCATTCGAAAACGTTTCCGGTTGGCACGGGGAATATACGTCGCTCCGCATGGCAAGGGAATCAGCTCTACTGTCCCCCAGCCTGCGGCGCACAACGTCCATGGCCGCGCCGAGATTCGGCGGTCTGGCCGATTGTTCAGTTAGAATCGCCGTACATTGGCTCAGCGGCCTGCCTGCGCAAACAGGGCAGCCGCAGCGCTGTTTTCCTGTACGGCTGCTGATGACCGATTTCCACGCATGGCCGTTTTCACACAGCCACCATGCCTTCCGGCTGCTGCCGGGCGTCACCTGCTGCGGCGTGAAACTGCCGTTAAGGGTCGGATGCCACTGCGATGCGATCACCGGCTCCTTGGTCTCCAGATCATTAAATCCCGGCAGGACCTTGCGGTTGGTGCAGTACGGGCAATCGCTTTCCCTGTTCACACGGTGGGCGATGACCGCACAGAAGGAATGTCCTCTGTCACAGAGCCACCACACGCGGCGATTGGAATATGCGCTCACCGCCTCCGGCGTCAGCGCACCGTTCTTTTTCCGATCCCACTGTTCAGCAAGCTGCGGATGCAGCGAAGCGAGATCATTGAATCCGGACAGGACCTTTTGTCCCGCGCAGAACGGACAGCCTGCGTTTGATGTGACGCGGCTGGCAACGCTCGCCTGCCAGCTATGTCCTTTCGGACACCTCCACCAGACCTTCCGGTGTGCTCCCGGCATGACCTGCGTCGGCAGCAGCGGAGAATTCTTTTCCATGTCCCACTCCGAAAGCAGATCAGGGAATTTTGCCGCCAGAGAGTTTTCCTCCGGCAGAACAGTGCGGCCCGCGCAGAAGGGACAGCCCGTTCCCCGCGCGCGGATTCTGACTTCGGAACGGTAGGAATGGCCTTGGGAGCATCGCCACCATACCTTTTGATGGCTTCCGTAGGTCACATCCTTCGGCGTGAGCGGCGCATTGCGTTCATCGTCCCATTGTGCCAGCAGGTGAGTTTGTTCATGCCCGGCGCAGAAATCGTACAGAGACGGATGAATCGCTGCTCACCTCCCGCAGAATACTTGTCCGCCTGCAATACAGGCGGAAGGGTCTTTTAAGCTGATTGTGTATCCGGCACAGTGGATAAAAAAGTACAGGTTGCCGACCACAGCGACATACACAAAATCTACATCTTAACCATAGCACTCCCCCAACAGAATAGCAATAGGCCAGCGGCTTAAATCCGACTAAAAAATCGTACTTTTTTATCCAGCCCTTTTCACTTTCTGCGTTTTCTTAACGATTTCTTTACACCCGTCATCCTGAGCCCAGAGCAAAAAGCTCCGGTGGGTGACGCCCAGCAGTTTTCCTGCCGCCCGCGCGGACAGCTCGCCGCGCTCCCAACGCGCTTTGACTTCGCCGAATCCCTCCGGCAGCGCCTTGCGGGGTCTGCCGAATTTCACGCCGCGCGCCTTCGCTGCGGCGATCCCTTCCGCCTGCCGCTGGTGAATGAACTCGCGCTCTGTCTGCGCCACATAGGATAGCAGCTGCAGCACGATGTCCGCGATCAGCGTTCCGGTGAGGTCGCGATTCCGCCGCGTGTCAAGCAGAGGCATATCCAGCACAACGATTGCCGCACCCTTTTCCTTTGTGATGATGCGCCATTGCTCTAAAATTTCCTCATAGTTTCTGCCGAGACGGTCGATGCTCTTGATCACAAGCGTGTCGCCGTCTTTCAGTTTGCGCAGCAGCCGCTGGTAGCTGCGGCGGTCAAAATCCTTGCCGGACTGCTTGTCCACAAAAATCGCCCGGTCCGTTAAACCGAATTCCCGCAGAGCGATGAGTTGACGCAGTTCATTCTGTTCCTTGGTCGAAACTCTTGCATAACCGTATTCCATGTACTGACCTCCCAATTTATCGGTGGATAAATTGTAAGTCAGGTGCCGGCCACATGGGCAATATAGTGTTATATCACTATATTACCACATATTTTTCGATTAGTGAAGTATCACTAATAACCTTTTCTCAAATAATTTACCATAGTGATAAATCGTCATGGAGGTTTACCCTATGGATACTCAGAAAACCGTTGCCCACCGCATCCGCCAGCTTTGCGGAGAGCGAAAAATCACGCCGAACGGCTTAGCGAATCTATCTGCCGTTCCTCAGGCAACCATCAAGAGTATCCTTAATGATGAAAGCAAAAATCCGGGCGTCGTGACGATTAAGAAGCTTTGTGATGGTCTTGACATTACCCTCGGCGAGTTCTTCTCCACACCTGAATTCGATATGCTGGAACAGGAAATCAAATGAAGCCTCTTTCTCAGCCTCTACCGCCAGCGCTCCTCCATTTTTCGCGTAGAGTACACGCATAGTGCGTGAACTCTACGCTCTATAAGGGGTATTCTCTCTTTTTCGCGGAAAATCTTTCATCCGCTGCTGCGTTTGACGGTTACACATTGCCGCCGCGCCTTTTCTCATTTGAATGGAGTGCTGCTACATGAAAAATGAATCCCAATATGGTCTGCTGCTTTTACAGCGGTATCTGTATGAGCATACGGATGATCAGCATCCGGCTTCCGTAGCGGATATTCTTGCCTTCTGGCGGGAACATGGCATTCAGGCAGGGCGCAAGAGCGTATATTCCGCTATTGAAGTCTTGCAAAGCAACGGCATGGACATCGTCTGTGTCAAAAGCACCCAGAACCGATACTTCGTAGGAGAACGGTTATTTGAGCTGCCGGAGTTAAAATTGCTGGTGGACGCGGTGGAATCCTCCCGCTTCATTACGGCCAAGAAAAGCGAACGGCTTATTGAAAAGCTGGGTAAGCTCACCAGTGAATCTCATGCCCGCCAGTTGGATCGGCATATCTATATGGAAGGTACCGCCAAACCGGAGAATGAGTGTATTTATTACAGCGTGGATGAGATCCATAACGCCATTCAGGAAAAACGGCAGATCACCTTTCAGTATTACGAATACACCCCGCAGAAAGAAAAGATACTCAAGCATAACGGCTACCGCTATCAGTTCAGCCCTTATGCACTTATCTGGAGCCGAGATTGCTATTATGCCGTAGGCTGGTCGGAAAAGCACGGAAAGATTGCACAATTTCGGGTGGATCGCATGACGGCAGTCGAACCGCTGGAACATACGGCAGTCCAGACACCGGACTTTGATCCGGCGGAGTATGTCCGCAAGGTGTTTGGGATGTACCCGGACAACCTCTGTATGGCAATGCACAGACATATTTATCCGGAATTTTGTCGCCGCGACGGTGCCGGATCGGCTGTGGACTGGACCCACAGTCAAATCGTGAGCTTTTCTCCGCTGCTGACTTGCAATGGAAACGATTTAAACGCTTTGCACATATCAAAAAAAGAAATAATTGGTAAAATTGAACAAAAGGGCAAAAGCAGGCTGAAATTGAAAGTCTGTGTTGCAGTTTACACGTTTTTGCTGTATATTTATAACAGCTTTTACACGCGCGACGGTGCATTAAAGCACTGCTGTATAGGAAAGGATGAATGAAGATGAAAAAATGGATTTCGCTTCTGCTGAGCGCCGTGATGACGCTGGGCCTGCTGACCGCCTGCGGCGGCGGACAGAGCTCCGGCAATTCCGGCAGCGCCGGCAGCAGCGGCGCACAGGCCACGGACGTGCTCTACCACGTGTACCACGCCCCCCCCTATGTGACGCTGGACCCCAGCACCGAGTACTCCAACGGCATTCTGGTGCTGCAGAACGTGTATGAGACGTTGACCTACTACAACTCCGAAACCGGCGAGCTGGAGCCCATGCTGGCCACAGAGTGGAGTAGCAATGAGGAGGGTACCGAGTGGACCTTCAAGCTGCGGGACGACGTCACCTTCCATGACGGCACTCCCATGACCAGCGCCGATGTGAAGGCATCCCTGGAGCGCACTATCAGCTTGGGTCAGGGCGCCGCCTTTAACTGGGGCGCCGTGGAGAGCATCGAGACCAACGGTGACTACGAGGTCATCTTCAAGTGCTCCATCCCCGCCCCCATTGACCTGATCGCTTCCGCCGGCTACGCTTCCTACGTCATGAGCGCCGAGGCGGTGCAGAAGGACACCGAGTGGTTCAACGCCGGCAACGACGGCGGCACTGGCCCTTATATGATCGACCAGGCCAGCGGCTCCGAGACCGTGGTTCTGAAGGCCTATGAGAACTACCGCGGAGGCTGGGCGGACAATCAGTACAAGACCATCCTCATCAAGCAGGTACTGGAGTCCAGCGCCCGCCGTCAGATGATTGAGACCGGCGAGGCCCAGCTGGCCGACAACTTCTCCAGCACGGACCTGGAGGCCCTGCTGCAGAACGACAGCGTGTACTCCGTCAAGTCCGAGACCTGGAACAACGCCATTGCTTTCCTGAACTGCCAGAAGTATCCCTGCGACAACGAGGAGTTCCGCAAGGCGCTGGCCTACGCCTTCCCCTATGAGGAGGGTGTGAACGGCGTGATGGCCGGCAACGCTACCCGGTCCGTGGGCATGGTGCCCGGTGGCATGTGGGCCCATGATGACTCCTTGTTCCAGTATCCCACCGATCTGGAGCAGGCCAAGGCCCATCTGGATGCCTCCGGTGTGGATCCCAGCACGGTGACGCTGTCCGCCACCTACTCCAGCGGCTATGACGAGTATTCCGATATCCTGCAGCTGTGGCAGGCCAACCTGCGTGAGCTGGGCATCAAGCTGGAGATCCGCGGCATGGAGTGGGACGCCCAGTGGTCTGAGGCCCAGGCCACCAATCCCGAGGACCGGCAGGACATTCTGCTGATGCGCTGGTGGCCCGACTACGCCTCTCCCTCCAGCTGGTTTGACTCCCTGGTAAAGAGCGAGGAGACCGTCACCTTCAACTTGTCCTACATCAACGACCCCGAGCTGGACGCCATGATCACCGAGGCCGACAACTCCGTGGCCACCGACCGCGCCAAGGCGGAGAGCCTGTACGTGGCAGCCCAGGACAAGCTGATTGACTCCACTCCCATGATCTTCATGTTCGACGACAGCCATACCCTCATCGTCAGCAACACCATCAGCGGCGTGGAGGAGAATCCTGCTTACTCCACCGTCATCCATTACTATAACGTGACCAAGATCGGCTAATCCGTTCTCAAGCAATAGAGGCGGTGTCTGTCAGGCACTGCCTCTATTGTCGCACACGGATTTGCCGGGCAACCGCACGCGCGGGCAGTTCGCGCGGAAAACTACACCGACCGGGGGTAAAATCTATGGCAAAATACATTGTGAAGCGGCTGTTGAGCAGCATCCTGGTCCTGTGGGGCGTGGTGACCATCACATTTTTCGTCTCCCACGTCCTTCCCTCCAACCCGGCCACCAAATGGGTGGGCACCCGAGCCACCCCGGAGCAGCTGGCCGCCGCCACGGAGGAACTGGGACTGAATGACCCGCTTCCCATCCAGTATGTGAACTATCTGGGAGACCTGCTCCACGGAGACCTGGGCACCAATTACAGCACCAAGCTGCCTGTGACCCAGGAACTGGCCAAGTATGTGCCCGCCACGCTGGAGCTGGTGCTGCTGGCCTTTGCACTGGCCATCGTCATCGGCATCCCGTTGGGCATTTATTCCGCCAAGAAGAAAGACCGGCTGCTGGACCACACGGTGCGCTTTTTCTCTATCGGCGCCGTGTCCCTGCCCACCTTCTGGGTGGCGCTGTTCCTGCAGCTGATCTTCTACAAAACCCTGATGCTGCTGCCCATCGGCGGCCAGCTCTGCGCCACCGCCACCCTCTTCGACACCATGCTCCATGTGATGGGTCTGCTGCTGCTGGAATGCCTGCTGACCGGCAAGTTCTCCATGTTCCTGGATGGCCTGCAGCACATCATCCTGCCCTGCATCACGGTTTCCCTGTACCCCATTGGTCTTGTGGCCCGAATGACCCGCAGCTCCCTGCTGGAGATTTTAGGGGAGGACTACATCACCGCCGGAAGAAGCTATGGCTTGAGCGAGTTCAAAATGCTGTGGAGCTATGCACTGAAGAACAGTCTGGGCGCCACCGCCACCGACGTGGCCCTGTCCATGGGCTACACGCTGACCAACACCTTCCTGGTGGAGTCCATCTTCTCCTGGCCGGGCATCGGCAGCTACATCTCCTCCGCCGTCACCACCCTGAATTTCCCGGCCATCATGGGCGTGACCATTTTCGGCGCCTGCTGCTACATCCTGCTGAATCTGCTGGCGGACATCATCATCGCGTTGGATCCCCGGGTCCGGCTGTAAGGGGGCGTTGCTATGAACAACTTTATTGAAAGTTTTAAACCCAAGTGGAACAGCTTTAAGGAGAGCATGTACCTGCTGGCCAGAAACAAGCTGTCCCTGCTGGCCTTCGCCATCATCATCTTGCTGGTGCTCAGCGCCATTTTTGCCCCGGTTATCGTGCCTTATCCCGAGGACGTTTACAGCACCCATATCGAGCAGAAGCTGGAAGCCCCCAGCAGCGAGCATATCATGGGTACGGACGAACTGGGCCGCGATGTGTTCAGCCGGCTGGTCTACGGAGCCCGGGTGTCCATCTCCACCGCGCTGATCGCCGTGGGCGTGGCCCTGGTGATCGGCATCCCCTTGGGAGCCATCGCAGGTACCTTCGGCGGATGGGTGGACAATGTGATCATGCGGATTACCGACGTGTTTCTGTCCTTTCCGCCGCTGCTGCTGGCCATCGCGCTGGTGACGCTGCTGGGACCAGGCCTGACCAACGCCATCATCGCCATCGTGGTCTCCTGGTGGCCCTGGTACACCCGTTTGGTGCGGGGACAGGCCATCAGCATCAAGGAGCGCAAGTTCGTCCAGGCGGCGGAGACCATCGGCACCAGCAAGGCCAAGATCATCTTCAGCCACATCGTGCCCAACTGCATCAGCCCGGTGATTGTGCAGGCCTCCATGGACATCGGCGGCGTCATCATGACGGTGGCCAGCCTGTCCTTCCTGGGCCTGGGCGCCCAGCAGCCTCAGCCGGAATGGGGCCTGATGATCTCCGTGGGCCGGGCCAGCTTCCCGGACAAGTGGTGGTGCTGCATTTTCCCCGGCATCGCCATTTTCCTGACGGTGCTGAGCTTCAACCTGCTGGGTGACGCCATCCGGGAGATTCTGGACCCCAAGACCCGGAAGCGCTAAGGAGGGCTGAACGATGGCATATTTTGAAATCAACAACCTGGTGGTCAAGCACAAGAGCTATGAGGGCGTGAAAACCGTCCTGGACATCGATCATCTGGAAATCCGGAAGGGCGAGACCTACGGCATCGTGGGCGAATCCGGACAGGGCAAGACCGTGCTGGCCCTGACCATTCTCCAGCTGCTGCAGACACCTCCCGGCATCATCGAAAAGGGCGAGATTCTGCTGGACGGGGAGGACCTGCTGAAAAAGTCCGTCAAGGAGATGCGGCAAGGTGGCCATGATCTTCCAGGACCCCATGAGCTGCCTGAACCCCGTGTTCACCGTGGGCAGCACCATGATTGACGTGCTGCGCCGCCACAACAGGGGCATGAGCAAAAAGGCCGCCCAGACGGAGGCAATTCACCTGCTGGAGGAGGTGAAGCTGGCCGACGCGGAGAGCATCATGGCCAAATACCCCCACCAGCTGTCCGGCGGCCAGCGTCAGCGAGTCATCATCGCCTTGGCCTTGTGCTGCGGCGCGGAATTCATGATCGCCGACGAACCCACCCGGAACCTGGACGTGACCATTCAGGCCAGCGTGCTGAAGTTGCTGAAGGACCTGCAGCGTAGCCGCAACATCACGGTGTTGTTCATCGCCAACAATATGTCCCTGGTCTCTGCCTTCTGCGACCGGGTGGCCATCCTGCGGGATTCCAGAATCGTGGAGGATGGCCCGGTGCAGGAAGTGGTGCGGACCCCCAAGGCGGACTACACCCGTCTGCTGGTGGAGGCGGTCAGCGCCAGAACCATGGCGGAACCGGTGGGGGAGAACCAGCCGGTTCTGCTGCAGGTGGAGCATCTGAAGAAGTATTTCCGCATCAACGATGACATCAAAAAGCAGAAGAACCTGACGCTGAAGGCGGTGGATGACGTGTCCTTCCGGCTGCGCCAGGGCGAGGTGCTGGGCATCGTGGGCGAGTCGGGCTGCGGCAAGTCCACCCTGGTGAACACGATCCTGAACCTGTTTGAACCCACCGACGGTAAGGTGTATTTCGAGGGCGTGGACGTGTTCGGCACCGCCAAAAAGAGCGGCAACGCCTTCAAGAAGAACGTGCAGATCGTGTTCCAAGACCCTTACTGGTCCCTGAACCCCCGCTGGCTCATCAAGGACATTGTGGCCGAGCCGCTGGACGTCTATGAGAAGATGAACGAGACGCAGCGTCTGGCCCGGGTGAAGGAACTGCTGAGCATGGTGGGCATCCCGGAGGACGCCTGCTTCAAGTATCCCCACGAGTTCTCCGGCGGCCAGCGCCAGCGCATCGCCATTGCCCGCTCTTTGGCCTCCAACCCCAAGCTGGTGGTGCTGGACGAGCCCACCAGTTCCATCGACGTGTTCAGCCAGGCCCAGATTCTGGAGCTGATCAAGGACCTGCGCCGCCGGTTCAACCTGACCAACATCCTGATCAGCCATGATCTGGGCGTGGTTCATGAGCTGTCCAACAAAATCGCCGTGATGTACCTGGGACATATTGTGGAGATGGGGCCGGCCGAGGAAGTGTTCAACCATCCCCGTCATCCCTACACCCAAGCCCTGTTTGACTCCATCCCCAGCGTGGACACCATCGGCATCAACAGCCTGAAAACTCTGGAGGGCCAGATTCCCAGCCCCATCAATCCGCCCAGCGGCTGCCCCTTCCACACCCGCTGCGCCAGGGCCTGCGAGGCCTGCTCCCGGCAGGTGCCCGCCCAGACCATGGTGGGGGAGGATCACATGGTCAGCTGCCTGTTGTTTGAGCAAAAGGAGGACGGACAATGAAGAACAAAATCGGTCTGATTGCCATGGGCAGCCGGGAAAACCGGCCCAACTGGCAGGACCTGATCGCCCGGCTGGAGCCGGAACTGGAAGTGGACATGGTGGGCGTGCTGGACGGGCTGATTCAGGAGGAGATCGAGGACCGGTTCTCCTACCGGCCCGGTGAGAACTACATTGTCACCGAGATGCCCTGGGACTACACCGCCCACATCAGCGAGGAAAAGGCAAAGGCCGAAGTGCTGCGCCTGGCCCGGCAGCTGTTCGCGGAGGGCGCCCGCACGGTGCTGGTGCTGTGTACCGGAGATTTTGACCGCCCGGAGACGGAGGGTGGACTGTTCCTGCTGCCCGAGGACCTGATGTTCGGCATCCTCAGCGGTCTGAAGCAGAAGCGCCTGGGCTTCATCGTGCCGGAGCCGGACCAGATTCCCGGCTCTCAGAAGCAGTACGCCGCCCTGAACCCCATCATCAAGGCCTCCTCTCCCTACGGCAGCATGGAGGACCTGGCCAGAACCGCGGCCCTCTTCCGGGAGGAGCCGGTGGATGTGGTGGTGACGGACTGCATGGGCTTTACCGCGGAGATGGGCCGGATTGTGGCCCGGGAGAGCGGGAAGCAGGTGCTGGTGCCCCGGCTGGTGCTGCCCAAGCTCATCAAGGCGCTGCTGGTGCAGCAGTGAGGGGGAACAGCCGTGCGGATTTTGAACAAGCAGGAGCTTTATGACATTGTGTACGGCGCCGCCATCTACGGAACCGGCGGCGGCGGAAGCCTGACGGCGGGGCTGGCGCTGATTGACGACGCTCTGACCGACGGAAAAACCTTCCAGCTGGCCACCTTTGACGAGATGGACCCGGAAGACCTGATCGGCACACCCTACAGCTGCGGCGCCATCAGCCCTCTCAGCGAGGTGGATAAGAAAAAGTACGCCCGTCTGCCGGACTTTGAGAAAGAGCACTACAACATGGCGTTGGAGCAGATGGAGAAGTATCTGGGCAGGCCGGTGAAGGCCTGCATCAGTACGGAGCTGGGCGGCGGCAACACCGCCAAGGCCATGTATGTGGCCGCCACCACGGACAAGCTGATCATGGACGCCGACCCGGCGGGCCGCAGCGTCCCCGCCCTGCAGCACTCCACCTACTGCATCCACAACGTGCCCATGTGCCCCATCAGCGTGATGAACAAATTCGGAGAAGGGGCCATCTTCACCCACGTCTTTGACGACGAGCGGGCGGAGGATCTGGTGCGGTCCCTCGCCATGGTCAGCCAGAACCACATCGCGGTGGTGGATCATGTGAACACCGCCGCCGTGCTGGAGCACGCGGTGATCCGCGGCGCCGTTTCCCAGTCCGGACGGGTGGGCGAGGCCTACCGTCTGGCAAAGACCGCCGGGGAGGATTACGCCGCGGCGGCTGCGGCGGCAGGCGGCGGCCGGCTGGTGTTCCGGGGCGTGGTGGAGTCCAACGACTGGGGCACCGAGGGCGGCTATACCGTGGGGACCCGCGTCCTGCGGGGGACCGGCGAGCATGAGGGCCGTACCCTGAAGATCTGGTATCAGAATGAGAACATCATCGCTTGGCTGGACGGTGAGCCCTGGATCACCGCGCCGGACCTGATCTGCCTGTTCAACGAGGATGAGGGCCTGCCCCAGCTGAATCCCTACGGGGACGCCGGAACCCGTGAGTCGGTGATCTGCCTGCCCGCTCCGGCGGACTGGACCACCCCCAGAGGGCTGGAACTGTTCAGCCCCCGGTTCTTCGGCTTTGATGTGGATTACATGCCCTTTTTCCGGTGAGGCATCGCCATGGCTCACGAGATTTATAATTTGATTGCCCGGCGGGCTACCTGCCGGGCCTACCGCCCCGAACCGATCCCGCAGGAGGTGCTGGACCGGGTGCTGGAGGCGGGCTGCAAAAGTCCCTCCAGCGGCGGGTTTCAGAATATCAGCATCATTCAGGTGACGGACCCCGCCAAGCGGAAAAAGCTGGTGGAGTTCAGCCGAGGACAGAGATTCATCGCTACCGCCCCGGTGAGCCTGGTCTTCTGCGTGGACCATCACCGCGCGGAGCAGGTCATCGGACTGGAGCCGGCCCCCTTCTGCCTGCCAGACCAGTTCAAAAACCTGGTGATGGGCATTGTGGACGCGTCCATCTGCGCCCAGACCATGGTGCTGGCCGCCGAGGCCGAGGGGCTGGGCAGCTGCTACAACGGGAACATTCTCAATGTGATGGATCAGGTCAGCGAGCTGCTGGCCCTACCGGACCGAGTGTTCCCGGTGGTGATGCTGACGCTGGGCTGGCCCAAAACGGAGCGCCGCCAGCCCCCTAAATATCCCGCGTCCCTGCTGGTTCACGAAAACGAGTACCGGGAACGGCCGGATGAGACGGTGTACGCCGCCTACCGCAAGCAGAACTGCTGGCAGAAGTTCTATCCGAAAGAGGAGTGGGTGGAGAGTTGCTGCACGCTGGCGGAGCGGCTCCACGGAGCGGAGTATGCCGCCCGGGTTCGGGAGGATATTGAGAAAAAGGGATACCTTGGCCCCTATCAGTACTGGTTCGGTTGCTATTATCTGGAGGAGCCGGACTTCCTGACCACAGAGGATTATCGGAACTATTTCAAAAAACAGGGCTTTCACTGGCTCAATGCAGAAGGAGATATTGAATCATGAGAACACTCAACCGTGACGATCTGCTGAACATTCTGTACGGCGCCGCCATTCTGGGCACCGGCGGCGGCGGAAGCCTCACCGAGGGCATCGCCCTCATCGACGAGGCGCTGGCCGCGGGCAAGACCTTCCAGCTGGCCACCTTTGACGAGATGGACCCGGAAGACCTGATTGGCACCCCCTATGGTTGCGGCGCCATCAGCCCCATGACGGAGGAGGAAAAGAAAAAGTACGCCCGGCTGCCGGAGGTCCAGGAGAACTTCTACATCCTGTGCATGAAGCAGATGGAGGAGTATATGGGCAAGGAGCTGAAGGCGGTGATCAGCACCGAGCTTGGCGGCCTCAACACCGCCACCGCCTTGTACTGCGGCGCCATGGCCGGCAAGCTCATCGCCGACGGCGACCCCGCCGGCCGCAGCGTTCCCGGCCTGCAGCACTCCACCTACTATCTGCATGATATCCCCATGTGCCCCATCAGCGTCATGAACAAGTTCGGCGAGGGCGCCGTGGTCACCAGCGTCTTTGATGACGAGCGTGCTGAGGACCTGGTCCGGGCCCTGGCGGTGGTGAGCCAGAACATCGTGGCGGTGATGGACCATGTGAATACCGCCGGCGTGCTGAAAAACGCCGTCATCCGCGGCGCCATCTCCCAGTCCGAGGCTATCGGCAAGGCCTTCCTCACCGCCAAGGCAGAGGGCCGGGACTTTGTGTCCTCCGTGGTGGAGGCCGGCAAGGGCAAGCATATGTTCCGGGGCGTGGTCACCAAGAGCGCCTTTGAGACCCGGGACGGCTTCACCTACGGCGACACCGTGATCCGTGGCACCGGCGAGTATGAGGGCCACACCCTGCATGTGTGGTATCAGAATGAGAACATCATCAGCTGGCTGGATGATGCGTTCTTTGTCACCGTGCCAGATCTGATCTGCCTGTTTGACTTGGATGAGAAGATGCCCCAGTTGAATCCCTATGCCCGGGAGGGAGAGAACGTGGCGGTGATCTGCCTGCCCGCCCCCGACGAGTGGACCACCCAGCGGGGCCTGGAGGTCTTCGGCCCCCGCTCCTTCGGCTACGACGTGGACTATACCCCCTTCTGCGGCTGAGGTGCTGCCATGGTGGACAATCAGGAAATGCTGGACAGTCTGGGCCGGCTGATCGCCATTGAGAGCGTGGCCGTCCCCGGCAGTTCGGAGGAGGAGCCCTTTGGCCCCGGCCCCGCCGCCGCGCTGAAGTACATGCTGGAGCTGTGCGCCAGCATGGGCTTTCGGACCAAAAACTGCGATGGCCGCGTGGGCTGGGCGGAGATCGGTCAGGGCGATGAGATGGTAGGCATCCTGTGCCATCTGGACGTGGTGCCCGCCGGCACCGGCTGGGACTATCCCCCCTTTGCCATGACACTGGTGGGGGACCGGGCCTATGGCCGGGGCACCACCGATGACAAGGGCCCTGCCATGTGCTGCGTCTACGCCATGAAGGACATTCTAAATTCCGGCGTAACGCTGAAGCGCCGCATCCGCATCATCTTCGGCCTCAGCGAGGAGACCGGAGTCTGGGAGGATATGACCTATTACACTGCCCATGAGGAGCGTCCGGTGTTCGGCATCACCCCGGACGCCGACTTCCCCGCCATCTACGGGGAGAAGGGCATCCTGGGCATTGAGCTGCGGATGCCCCTGCGGGAGAGCGGACTGCTGTCCGCCGCCGGCGGCAGCGCCAGCAATGTGATTCCCCCCTGGTGCGAGGTGACCTACGCCGGTGCGGACGGCCTGTCGGTGACGGTGAAAACCCAGGGAAAGCCCGCCCATGCCTCCACTCCGGAGGACGGCAGAAGCGCCATCTCCGCCATGATGGAGCAGCTGGCGGCGGTTCCCGGCCTCAATAGCCCCTTTGTGGACTTCTATCAGAAGCACATCGGCTGGGACTGCTACGGCGGCAAAATGGGCTGCGGCCTGGAGGACGCGCAGAGCGGAAAGCTGACCCTCAACGCCGGCGTGCTGGCGGTGGAGGGGGAGGACCTGGTGCTGACCCTGGACATCCGCAATCCCGTGACCTTCGGGCCGGAGGACGTGCTGGCGCCTGTTCGGGCGGCAGCCGGCGCCTACGGCATGACCGCCTCACTGACGGAGCACAACCCGCCCATCTATATGGACAAAAATGGCCCGGTGATCACCGCGCTGCTGGAGGTGTACCGAGAGGTCACCGGCGACCGGGAGCACCAGCCCACCGTCATTGGCGGCGGCACCTACGCCCGGGCCATGGACAATATCGTGGCCTTCGGCCCCATGCTGCCGGGCCGGGAGCTGACGGAGCACATGAACAACGAGTACGCCATGGTGGAGGACCTGTATCTTTGCCGGACCATCTACCGGAAGGCGCTGGAAAAGTTAGCGGGGGATATGTGATGAAAAGGGAACTGCAAATCGCGGCTGACAAGCTCATCCGGGAAATTTTCGGCGTGAAGCCCGGGGAGACGGTGACCATTACCACCGATTATGACAGCAACATGGCCGTCACCCGGGCGGTGGCCGACGCCGTTTAGGAGGCGGGCGGCCTGCCCATGGTGATCCAGTGCCCCACGCCCCGGGGCGTGGGCAAGGCGGCGAACCCCGATCTGCCTATCGAGGCCATGACCGCCGCCCTCTGTGCCACGGATGTGTGGATTGAGTTCAACCACCAGTGGCTACTGTACTCCACTCCCTTTGAGCGGGCCAGCGAGGTGAACCGGAAGCTGCGCTACATGTGCCTGGTGGACTTCAACGAGGAACTGCTGATCCGAACCGTGGGTCATGTGGATACCCCGAAGCTGCAGGTATTCATGCGGAAGGTGGCGGAGCGGACCCGCAATGCCCGCACCATGCATGTCACTACCCCCGCGGGCACCGACGTCACCTTTGAAATCGACCCGGTCCACTATGTGGCCTGCGACTGCGGCGACGCCACCTTTCCGGCGGCCCATATGCTCACCGGCCAGATCAATGTGGTGCCCAAGTTCGGCAGCATTGAGGGAACCATTGTGTTTGACGGCTGCGTGACGCCGCCCTTCGGCCGAGTACCGGACGCGCCTGTCCGCCTGACGGTGGAGCACGGCGTGATCACCGCCGTCACCGGCGGCCGGGACGCGGAGACCTACAAGGCGTATCTGCGGGGCTTTGACGATCCTGGCATGCTGAAAATGGCCCACATTGCCTACGGCTTCAACCCCGGCGCGAAGCTCACCGGAAACATCGTGGAGGACGAGCGGGTCTGGGGCGCCACCGAGTGGGGTATCGGCTATGTCAGTAATGTCGACGCACCGCCCTGCGGTCAGGACGCCGTCAGCCACAGCGATGGCATCTGCCTGAACTCCACGGTCTGGCTGGACGGTCAGTGCATCATGCGGGAGGGCGTCATCGTGGATAAAGAGCTTTCTGCGTTGGACCCTACGGTATAAGCAGGATTAATAAAACGCGCGGGACCGGTTTTCCGGCCCCGCGCGTTCAGTTATGAATGGGCATAAGGTACTCTCTGACGGTCACAGGCAGCGAATGTACGCAAATAAGCAAAGCATTTTCAAATGAAGAGTATTTTATCAGCGAAGGGATGATCTCCATGAAACAATACCGGGTGGGGCTGATCCGCGTCCTGACCACGGCTGATCCGGAACTGCTCCAGCTCCATGGCAGACTGATCGAACAGTATTTCCCACTCCTGAAAGTCGAGTCCCGCTATATCCCGGATCAACCGGATGGAATCCACGATGATGCTACCATGGCGATGGGGGTGCCGAAAGTGGTTGCGATGGCGGAGCAGATGTGGAAGGAGGGCTTCGAAGCGATCATTGTCAGCTGCGCCGGCGACCCGGGGGTGGCGGAAGCCCGGAAAGCGGTCCCGATCCCTGTGATCGGGGCGGGCGAAAGCACGGCGGCGCTGTGCATGTTCTACGGAAGCCGGCCTGCCGCCCTGGGGATCACCGAAGATCTGCCAGACGGATACAAGCGGATCTTCGGCGGGAAGCTGGTGGATAACGCGCGCGGAGACGGCGTGGAGAGCGTGCTGGATCTGATGACGCCGGA
>ENA-UEQP01001689-UEQP01001689.1-human-gut-metagenome-genome-assembly--contig:-NODE-1689-length-19111-cov-4.134811_pt1 | contig 19111 bp, 9 predicted proteins | sample MGYA00242951_ERZ507951 | MGnify/ENA primary metagenome ERZ507951 (study PRJEB26167, sample SAMN06115539) | human gut metagenome | host: Homo sapiens | place: China:Shanxi | collected 2015-11-18...
GTCAATTCCAAGTATTTCATAGATGTGACTTCCTATATATTCAGACAGCGGTGCTGTCATATATGACAGCACATCACCACGCATTCCTTTTGTACTTTTGGGGTACTTTACAATCCAATATGTTCCATCAATTGTAATACCTTCTTTTTCGCCAGCTTGTCCACCATATGTGCCATTTCTCTCATTGGTTAAGTATGGATCAAGATTATATATTTGCTGCATAATTTCTCCCTTCAATCCGGAAACATATACTTTTCGCAAATCATATCCCACTGATGTACATTCAAAACGTCAGGTACAAGCATTTTTGACCAGTTTTCAATGGCATCTGATATACTCATAAATGCTCCCATATCGTTTTCTTCATCTGCTTTTTCAGCTGTTTTTATCATATCTTTGATTGCATCGGGAAGTTTATCATAAAAATCAGAAATATCAATTACATTGTCATTTGCAATCCATCGAAATTTTTTTGCCATCGGAACCACTCCTTTTAATAATATACCATCGCCATACTTGCCAATTCCGCAAATGCTGCCTTATTTTCCGGGAAAATACACAATCCCTGAAAGCTCTCATCATGTGCAAAGTAATATGTTGCCAAAGCTTCTGTCAGAGCAGCATCGTCTGTTTCTCCGATTTGATGCAGCATATCATTTACCGTTTGCGTAAAAGTTGTACAGCGTAAACCATTTTGTGTGAAATACTCTATTTCATGAAAATCTGGAACAAGGTTGTAGTTGATATTTTGGTAAATGCCCTTTTTTCGTGCGTAAACATCGATCACTCGTTCATTCAAATATCCAGTGAACAGTCCCATATATTCCAGTGCAGATACACCACATAAAATGACATCTTCTGTGACAACACTTTTCAACCACATTCCATGGGAGAGAAAATCACCGCTTTTTCGGGTTTCCATCATTTCATCCGCCTCCTGCATTCAATTTCTCTATTCATACCATACACGATTTCGTTCCATTTGTCAAGTAGCTTACTCGCCCGATTTGATATTCCGGCACAGATAGCACATCCGGATTTTCGTTATAGACTAACGCAGTCTTTCGATTTTCTTTCCTGTTCCGCAGCATTTTGTTCCGGTGCATCAGAACCTTCGCTGACGATCTCGTCCTTGTCCTGGAACTGTAATGCAGCATTCAGTTCTGCCAAACGGCTGGATTTTGCCTGATATTCTGCTTCTTTTGCAAATGGTTTTTGGATCTCCACTTCTGCCGTGTGCAGCTGTGTTTGAATATCCTCCAGTTGGTGCGTAGCATTCCGAATTCTGTCCTCGATACCACGGAGTACGTTGTCGATTCTGGTGATGTTTCCGGAACTGTCATCACCCAGCTCCAGTCGATGCACACCGCTATGTTCCAACGTCATGGTGTAACCCTTTTGCAGCGGCTCAAACCGTGCAAACATAGTAAACCCACAGTATTCGCCGATCTCCGCCTTGGAATTGTCCGGCTTGACAAAGCTGCGGATCGCCTGCATCAGTGCAGCAGCTGCTTTTTTCCGCTCTGTGTATACCACGCCACGAACGCACATAGGCGAGAATCCGTCCACATTTGGTGTGTAATGCTCTGTATAGTGCTTCATGTCGTCGGTGTAGTGCTGAATGAATTGCTCCTTTTGCTGAATTTGCTTGGGATATTCATTCCGAACCATGTCTTCCATTCGATACCGCTGATTTCTCCAGCTGTTTCGGGAAGCTTTCAGCTTGGAAACCTCAATGTCCAGTTCCATCTGCTCTTTTAGCCGAGGATCTCCGGTGCAGACTGCCTTGACCTCAGCATAGGACAATGCACGATCGTCCACGTCCTCTACATCTCGGTTCGGCGATTTGGATGTCATGATCTGACCGGTGATCTTTTGTTTCCGCTCGATAGTCTGCCAACTGTAGGCATCAAAGGTGTCCTCTGTGACATAGCGATAGATGTGTACTTCTTTGTTTTGATTGCCCTGTCGGATGATCCGTCCCTCCCGCTGCTCGATGTCGCTTGGACGCCAGGGTACGTCTATATGATGTAATGCGATCAGACGCTCCTGTACATTTGTGCCTGCACCCATCTTTTCCGTAGAACCGAGCAGCACACGCACTTTTCCTTTTCGTATCTTTTCAAAGAGGGCTTCTTTCTGCTTGTTGGTGCTTGCTTCGTGGATATATGCGATTTCTTCCGCTGGGATACCCATGTCGATCAGATGGTTTTTGATGCTGTCATAGATGTTGGTAAATTCTTTGCTGCTCTTGGATTTGTCCGGTGTGGACAGATCTGAGAAGATCAGCTGTGCAGACCGCTGCTCGCTGGTTTCCTGCCAGATACGGTATACATTTTTGGCACACGCCATCGCCTTGCTGTGTTCCGATTCCGGCAAGTTATGGTTCAGCAGTCGCTGATCCAGAGCCAGACTTCTGCCGTCGTTGGTAATGGACAGCATATTGTCTACAGAACTGTCCACACCGCCGCCGTGAACTCTGTCCGCACGTTCCATAAAGGATTGCATAAACTGCTTCTGGATCTCGGAAGATGGCAGCACTTCGGTGTGAAAAACGGCTTTTGGTACGTCCAGATTTAGCATATCTGCGGTCTGAATGTCTGCGATCTCCCGGAATAAGTTGGTCAGTTCCGGCAAGTTATGAAATTTGGAAAATCTGGTCTTGACACGGTATCTGCCGCCCTCCGGAGCGACTTCACCGGCAGTGACCGCTTCCAGGAAGTTACCAGCCCAGCAGTCAAAGTGGATCATACCCATTTCGGTCAAGGTGTCGTGCTGGAGATATTTCTGAAAGGTGTAAGCTTCTGCAATACTGTTGGAGATTGGCGTGCCGGTGGCAAAAGTGCAGCCTTTTCCGTGGGTGATCTCGTCCAGATACTGTACTTTCATATATAGGTCTGATGCACGGGAAGAACCACTGGAAATGCCCACATTCTGCATTTTTGTGAAGATCTCCAGATTCTTGAACATATGGGCTTCGTCCAAAAACAGATGATCTATGCCCAGTTCTTCGAAATAGACCGTATCATCATCTCGCTTTTTGTCCTGCAAAGATTCCAGCTTCTTTTTGATCTTTTTCCGAGATGCCTCCATTTGCTTGACGGTGAAACTGCGTCCGTTTCCGGAGTTGTTCAGTTCCTCGATCCCTCTGGTGATCTCATCTTCCTGCTGCCAGAGCAACGCCCGTTCCCGTTCCGGTGATACAGGGATCATGGTAAACTGGCTGTGTCCCATAATAATGGCATCATAATCGCCCAGCATTGCCTTGGTGAAGAACTCTTTTCGCTTGTCTTGCTCAAAAGTCGCCTGTGTCGCCACAAGGATATTGGCAGAGGGGTACAGCTTGATGTAGTCCGCTGCAAACTGTTCTGTCAGATGATTGGGAACAACCACCAGACTTTTCCGGCACAGTCCCAGCCGTTTCAGTTCCTGTGCCGCAGCGATCATTTCAAAGGTCTTTCCGGCACCAACGGCATGAGCCAACAGTGTGTTTTTGCCGAACAGGATTCTGGCAACGGCATTTTTCTGATGCGGTCGCAGTGTGATGTCCGGATTCATGCCGGGCAGCTGTAAGATGCTGCCGTCATACTCCCGTGGACGGATGCAGTTGATCGACTGATTGTAGATCTGACAGAGATTTTCCCGACGGTCTGCATCTTCCCAGATCCATTCGGAAAAACGCTCCTTAATGGCATCCGCCTTGATCTGTGCCGCTTCGGTTTCATCTTTGTTGACCACACGGTGCTTTTTGCCGTCTGGATCCTCGTAATAATCTACCACTTCTACCCGTCGAGAGTTTAGCAGGTTATCCAGAATCATCAGAGCATTCATTCGTTTCGTTCCGTAGATGTCAGTGACCGAGATGTTGCTTTTTTCCGTACTTCGTCCGCTGACACGATAGGAACCGGAAAAAGCATCAAATTCCACGTGAAAATCTCGATTCCAGAAAGAGATTTCAAAGGTTTCCTTGGCGAACTGCTCGTAGTACTCTGTGGGAATCCATGTGGTCCCCAGACGTACAAAGATGTCGGCAGCTTCCAACCACTGGGGCTGTGCTGCCTGTAACCGTTCTACGTTCAGGGTATATCCGGCATCCGTTCTGGCGGCATCTTCTGCAATGGTCAGCTTTTTCCGTACATTTCCGGAGAGATACTCATCTGCCGGCAAGTACGCATGGGAATCCGGATCCGCAGCATCATAGGACGGGTTGCGGAAAATCAGTCCCTGCAATTCCATATACAATTCTTTTTCTGTTTTTCCGGTCAGATTCTGCATATATGCCATGTCCACGCAGGCGTTTTCATTCATGCTGTAGGTCAGAGCATCCTGTGCAGTGTCTGCACTTGTGATCTGATACTTCTGGCGAATCGTCCGTTTCGTGAACAGGTCGGTTTTTTCTACAAATTTGCCTTTTTCATCTACTTTTTCCAGTGCGGACAATAGTGTGTAACCGGTATCTACTTCCAGAATCCTGCGGTTTTTCTTTTCTGTCAATCTGCCGTACTGCTGCACAAACTGGTCGTAATACCGTTCCATTTCCCGCTGCTTGCTGCGGACTTCCGTATCTTCTGCACCGTTTAGCTGCAAAGTTACCAGATCCCGCAGACAATCCCGAATCGGCAGTGCAGCACGGATTCTGGCTTCTGCATCTGTTGTGCTCTTTTGTTCTGCCTTGGTGAGATTGGTCAGTTCCGGCGAAAACGGCAGCATGATACCGTCCTTTTTGTAATACAGCTTGCCGTCCATAACGGCGTAGGAATAGTTCCGCACATTTTCCGCTGAAACAAACGGCATTTCTACCGATTCTTTCACTGGAACCGGTACTGGCGGCACTGGCAGGCGATTCACGGCACGTTCCAATTCCATGCTCAGCGAATTTCGCAGCGTGTCTGCACAAGTACTCTCTACACCAAATCTGCCGCTGGTCATCTGCATTTCGCCCAGAATCATTTCCGGATGGTCGGCAAAATATGCGTTGATGCGGATACCGTTGGCATCTGGTTTCAGCTGTACCCACTCCGGCTGTTCTGTCATTGGTTCTGTCCGTTTCCGCAGAAACAGAATGTCTGAGGTGACTTCGGTGCCGGCAGCATACTTAAAGGTAGTGTTGGGCAGCCGGATTGCTCCCAGCAGTTCCGCACGTTCTGCCAGATACTGCCCGACAGATGCGTTTTCCTTGTCCATAGTACCTTTGGAGGTAATCAGTGCGACAATACCGCCGGGGCATACTTTGTCCAGCGTTTTGGCGAAAAAGTAATCGTGGATCAGAAAATGATGGCTGTCATATGCGGCATCATATACCGAAAAATCGCCGAAGGGAACATTCCCCACGGCGGCAACAAACGCATTGTCCTGAAAATGGGTCTTTTCAAAACCGTTGACCTGAATTGCAGACTGGGGATACAGCTGCTGTGCAATTCTGCCGGAGATGCTGTCCAGTTCCACACCAGAAAAATGACAGTTTTGCATACTTTCCGGGCAAAGTCCCAGAAATGTCCCGATGCCGCAGGACGGTTCCAGAATCTCGCCGGAAGAGATGCCGATCCGTTCCAATTCCTGATACACCGCACGAATCACAGCAGGTGGCGTATAGAAAGCCGTCAGAGTAGATTCTCTCGCAGCCGCATATTCTTCCGGGGACAGCAGTGCCTTTACCTCGTCATAGTAACTGGATGAGGTTTCAAAGACTTGTTTTAGACCGCCCCAGCCCACATATTCCGCCAGTATCTCTTGCTCTGCTTCTGCTGCAGGTCGCTGTTCTGTTTCCAGTTCCTGCAATGTGCGGATTGCAAGCAGATTGGCTTCGATTCGTTCTTTGGGCAGTCCAATGCCCAGTGTATCTGAGGTGATGTGGTAATTCTGCGGCAGTTCGGCATTGCTTTCCGGCTGTTCTTCGGAAAAAACAGGATCTTCTGCCTGTTCCTCAACTTCTGTCTGCGACTCTACCTTTTCAAATAGAGTGGTATCCAGCAATCTCTCATAGGAGATGTTTTCCGTAACCACAAAGCTGCCGCTTGTTCTGGAAACGGTGCAATCGCTTGTGATCCACGGCAATGCTCCGGTCAGACCGACCACTTCACAGATCTCTCCGGTGGTCAGATTGCGGAATCGGTCGCCAATGGCAACGCCGCTTTTCGTTGTCACTTCCGGTTCTTTTTCCGGTGCAGCTGTTTCTTCTGCCAAAGCTTCCGGCTCGTATTTCCGGAGAGCGGCTTTCGCATCTTCCAGAGAAGCCTGTGTGTTGTACACCGGGTCAAAATGTTCAATGGTGTTCTTGGCATCACGAATGTGCCGTTGGATGTCCTTTGAAGTAATATATGTACCGGCATCCAGCAAGGCAGCGGTTTCTTTTGCAACTTCGTTCCACTTGTAAGAGTATTTTTCATGGGTTTCGAGTTCGATCTCTATACCGGACGCACCATGGTTCGCCATGTAGATCGGTGTGATTCCGCTGTGACCGCCGATGCCGTATTCATCTTTCAAGAATACGGCAAATTCCTTTTGGCTTGGCTGGTGATCGGCATAATAGTCGGAAACACGGAATTTCCCGCCGACAAAGCCCGTTCCTCGCATGAGTTCCAACTGCAATGCTGCTTCTCTGGAAAGCGGCTCGGTGTGGACGGATTCCTTTTCATCGTCTGGCAGAGTGACCAGATCATTAAAATCCAGAACCGACAGCACATTCCGGTTCATTTCTTCCAGAGATTCGTACTGTTCTGTCCGGACAATGGAATTTCCATAGGCATACAGCATCCGGAATTGCTCCAGATCTGCCGTCACCTGAATTTCCATATCAGTATCTTCATCTGTGGTGTAGGCGATGAAGATGTTGGAAAGGTCTGAGAGATCTGCTTCGGAACTGTATTCGTCCATACAAAAGTCGTTGATGTAATTGATCGCCTTGTCAAGTTCCGGATCTCTGCTTTTCTCTGTAAGCATTCCCGGTTCCACAAAGTGAAACTGCATCAGCAAGCTGCCGTCTTCCAGGTAGGCAGTCAGTTCATTTTCGTCAAAATTCCAGTTCTTCGCCTTGCCAAAGTCCATGTGAATGTCTTTGCCGTATGGCTCTCCGGTTTCGTCAAGCTTACGAGAAGTAAAATCAACGGTAGAAACACCGGTAATGATTCTTTTTTCTCCGACGTATTCCGGACGGGTGTGGTCAGTAATCTCAAATCCCATGCCAGCTTTGACAGTTCTTTTGAGTTGAGCCAGATTCTTGACAACGGGGATCTCGATTTTCTCTGTCGGGCTTGTGATCTCTCGCAGCTGATCTTCCACACGCTCACGGATCACAGAATCCTCTATGCCGAGGATCTCGTAGATCTCTGTGGATTTTCTTCCGTACAAATCGGAAAAAGCAACATCTGCTGCAATATCTTTTCCGAGGTCGTCTGTGGGAAATGTATGGAGATACCACTCCCGCACATTACTTTGCAGTTCTGCTTTCTGTGATGCACGGTAGAGGATCTCAAATCCCTTTGTCAGCATATCCTGCTGCCAGCCGTCATAGACCAGTTCGTCAGATTGCCCCAAAATCACGCCGCCAAAATCCGGTGCATCCAGATCTTTCATGGTGATGTGCCGGTCATCAATCTCCTCGATCTCACGGCGTTTTCCGTCATAACGGATCACATCGCCGACTTCCAGACCAAGCGGTGATGCTGCCGGTTTTTCCGCTGCGATTTCCTGCAAGGTTTCCGCTGTCCGGATCGGATTTTTTGCCTTGAATTCCTCCAGAATCTGTGTTTCCTCCGGTGTTAACTGGGCGTGGGCTTCCAGAAACGGCACAAGTACATCCAGTGTTTCTCTGGCAGTTTCCTGATGCTCTGCATCATTGTAGGGAAACCGTTGGGCATCCAGAACACCCTGATTGAAGTCCCGAATGTGGTCGATCAGACTGCCGCCGCCTGTGCCTTTTCCGTCGCCAATGTCGAATCTGCCTTCATAGTGGAATTCTTCGCCGTCCAGTGTACCGGAAATCGTGAAGTTTGTTTTCTTATACCAACCGGCATGAAGCTTCGGATTACTGCGTTCTGTATGCTGCTTTTCGTCCAAAAATTCCAGTACCGCATTGGTCAGGGCAAAGCTGGCATCTGGATTGGCTTCGATAAAGTCCGAAAACAGGCTGCTCTCTGTAAACCATTCCTTGTTCCATACCATGGTCACAGAATCGGACACCGTTTCTTTTTCCGGCAAAACCTTGTAATTATACTTCATATCTGCAATGGAAGCAAAAGCTTTTTCCGTTTGCTCCTCATCTTCCAGAATGGCATAGAGAGCCTTTTTCATGCGGTTTTCCTTAACGGGATCGCCCTGCCAGTCTGCCATTTTTGCATCATAAAAAGCCTGTATCAAATGTTCTGCCGCCGCATCAGATGTCAGTGTAGGAAGTCTGTGCCGCAAATCGTCTATGGTACGTCTCTGTACAATATCCTGATACTCGCTTTCAGCAAGAGAAAGAATGGCATCTCCCACGGATTCATAGGAAATCGTTTTCCGTGCATTGCCATAGACCGCAGTCAATTCCGTTTCGCCAAATGTCGCAGAAAACGGCTTGTCGTTTTGCCGTTCAAATCCTCGCTGTATGCCAAGCAGAGCGACTGCCAGTTCCTTTCGTATATCTTCGCCTTGCTGCATTCGTCTGGCAAGAGCGTAGAGTTCCGGCTCAGTCAGACCGTTGCCGTAGATGCTTTTTTCACTGGGAGGAAATTTGTCCAGATAGCCATCCTCAAAAAAGACATAGCCGAGGCTCTCGATCTCATCCCAGGCAAGCGGAGCCTTTGCCAGATTCGCTGCCAGATCCTCCTGCAAAAATGCCTTTTCCTCATCGGTCAGAGGGATCTCCTGCTGTGGCTTTTGCTGGTCAATGGCGTTTTGCAGGGCTTCGGAAAAACGATTGAGCCTGCCGGCAAATATCCGTTTGCTTAGCAGCTGCACACTGCCGTATATGCGGCGGAAATTGTGAGAGCGTTCAAAGGCTGCGGAGATCAGGTCAGAATTCAGCTGTTCCGAGATCGCAAATTTCTCCAGATGCCGGAAAAACTTCTGCTGGGATGCGGTCAAATTGAATTGGGACTGCACCTGTGCAAACGCTGTCTGGATCATGTGCTTATGCTCCAGAAACGCATCTGCTGCCGGTAAATATGTTTCGATTGTGCCGCTTTCCTCTGCACGAATGGGATTGACATCTACCGGAATACCATGATATTGCAGCGGTTCTTCACTGTCGTGGAACAGGGCAAACAGTTCATCTTCCCGAAAATCTCCCTCGTATTCCACCAGAATATCCAGATCAGAATCCTCGTGTTCATAGCCTTTGCTCCGGCTGCCGTATACCACAATGTTTTTCAGGGTAACTGGTATCTCATATTCCCGGCAGATCAATTCCAGATCTGCTCGGATTGCTTCTGCAATTTCTGTCAAACTATCGTTTTTTGATGCAGCGGGGGCTTCCTGCATTACTGCAATGCTCTGATACAGTTCCAGATCAAACTGTGATACGGTGATATTACTGCTTTCCCGAATCTCCGCTGCAATGCTCTCCATGCCATCAGATGCCGCATCATATTCCGGCAGCAGATTCCCCTTGATGAAGACAGAAGCATGGAAATCCCGCCACATAAATTCTGCGGTTTCCGCAGGTATTTCCACCAGCTGCTGCTGTTTTTCCATGCACTGTGTCATGATGGTAATTGCATCGCCGCTTTGCAGCTGATCCATTCCAATGTCACGACCTATTTTGATAAAATAGATGTTGTGTTCCAGCATAAAATCTGTACTGAGAATGCAGGACGGTGCAGCAATCACATATGCTTTTGACTGCTGCTGAATCTGGGATAAGCTGTCCCGTGTCAATTGGTTCGGATAGGTGTAATAGGCAGTCGTTCCAACCATGCCCAACAGATTCATTTCCGGAACCGGTTCGGAAAACAGGGACAACTGCTGTGTGTTTTCCGAAACTGTTTCAACTTTTGCTTCTTTTTCCGAAGCAGAATTGACAATATTGGTACTTTGGTGTATAATGATGTCAGAGTCAAAGCGTTCCAGGCATTGGGGCAATGGTAGCCCTAACACCCTGAAAAGCTCTTGGCTCTTTTTTTCGTTCCAGTATAGGAGAGCATTCGCATCTGTGACACGCTCCAGATACTGTGCAAAGTTTACTCTGCCGTACACACTGGTAATGAAATTGGTGGGGACTTTCTCCAGGTCATATGTGCCGGTACCGTTGGCTTGCAGGCTGACGATGATCGGCATACTTTCCTGATCTACTGCCAGCAGTGCAACAAGCATATTTCTCTGGTTGTGTGGCGAAATGGAATCAAACAGCATGACCGGTTCCTGCATGAGTTCCGGCAGCTGCTTGACTTGTTCCACAGACAGACCATGCCAATGACTGTTTTTGCCCTTGGGGTGAACTGCATCACGCAAGTGCTTTTGGGTATACAGCATAGGCAGCGGCTGGCAGCCTGCCTGAATCAGAATTTCCGGTGTATCGCACACCTTCAAGGCATTGTACTGGGACAATGCTCCGGCAAGTGCCTGATCAACTTCTAATGCAAAAGCGGAAACAGATGCCACTTCTGTTTCCGCTTCTTTGATTTCTTCCTTTAATAGTGCAGGAGTTCCGGCAGTTTCCGAAAGTCCTCCGGTGTCTTGCAGTGATTGATGATGTCCAGTTCCGGCGGAATCCGGTACACGATCTGCTGCAATACCTGTTCCTCCGCTTTCCGGCTGGCTTTCTCGCTCTGCTCCGAGTACGTTCCCGCCTTCTGCTCGATCATGTATCTGGTAAACAGTTCCCGGTATTCTACCTCTGCTCTCAGATTGATCTCGTGATGCAGAATCAGGTAATGTGTGCTGTTCTTCGAGTATTTCAGCAGTTCTGGGTGATTTGTCTGCATCCACTCCCACCAGATCTCTCCGTATCTGCCCTTCGTTGCTTCTGCCGCTTCCAGAAGTGAATCCAGTGAGTTCTCGTTCCATTCGTCGTCCGCTTGAAACCCGCTGTTCACGAACTCCTTCCATTTTTTCTTCAATAGCGTCAAATCTTCCAGATTCATTTTTCTTCCTCTCTTTCGCCAAAAGTTCAATTGATTTCAAAGTTCTTCCGAAAATCTGTTGTGCATTCCGGCAAAACCGAATCAGATTCTGATTATCCCGGAAAAAGTCCATTGCGTCCAGATTCGGTTCAGGAACAGTCCAGGTAATATCGCTGTTCCGCTGCATCCGGAGTGCGGTTACATAGTTCGCTGCTTCCCGGAGTGATGTCACATACTGCTCTCGCCGGGCATCATCCAGCCCCATTGCATTCATGTGGGATTGGATTTCCGCCTGAATTCTGGGGTGCTGAAGATAATGCTCCACGGCTCCGCTGCACAGTTCCGCAGCAGTTGCATAGCTTGCATGGTGTTCTGTTCCCAGCATATGCCGGATCGCCGGTTCTTCTGCGGCAGTCAGCCGCCATGTGACTGGTGTTTCCGGATCGTCGGTCTGAGATATGTCAAACAGAAACAGCAGTGCATTTTTGCTGGGCGTTTCGTCAAATACCGTGATGCCATGCTCTCCGGATCTGACATAGCGTCCGCTCTGATTCCACTGGGACGCACTGGCGATGTACATGAGATTGGGGTTATCCCGGTACACCAGTGCCGCATTGGAAAAGGGCAGTTTGTACAGGTTTGCGGAGAAACGCAGAAATTGCAGCATTTCTCCCTTGTCGTGCAGTAGGCGGTTGGTGATCTCTGTCCAGTTGCTCTGGACTTCTCGCATCGTTGCCATAACTTGCATTCTTCCTTTCTACTATTATATATGAGATTCTCTCTTTTTGCAAGAGAAAATCCAAAAAAGCGAAACCACAATCGTGATTTCGCTTTTTCTGCGGTATTCTGTTGTTGGAAATTTAAGATGTGATGATTTCCTGATAAACGGTGCGGTAAGCATCATCGCTGACCGCATCAATGGCTTTTTCCAGTTCTTTTTCTTCAAAAATGCCGTCTGTCGCTTTCTGTACAATGTCGCAGCTGCGTTCCATTGCTCTTTCTGCGATGTCCATGGCATGGGAGATCAGCATATCTCCGGAAAGATAACTAAGGTAAGTTTCCGGTTCGTAGTCCTCCAGATATTCGATTCGTTGCAGGGCATAGCCACCGATCTCATTTTCACTGTCCGGCAGGATCATTGCCGGGCAAGTGGTTTCATCTTCCATGGTCATCATGGGCAGTGCTTCGTGCTGCGGCTCCGCAATGTGGAATTTTTGCTCGAAACTCAGCAGATCATCATATTTCGGGAGAATTTTTCCGTAAAACACGCTGAACACACTGTCCGTCATGCGGTGGATCTTGGTCAACAGAAAAAACAAAACGTCCTCATTGGTGCAGTATGGCTGAAGCTGCAATGTGCCAGCTGGCACATAGGAATTGAACCGGATCTCACAGCGGCTGAGAAGTTCCAGCCATACGGCATTGACCAAAATCTTTTCCAGCCATGCCGTTTCCGCTTCGATCTTTGTATCGCTCTCAAAGGGAATATCGTCTGTGGGCATGATACGGGAACGCATTTCTTCTACAGATACTCTGCCGGTGCATTCTCGGAACTGATCGTACCATTCCTCCGCCCGCATTCCATTCCGCACTTCAGTTTCTGCGGCTTGTTTCAGGGCAAGGGGCAGCGTTTCCGCAGTGATGCTGCCATAAGATTTCCGCAGCATTTCCACTTCCTGCAATTCAAAGTGCGGGTGCAGCCGCCATTTCCGCTGCACAACAACACCTAGTCCCAGCACGTCATTTCTTGCCCAGGCACGTTCCAGTTTCATATAGCTGTTGTCGTGTTTGGTCTGTACCGTCAGCAGCCAGAATGCCTTGCTTTCCGGTTTTGCCTGCCAGTTTTCCTGATGCAGTTCTTCTTCGGTAATGTAGACTGCCGTTTCCGGTGCTTGCTCATAGATCAGCAGCTGATTGACCAGCGACTGCTCTTCGTTTGCACCGGCAGTCAGCAAAAACTGCCGAAAAGCGGAATCGTCGTAAATATTGTCTGCTGTTTTTGGCTGCTGCATGATGCGGTCAATGGCACGCTGTAGGGTTTGACCGACTGTGATCGGATTATCTGGATAAGTCATTGTCTGAGTTCCTTTCTGCACTTATAGTTCCATACCTCGGTTTCTGCGGTGTAAAGCACGTTTTTTTGCTTCTTCTACCTGTCGTGCGTCCACCTGCACACCATCTACACAATGCTCATATACCCACTCTTTCAAGGGCTGCATCTGGTTGGTTTCATAGTATTGTACCAGCATGGTCTTAAATGTACCATCTAATTCTACCGGAATGGAAATAATGCCTTTTCCGTTTTCGATCATAATTTTGTTGGCAGTCAGCGATGCAACACGCTTGTTTCCATCTTGAAAAATCTGACTTCGCATCGTCCAAAGCATCACAGAAATCGCTCTGTCTGTTACATTTTCAATGGTCAGTAATTCCTGCAATTCATTGTGCAGCTTTTCTACATTTGGCAGTTCTGGTCGCCATGTTGTTCCGCTGATTCCCACGTCGCTGAAACGTGGCACACCCAGTTCCCAGTATTCCACATCTGCCTTCGCAATCAGTGCGTGAATATCTTCCAGAAATCCCAGATGCAACGGTTCGTTGATATGCTGGATCACATATTCCCATCCGTCACGCATATCACAAACTTTGCGAATTTCATTTGGTTTTAGACTGCCAACATTTACGTTGTTTAAGATGTCATTTGTCTGGGCAAATGTTACTGCAATGCCTTCCAGATTGGCACTTTTGTAAATGGAATCCACCAGCATTCGCTTGGCAAATGAAATGTTGTACTCCTGCGGCATTGAGAATTTATCCTGCATAGTATTGGCTCCTTTCTGCTTTAGAGCGAAATGCCTTGTGTTTGTTTTCTCTCCGGAAAATCAATTCCCTTGATACAGGTACTGTAAATAAACTGTTTTGCATTGTCCAGTGTATCATGATTGTAATAGTCCAGTAAAACGGTCTGGAATGTTTCGATTTCTTTTTCCGGCACTAAAATCAATCCGCAGCCATTTGCGATCATGATGTGGTTAGCAGCAAGCATTGCAGTACGCTTATTGCCGTCCCAGAAAATTTGCTGCTTGATGAGCCGGAACATGGTTTCAACTGCTCGTTCCGTAGGTGAAGGAACTTGCTCCATTTGCTGCAAAAAAGCACGAACAGCATCTGCGTTGGGAATTGGCGGCACATAGTCCGTTCCTCCAACACCAATTTCTCCGGTTCGCAATTTTCCCCATTCCAATGCTTCATCCTTTGCCACTTCACCATGTACTTTGCAAAGCCACTCTAAAGTCAATGGTGCTTCTGGTTCCTGGATCAGGATCTGCCATGCGTGTTTCAGGTTTGTGATTTTTAGAATATCCTCCACGGAAACATTCTGCACAGCTGCCTTTTCAACAATAGCATATGTCTGCGGAAAAGTCACATTGATTCCTTCAATTTTTGCACTTTTCCAGATGCTGTCGATCAGATTTCGCTTTGCCAGATACAGATTCTGTTCCAATGTCAGGTGGTATTTATCCTGCATTCTCATTTTCTCCTTTCTGTTCCGGAACTCTTGCCATCAGTCCATTGATCTGTACTTCCGGACTGTCCAGATCAATCAGCAGATACCGTCTGCCGTTGGTGTTCTGGGTACGCACTTTGCCCTCTGCATCACTGGCAATTTGCAGTGTCACACCGTCCAGAGCAATGGTCGTCTTGCTTTCGATCAGATTGTTGACTGTGATGGGCTTATCCTGTGTGGCTTCCTTGTATGCCTGCTGCATGGCTTCCGCACGTTCCTGACTGACACCGGAATCCAGCAGAATGTCCCGCACGTGAATGTCATCGATGACCGGAAGATCTGGCTCATTGGCATATTCTGCGGCAATATCCTTGAGTTTTTCATTGATGCTGGTAATTACCGGATAGCTGAGTTCGTCTTTTACGATTTCCTGCAAGAGTGTCTGGAATGTTTCCTTTTGCTCCTGTGCGGTCAGTGTAAATACACATCCCAGCACATCTTCTATCATGCTGATATTGACTTTTTTCGGTTTACGAGCGGAATACAGCACATGATTTACGTCCGGACCTCTGCCGGTAAACGTAGGGTAGAGGAATCCGTCAAAGGGGATCTCTGCGACAACATGGTCGCAATTCGTTTTCCGCTCAATGGCTTCTTCCGTTTCATTGTATACCAGTCCGTCTACCCGTGTTTCCACCGGACAAATGGCTGCGATCAGAAACGGATATTCATAGGTGTCGTAAGGATTTTCTGCTTCGTCTGCGGATTTTTGAAAGACTGTGTAATTGCACTGACCGATCAGAATGGCATACGTGGAGGGATAGTCCAGATTGTCGGCGATCTGGTGCATTAAAAGTGACACATTATCTTCATTTTCCAGTTTGGACTGCAATGCTCCATAGAGAATGTGCTGACTGCCGCCTTCTTCATAGGTTTCCTGCGGGAACTCATATTCGATCAGTCCTTTTCCCAGTGTGCCGGAGAGAACACGTTTCAGTGTTGCCATCAGGCATTCATTTTCCTCTGCCGGAATGCTGTGATAGGGTCGTATCTGGATGTTGTGGATATTTCGCTCCACATCGACAAATGCAGTAGCGACACGGTTCATGGCAAATCGGTCGCTGGCTGCGGAAAAGTGTTTTTTTAGTTCTGATAATTCTTTTTTGTTCATGGCATTCCTTTCTATTTTCCATATGTGAGAGCGTAAACTCTGCGTCCGCCTACAAAGAAACGATATGCCGAGTTTTGCGTAAATTCACTTGCACTTACCCATGCTACACCAGTGGACTGCCACTGGATCGTTTTGGTTCTTGGGTAGGATGCTGCGGAATCCAGAAGCAGATATTTTCCGGTTTTCTGATCATAGTCCACAACGGAGATCCAGTGTCCCGGAATATTGGCACAGATCGTTCCACCGTTTCGGACGTGCTGCAATGCAGCATCTACGCTGTATAACTGTCCAGCATACTGAACGCCATAGTTTTTTCCGAATGTTTTTAAGTATGCCGGAAAGAAACGTACATCGACACCGGCGTGTGCGGTACGATAGCCGTTGGTTTTTGCCCAATCTGCAATCGTGATCGGATCAAGAAACACATTTTTCTTGTAATACACCGAGTTGATCACGGAAAAGATACCGCACGCTGAATTGGCGATCGTCTGGTCGTTCTCGCCGCAAACTGTCCAGATATAATTGTCCCACCGGCGAATACCGATCAGGTATTTGCTGCGTTGCTGTTCTGCACCATCTGCTTGTTGCCAAGCAATCGTCTGCGGTGTCATGCAGCCGGTTTGTCCAAAGTGATATGTCTTTCCGTCTATTACTGCATCACCGGTTGTAATGCCATTGCGAGTGAAATAATAAGTTTCTCCGGCGAGTGTCTGCCAGCCCATCAAAGCTGTGCCGGAAACAAAATAATACCGTTTCCCGTCAATATTCTGCCAGCCGTTGACGTTTTTTCCGTCTTTTGTGAAATAATAGTAGGTCTTATCAAGGCACAACCAGCCAGTTTGCATTTCACCGTTGGACTTGAAGAAATATCTGTTATTGTCCAGCTGTTTCCAACCAGTCTGGGCAAGCCCTTTTTCCGTAAAATAAAATCTTTTCCCGTCGATCGTCTGCCAGCCTGTCTGCAAAATGCCGTTTTTGCTAAAGCTTCTTCCATACCGGCTGTCGATCCAGCCATTTTGAATCGTTCCATCTTCCGCATAATAGGAAATGGTTCCATCAGAAAAGGTGCAGAAGCCAGTGTGCTGTTCTCCGGTTTCATTGTCCAACAGATAACGAGTGCCGTTTACCTGGATCTCACCAGTTTCTTTGCCGTCTGCGTCTGCATAATATCGGTTATCGTACACAGAGATCCAACCAGTCTGCATCGTACCAGTTTCCGGATCAAAATATACTCTTTTGCCATTTACCGTCCGCCAGCCCGTTTTTTGCACACCATTCCAGTCAAACAAGTAGAAAACATGGTCGATTTCTTGTTCTCCTGTCACTTTTTGATGCGTTTCTGGGCTAAAGTAATATCTCCGCCCGTCAATATTTTGCCAGCCGGAATATTCCGGTTGCACCTGTGTAGTATCCGTTGCAATTACAGTTGTTCCTGTTGCGATCAGAGGTGATGCCTGTTCTTCTGCAAAAGTATGATTTGGAAAAATCAGCAATCCAGCTGCAAGTGCGATCAAGCTGCCATAAAAAAATGTTTTGTTTCTTTTCATTTTTTGATTTTCTCTTTCTGTTGTGAAGTGCTATATTTGTTCCTAACTATTTTATCACAATTCTGTTTCGGTGTCAATTTGGTACATCACAGTCCCAGTGTTCGTTTTCTTCTGGCTTGCTGCAACAGTTTTTCTGTTCTCTGGTACAGCAAGGCGTATTTCTCCATATCCAAATCCACCAGTTTGGTCTTTCCGGCTGGATCTCTGCATTCCACTCTGACAAGTTCGATCTGCGTGGGATATATTGCAATACCTTGTTGGTTCATCGCTGCCACTGCTTCTTGCGGTGGCTGCCATGTGCCAGTTCGAAGTTTGATCTGCCGGACTGCGGTATGCAGTTTTCCGGCTTTTTCCGGTGCAAGCCGCAGCTTTGCCTGTCCTGGAGTTTCCTGTGTCCAATGGTGCTTCGCAAGAAATTTTCCCATTTCCAGATATGACTGCAATACCTCGCTCACGCCGATCCAGAGAGGAGTGACAACATTTTCTTCTGCAATACAGCAGATCTTCGGCTGGATCTGCTGCCAGTGCTGCTGTAGATCCGCCAGTTCTTTGGCACATGGTGTAGTTGCAAACCCTTGCCCATAACTGCACGTCCGGATTTTGATCTGAACCGTGTCATTCAGCTGTTGCGGTGTGCTGACATTTTCCCGAAACGCCTGAAATTCTGCGGATTCTTTGATGCTCTCCAGCTGCATTTTCTCTGAAAAGAAACACATTTGTTCGATCCCATTTACAGACAAGATCACTTGACAAAAGGTATATGCGTCTGTTTCAGGTGTCAGCTGCTGCAAATCATCTGCGATTTCCTGAAATCGCTGCTCTGCTGCTTGGTAGGCACTTCTCCCAGATTCATATTGATCGGGATCTTCGATGCAGAATCCCTCCTGCATATCTTCTTCGGCGTGTATCATTTCTTCCGTTTCATGGAGCAATGCCTGAATTGCCAGTGTTTCTTTTCCTTGGATACGCTGAATCTCCCGCAGCACTTTGATGCGGTTTGGCAGAGTATCTGCATATGTTTTTTCCGATGCTCCGCAAAGCACTCTTAGAAATTCCTTGTCTTTTCCGATGCGAATGCCGTTGTTGTCATCTCGATACCAATTCTCCACAATGTTCCTCCTTTATCTTGTAATGCCCTGATTTCGCCGGTGCTGGCAGAATGCTCTTTGAGCGTTCTGGAACAATTCTGCTTCCAGATTCGGTTTCTCTTGAAATCCAAGCGGTTCAACAGAAAAAGCTGTGACAGCGATCCCGTTTTTCAGCACGATCACGTCACTGACACTGAGAGAATGTCCCATATATCCTGCCGGAATGTCTTGATTGCACTTTGCAAAAATGGCATCCAGTTTGTCTGTTCCGCTGATCTCTGTCATATTTCCACGATACACCATGTCATAATCACCGAGATGTAGGGTGACACCCATTTTTTCCTGATCAGCACTGCTGAAAAAACGGATCCCATGATATGCTTCGTTCTCTTTGATCTGATAAATACAGTATTCTGTGGCGTGGTCAAACAAAAGCTGCTGTTTCTGAGCAGTCAGATCTTTGATTTTCTCCTGGCATACAGCGATCTGATCTACGGTGTATTCACGTTCTTCGGCAGAATAGATACGAGGAACATATCCCTCGCCGCCCTCATTGTACAGATCATTGTATGCTTTCATACGGCGGCGTGCTTCCTGACGGGTGGGAAGACCCTTCTGCATATCAATTTTTTGCAGTGTATTCTTGTGAGATGTCAGATCGCATTTGACTTGTTTGAGCTGATTGTCAAGCCGAAACGCCCGAACGGAAACCGGTGTGCCATCGGCAATGGCATCGTCGAGAAATTGCTGTACTTTTT
>ENA-UEQP01001700-UEQP01001700.1-human-gut-metagenome-genome-assembly--contig:-NODE-1700-length-18975-cov-4.799079_pt1 | contig 18975 bp, 18 predicted proteins | sample MGYA00242951_ERZ507951 | MGnify/ENA primary metagenome ERZ507951 (study PRJEB26167, sample SAMN06115539) | human gut metagenome | host: Homo sapiens | place: China:Shanxi | collected 2015-11-18...
CACAGCTTGCTATCGAAATCTATGAGAAGTTTCTCATGACCAACGGTTTTGATTGTTGCTCGCGCTATCTGCAGTGTAGTGAGGCTGGACATTGTATTCACCCTGATCTGATGACAGCCGGACAGTGTACATATCGACGTAAACTTCGCTTAGGTCAAATCTTCTACGGTTCTAAGCGTAATGTCTGAACTGCGCAGATGTTATGTTTAACCTCCGAGAATGACGGGGTGCTCCGGCGTAGAATATCATTCATCCGTATATACAGCAGACCCTACCCTCTGGGTCTGCTATATTTTCAATCGCGCAATCGAACAAACGTTCTTTTCTCGCAAATTTTCCGAACCTTAGGAGAGATTACCATCATGCCCGACTACAAATACAAAACCAGCATCGTCATCGGCCACCGCCCGGACGGCAGGCCGATCCGGAAATACATTCAAGACAACAGCAAAATGCGCTTTGACGCGAAGGTGCGGCAGGTCCGCGCGCTGACAGAGCGCGGCGGCGCGCCCGGCAAGACGACCGTCGAGGAGTGGGCGTGGCAGTGGTTTCGCACCTACAAAGCGCCGCGCGTCGGCGCGTCCCAGCGCATCAATTACGAAACGCACATCCGGCTGCGCATCGCTCCGACGATCGGCGCGCTCCCGATCGCGGACGTGAAGCCCTTCCAGGTGCAGCAGCTGCTCAACGAGGCGCGGACGGACGACGGCAAGCCGCTCGGTGCAGGAACGGCCGCGCAGCTGCGCTACATCGTCCGCGCGATCTTCGAGCAGGCGGAGATCAACGGCCTGATCGTGGCCTCGCCCTGCCGAAATCTCGAAATGCCGGTCACGCGCAAAAAAGAGCGCCGATCGCTGACGCACGAGGAAGAGGATATTATTCGCAAGGTAGCGGAATATCATTACGCCGGGCCGTGGGTGCTGCTCATGCTCGACTGCGGCCTGCGGCGCGGCGAGACCGTGCCGATCGGCTGGCAGGACATCAAGGACGGCCTGCTTCAGATTTCGCACTCGGTGGAATATAAATCGGACTGCAATCAGCCGACGCTCAAGGATACCAAGACGGCCGCGGGCGTGCGCTTCGTGCCGCTTCCGGACGAGCTCGCCGCGATGCTGGATAAAAAGTCGCGCTACTTCTTCCACCGGAAGGACGGCCGAATGCTTACCGCGACCGGCCTGCGGCGGATGTGGGCGAGCTTCCACCGCGCCTGTGATCGCGCCGCCGGTGCCGAGATCTACCGAAACAAGATCATCACGCACGCCTTTGATCCGGCCATCACGCCGCACTATCTTCGCCACACCTACTGCTCCAATCTCCGCCGCCAGGGCGTGGACCTGAAAACGGCGCAGTATCTGATGGGACATAGCGACATAGCGACGACGGCCAACATTTACAGCCACGTTACCGAGGATGACATCCGAAAAATGCAGGAAGCAAAAGACGCAGCCGATTAAGCTGCGTCTTTTCTGAACCTGATCCAATCCTACATCTGTCCTACATAAATCCTACATCGGCCATTTTTCACATTGAGCAAAAGTTGATAGATTTTCAAGAGCATCCGCCTGCTTCCTCGCGCGCGTCCTTCACATTTCCTACACGTGTTATCGTTTCCACCTGTTTCTGTCGCGTATATCACGTATTTCACGAAAACCGCAACGCACGAAATCAGGAACAATTTTTGAAGCGCGAACGCAAATCAGCGCAGAACAAAGAAAAACCCGTCATTTCTGACGGGTTTTTAACTGGTGGACATTAACGGGTTCGAACCGCTGACCTTCCGCACGTCAAGCGGATGCTCTTCCAGCTGAGCTAAATGTCCAAATACAGGGGGCAGCGGACTGCCGTCCCCTGTGACCAGTTTTCAGTTGTGACCTTACTTCTTGCTGCGGCCCAGATACTCACCGGTACGGGTGTCGATCTGAATGCGCTCACCCTGCTCGATAAAGATCGGAACCTTGACGACAGCACCGGTCTCTACGGTAGCCGGCTTGAGTACGTTGGTAGCGGTGTTGCCCTTAACGCCCGGCTCGGTCTCAGTGATCTCAAGCTCAACGAACAGCGGCGGCTCAACAGCGAATACGCTGCCCTTGTAGGAAAGAACCTTAACGTTCTCGTTCTCCTTCACGAAACGGAAGTCGTCGCCCAGAGTGTCCTTGCTGATCGGGATCTGCTCGTAGGTCTCGTTGTCCATGAAGTAGTACAGGTCGCCCTCATTGTACAGATACTGCATCTCGCGGCGCTCTACGAAAGCTTCCTCGAACTTTGCAGTCGGGTTAAAGGAGGTCTCAGTAACCGCACCGGTTACGACGTTCTTCATCTTGACACGAACAAAAGCAGCGCCCTTGCCCGGCTTTACATGCTGGAACTCAATAACCTGCTGTACCTGACCGTCCATTTCAAAAGTTACGCCGTTACGAAATTCACCTGCGGTCATAATCGGTATCCTCCAAAATCATAATTCCAAATTTCCGTTCAGAGTTCGCCCCCGAACAGTGCTTATTTAGAATACCACACTTCCTCCGCTTTGGCAAGAGGAAATCTGAAATTTTCCCGATTTTTTTCCGAGTGTGACAAAAACTGCGTTTTCAGCCGGAGCGGCGCACACGGAAAAGGCGGCGCTGCCCCTTCTCACAGTACAGCGCCGCGCGTGATTCAGCAGCCGCAGCCGCCGCAGCAGTTATTGGTGTCGCCGCAGCAGCCGTTCTGACCGCCGCATACCCAGATCAGGATGATGATGAGGATGATCCACCAAAGCCAGTTATCGCCCCAGAGAGAGTTCGAGTTGCACATGTGTATTTCCTCCTGTCAGAATTGTCAGCGTGCGGCTCCTGCGCCGCACCGCTTACACTTCATTCTATGGAGGAGGCTCCGCTTTGGTTACTGACTGTCGCGAAACTGACGTTTCGCCGGCAATCCCATTACTCAACGATTTCGCCCTTGAGGCCATCCTTATATAAGGTAGTGAGACGCACGCGGCACGGCTGATTTTTGTGTACCTGCTCCCCTTCTATATATATCGGAAAGCCATAGCGTCCGTGCGCGGCCCACACACCGCCCGCCGGGTGCTCCGGAAGCACCTCAAGCTCCCGTCCGATAAAGCCGCGGCGGCAGTTCTCGCTGAGCACAGCCGCGACGCGCTTCGCCCGTTCGGCTCGCTCTGTTTTGACCGTTTTATCGAGCTGCCCCGGCATATCCGCCGCCTTCGTCCCCTCGCGCGGCGAGTACGGGAAAACGTGCACCGACGCGAACGCGCATTTCTCCAGAAAGCGCAGCGTGGTTTCAAATTCCTCCTCGGTCTCGCCCGGGAAGCCGACGATGAGGTCGGTCGTGATCGAGCAGTCGGGGAAGGCCCGCCGCAGGCGCTCACAGCACGCATGGAACTCACCCGACGTATATCTGCGCCCCATGCGCTCCAGCACGCTGTCGCAGCCGCTCTGCATGGACAGATGGAAATGCAGGGCAAGGTTGTCAAAGCCGCGCAGCCGCTCGCAGAACGCTTCCTCTATGATGCGCGGATCGAGCGAGCCGAGACGAAACCGGATGTCCGGCAGCGCCCCGAGCAGCTGCTCGAGCAGATCGGTGAGCGTCAGACGCGGCGCAAGGTCGCGGCCGTAGGAGGCGATCTCGATGCCCGTCAGCACGATCTCGTGCACGCCTGCTGCGCCGAGGCGGCACGCCTCGGCAAGCACCTGCTCCGGCGGCAGCGAGCGTACCCGGCCGCGCGCGTATGGGATGATGCAGTAGGTGCAGAAGTTGTTGCAGCCATCCTCTATTTTAAGGAGGGCGCGTGTGCGTCCCTGCGGAATGCCGGCCGGCAGAGCTTCATAGCCGCCGCTTCCCTGCGGCAGGGCCGCTTCTCTGCCCTGCACCGCCGCTTCACAGCGCTCGATGATCTGTGCGCGGTCCTGCGTGCCGCAGACGATATCGACCTCGCCGGTCGCCTGTACGCGCTTCGGGTCGATCTGCGCAAAGCAGCCGCACGCCGCGATGACCGCGTGGGGGTTGTCCCGGCGGAGCCTGTGGAACGCGCGGATATTTTTATGGTCGGAGACCGATGTGACCGTGCAGGTATTGATGATGACCGCGTCCGCGCCGCTGTCCACAATCTCGTGTCCGCGCTCGGCGGCAAGCTGCGAGAGCGCCTGTGTCTCGAACAGGTTGACCTTGCAGCCGAGCGTAAAGAAAGCAAATTTCATGCCGTACTCCTCTTCATTCTTGCTTCTGTTTATTGTAGCACAAACACGGGAAAGAGTGAAGAGCGCGGCGCACCTCCGGACGGCTGAAGCAGATTGTTACATTTTTGTGAACAGGCGCATCTGTAACCCTTCCGCTATGCATTTTCCCGGTATTACGTTTCGTATACCCTCTGGGTTATCACGCAAAACCGGTCGAAAACGTTTGCTTTTGCGGTTTTTACGAACTTTTATGACATTTTGAAAAAGAACATTTGACAAAGCTATATCAGCGTGTTATACTGTAACCGTAATGTAACTTTGGAATGTAACCATTTTGTAACTATGTACAGACTATAAGGAGTGCAGAAAATGCCTACCACCAGTAAGAAGAATGACCTTCTGGAATACAAGGGACATCCTCTGATGCGTAAGGACAACATCATCTACTACGGTTCGATGAGTGACTCCCATATCATCATGATGCAGATCCTTGACTCCGCTGACATGAAGGATCTTCCGGTTGCAAAGCGTGTTTCCGTACAGCTTCAGCAGACCGGCACGAACGTCCGCAGCAAGGACCGTATCGTAAAGAAAACCGAGAAGAACAGCCTGTGGAGCGCGATGGACATCGCCTCGATCTGGCTCGACCGCGCACTGGGCAGCAGATAAGCGGCTCACCGGCGCACAACTTTCCGACTAAAAAACGGAGGCTTATTATGAAATCCACCAAAACACTGTTTCGACTGCTCGTTTCCGGTGCACTGACCGCATCCATGCTGCTCCCCAGCTCGCTGGCTGTGTATCAGGCCAAGGTCAAGGCAGATTCGCTTTACCTGCGTTCTGCACCCGGCGGCAGCGTCATTGCGACGCTCTCTCAGGGCACGACCGTAGCGGTAACGAACAACAGCAGCGAATGGTACAAGGTGATCGTTGACGGCAAGGAAGGCTACGTAAGCGGCTCTTACCTGACCGGCACGACCGCGACCGACTTCTCCGTCGGCTCCGGCAGGATCACCTGCTCTTCTACCGTCAACCTCAGAAGCGAAGCGAACACCTCGTCCAGCATTCTCACGTCCCTGTCGAACGGCACTGCCGTCACCATCACGGGCGTCAGCGGCGGCTGGTACAAGGTTTCGGTTAACGACAAGACCGGCTACGTTCACCCGGACTATGTTCAGGTAAGCGGCGGCTCTTCCGCTTCCGCCGGCACCACGGCGTCCGCTCCGGCGGCCACCGCAGGCAAGGTATCCTGCTCCTCGACCGTCAATCTCCGCGCCGAGGCGAACACCTCGTCCAACATTCTGGCATCCCTCGCAAACGGCACCGCCGTCACGCTGGGCGCCAAGGAGAACGGCTGGTACAAGGTTTCGGTTAACGGCAAGTCCGGCTACATCAAGGCTGACTACATAACCACTTCGGTATCCTCGTCCGCCAACATGGCATCCTACTCCGGTCTGAGCGCAAAGCGCACCGCCGTTCTGGATTACGCCGCGAAGTTCCTCGGCGTTCCGTATGTCTACGGCGGCAGCACCCCGTCCGGTTTTGACTGCTCCGGCTTTACGTCCTACGTCTACAAGAACACGGTCTGCTCGATCGAGCGCGTGGCGCAGGCGCAGTTCGACACCACGACCCGCGTCTCCCGTGACGAGCTTCTGCCGGGCGATCTGGTATTCTTCGGCAGCAGCGCTTACTCGATCAGCCATGTCGGCATCTATGTCGGCGACGGCCAGTTCATCCACGCACCGCACACCGGCGACGTCGTCAAGTATGACTCGCTCAGCGGCTCCTACGCTACCCGTTTCCAGGGCGGCGGCCGCGTGATCTTCGACTGATGGAACAATCTGCACCGACCTCCTTCGAGGCCGGTGCTTTTTTCATGCGTAGATCTCTATCTCGCCGTCGCTCCATGCAAGGCGCTGCGGCGCGACATTCAGCTCTTCGAGCTTGCGGTTCAGCGCATTCGCCATGGCGTCCGTCACAAGCTCTGCCGCCGTCTGCGGCAGGTCAGCATCATTCAGCTGCGCGCTCAGGCAGGTAAACCGCAGCCTGCCCTGCTCCGCCTGAACGCCCCATTCACCGGCAAGCGAGCACCGTTCGGGCAGCAGCTGCGCCGCGGCGCGGAAATGGCCGGTGAGCAGACCGCTCTCCTCCAGCTCCGCCCTGTCGACGCTCATGGACATCGACGCGGTTTCGTCCGCCCCGATACTTACCGCAAGGCCGCGCGGCGTAAACGGCAGATATTGCAGCAGGAAATTCGCCAGATCACTCTCGCTCATCGTCATCACGAGCGAGAGCTGCGGCTCCTGCTGCTCCTCGGGCACGGTCTCGACCGGTTCGGTGCCGTCCGGCGGCGCTTCGCTCTCCGACCGTCCGACCAGCATCCTGCCGAGCATCAGCAGGCACAGCAGTAGGCAGACGCCGAGAATGATGGTATACCGCGCGCTTTTCTCCTCTCCCATGTTCCTTCCTCCCTCCGGCTGACAGTCCAGTATATGCCGTCTATAAGAAATCTATACATAAAAAAAGACCATCCGGGCTGTTTTTTTGAACCGCGCCCCGTCAAAGGGACAATGAAATAAGCTTTTTACGCGAAAAATGCTCCCTACATAGCTTTCAGTGTTTTATTTCACTGTTCGCTATATAGGGAGCACATCATTTTTCGGTTCCGGATGGTCTTTCCTGTGTTATATGCTTATTCGCCGCGCCACTCCGCGAAGATATTCTCCGCATCCTCCGCACTTGCGGTTTTCAGCAGCCTCTGCGCCAGCTCGCGGCACTCCGCATACGAATGTGCCGCAAGGTCTGCCTTGGCCGCCGGCATCGCGGACGCCGACATGGACAGATTGGTCACGCCCAGGCCGCACAGCACGCTCGCCATGCCCGGCGTGCCGGCCATCTCGCCGCACACGCCGCACTCGATGCCGTTCTCGCCTGCCGCCTTCGCGGTCATGGCGATCAGCCGCAGCACGCCCGGATGGAGCGGACGATAGAGGTACGAGATCTTCTCGTTGATGCGGTCGACCGCGCACGAATATTGAATGAGGTCGTTCGTACCGATGGAGAAAAAGTCTGCCTCCTGCGCGAGCACATCCGCGCAGACCGCCGCGACCGGGATTTCGACCATGATGCCGACCTTGACGTTCGGGTTATAGTCTACGCCCTCCGCGTCGAGCAGATCACTCGCCTCGCGGAGCACCTGCTTCGCATTGCGCAGCTCGTCGACCGACGAGATCATCGGGAACATGATGCGCAGGTCGCCATACTGGGCGGCGCGCAGCAGCGCGCGCAGCTGTACGAGGAACAGGTCGGTGCGGTTGAGGCAGATACGGATGGCGCGGTAGCCGAGGAACGGATTCTGCTCCTTTTCCAGATCGAGCGCCGGAACCTCCTTGTCGCCGCCGATGTCGAGCGTGCGGATAATGACCGGACGGCCGTCCATGGTCTCGACCGCCTTTTTGTACGCCTGGAACTGCTCCTCCTCGCTCGGCAGATCGGGACGGTCCATGAACAGAAATTCCGAGCGGAACAGGCCGATACCCTCACCGCCCAGCTCCATGACGCGCACCGCGTCGCCCGGCGTGCCGATGTTGCCCTCGATGATGATACGGCGGCCGTCGCTCGTCTCGCCCGGACGGTCCCGGAACTCCGCGAGCATTGCACGGCGCTCATCATCCTTCGCCTTCTTTTCCGCGAACTGCACGAGCGTCTCCTCGTCCGGCTGCGCGATCAGCTCGCCGGCTGCGCCGTCGATCAGCAGCTCCATGCCGTCCTCGATCGGATCGAGCTTTTCGCCCGCGCCGACGACCGCCGGAATGCCCATCGAGCGCGCCATGATGGCCGAATGGCTCGTGCGGCCGCCGATCTTCGTAATAAAGCCGACGACCGGCTTGCCGCCCATTTTCGCGGTATCCGACGGCGTAAGGTCGTTCGCGACGACGATGCACGGCTCGGTGATCGTGTCGAGCGGATTTTCCGCGATACCCTTGAGGTTTTTGAGCACGCGCATCGAAATATCGCCGATGTCGGCGGCGCGCGCCTGCATATACTCGTCATCCATCGCGCGGAACATCGCCTGGAAATTCTCGCAGTTGACCATGCACGCAAACTCCGCGCACACACTCTCGTCTGCGATCTCATTCGTCATGCCCTCGACGAAATCCGGGTCCTCGAGCATCATCAGATGCGCGTCAAAGATCTCCGCCTCCTCGGGGCCGATATTCTTCTCGGTCTCGTCCCGCAGCGCCGCGATCTGCGCCTTGGCGTTTTCGACCGCCTCCAGTGCGCGCTGCTGCTCCGCTTCGATGTCCGTGACCGTATTTTTTACCACCGTCAGGTCGACGTCCCGGATCACGAGCGCCTTTGCGCGCGCGAGACCCTCGGAAACGCCGATCGCTTTGATTTTCAACATATCTTTCCTTCCTCCACTCTCATGCGTCTTGGCTTTCCTGTAATTCCTTACAATTTTACCACCTTAATTGTACGTTATATTGTCGTTTCCGTCAAGTGTATCTGAGCATTCTCAAAAAAAATGTTGCATCTTTCGATATTTTCTGTGCCATATCGCGGTTTTTCTGCTATACTAAAAACATATGTTATCCCTGTAAGGAGGACTATCCCAATGGCAAATCGCTGCACACGAATTCCCGAAATCATGATGCCCCGCGAGGGCACCGACCTGTCCAAATGGGCGGTCATCGCCTGCGACCAGTACACCTCTCAGCCCGAATACTGGGCAGAGACCGACCGCATCGTCGGCGACGCACCGTCTACGCTGCGTCTGACCCTGCCTGAGGTCTATCTCGAGGACGCAGACGTCGCGTCCCATATCGAGCGCATCCACAAGACCATGCAGCAGTACGTGCAGGACGGCACGCTGCGCACCCTGCCTGCCGGCGCGGTACTGACCGAACGCTGGTCCGGCGGCTCGGCGCCGCGCCGCGGCATCGTGCTCGCGGTCGATCTGGAGGCCTACGAGTACACCCCCGGCTCGGCATCTCTTATCCGCCCGACCGAAAAGACGGTCGTTGAGCGCATCCCGCCCCGTCTGAAGGTGCGCGAGGGCGCCTGCCTCGAGCTGCCGCACATCATGATCCTCATCGACGACCCCGACCGCAGGATCATCGAGCCGCTGTTCGAAAAGACCGGCTCCTTCTCCAAGCTGTATGATACCGACCTCATGCAGAACGGCGGCCACATCACCGGCTGGTTCATTCCGCAGGGCAAGGACACCGACGCGATCGAGAGCGGTCTGGAGGCGCTGTGCGACCGCGAGACCTTCAACGCGAAGTACGGCTGCACGGACGCGCAGGCGCTCCTCCCCTACGCAGTCGGTGACGGCAACCACTCCATGGCTACCGCCAAGGCATACTGGGAAGAGGTCAAGAAGGGTCTGACCCCCGAGGAGCAGGAAAACCATCCGGCTCGCTTTGCGCTCGCGGAGATCGTCAACATCCACGACGAGAGCATCATCATCGAGCCGATCCACCGCGCACTCTTCGGCGTAGACGGTGAGGAGCTGCTGAAGTCTCTCACCGCGTTCTATGAGGCACAGGGCTGCAAGGCATATGTTGCGGACAACGCGCCGGAGACCGAGGGCGCACACTTCTATCCGTTCGTCTCCGCAGAGAAGAACGGCGTGTTCGTTGTCGAGGACCCGAAGTGGGCCATCCCGGTCGCGACTATTCAGACCGGTCTGGACGCCTTCCTCGCCGAGCACAAGGACGTCAAGATCGACTTTATCCACGGCGCGGACGTTGTCGTCTCGCTCGCCGAGAAGAAGGGCAACTTCGGCTTCATCCTGCCGGACATCGCCAAGAACGACCTGTTCCGCGGCGTTGTATTCGACGGCGTGCTGCCGCGCAAGACCTTCTCCATGGGCGAAGCGCACGAGAAGCGCTACTACCTCGAAGCAAAGGCTATCGTAAAGTAAAAATCATTCCATTTCCGAGGGCGCAGATGCTGCATCTGCGCCCTCTGTTTTCCAATCGAGCACCGCTCTCCCCTGCTCCGCGCGGCACAGCACGAAGGCCGGCGCGAGGGCGAACGGCTCGTGCGACGAAAACGGACAGGACAGGCAGACCCCGTTCCCCGTCCGCTCCGCGCTGACCGCGCCCGCCTCGATGAGCGCATCAAGCACTGCGTCCCCGGTACGCGGCGGCTCGATGCACGGCGGCTCGGTGCGCGGCGCACGTTTCTCCGGCTCGACACGCGGCGTCTGCTCCTGCCGTTCGGCAAGGTACACGCGCAGCGGTTCTTTCCCTGTCCATCCGGCCTGCCGCAGTGTTTCAGCCGACAGACGCCTTGCAAGGCGCAGCCTGCCGCCCTGCGGCTCGGGCAGACCGACATAGAGCGGCGCGGCTCCCTCTGTTTCCGCATAAACGCGCAGGATGCACGCAGAGCAGAGCTCGCAGTCGAGCACGGCGCGCACGCCGCCGGACTCCTGCCGCCAGTCGAGCGAGCCTGCCCTCCGCCCTTCAAAATACACCGCCGTCCGCATACACATCCCCCCATAAGAAAAACGAGACCGTCGTATTACAAGGTACGCGGTCTCGTTTTCTGTTAGAACCTCAGCCCTGTACGCTGCCCAGACCGAAGCTGACCGCCAGTGCTTCATCCACATGGCGCATCGCCCGCTCGTCGAGCGTACCCATTTTTTCGCGCAGGCGGCGCTTGTCGAGCGTCCGGATCTGCTCGGTCAGGATGATGGAATCCCGCGTCAGGCCGTAGTTCGGTGCACCGACCGAGATATGCGTCGGCATTTTCGCCTTGTTCACCTGCGATGTAATGGCGGCGGCTATGACGGTAGGGCTGTACCGGTTGCCGACATTGTTCTGCACGATCAGCACCGGACGCACTCCGCCCTGCTCGCTCCCGACCACCGGACTGAGGTCTGCGTAGTAAATATCGCCGCGTTTAATGCTGCTGTCCATATTCAGTCACTCTCCGCTCATAGATTCGCGTCCCTTTCGGGTGCAAACCTATTGTCCCCATGCTGTACGAAAATTATAGCCGGGAACAGAAAAAAGCGAGGATGCAATTTTGCAGATTTGCTTCCCCGCTTCATTCTATGCGATTTTAACCGATGCAGTACCTCGGCACGCGGCGGCTGACCGCACACAGCACCTCATACGAGATCGTACCGGCGGCCTCGGCGGCATCCTCCGCCGTCCACGCGCCCGGGCCGAACACTGTGACCTCGTCGCCGCGGTGCACCTGCGCGCCCTCCGGGATGCGCACCATGCACATATCCATGCAGATGCGGCCCATGACGGGCGCGAGCCTGCCGTCCAGAACAACGTGCGCCTTTCCCGAGCCCGTGCGCAGAAAGCCGTCTGCGTAGCCGACCGAAACGACCGCCATATGCGTCAGCTCGCCGGTCTCAAACGTGCGGCCGTAGCTGATGGTCGTGTGCGCCGGAATGTCGCGAACCTGCACCACACGCGCCTTGACCGTCATGGCGGGCTTCAGGTCGAGCACCGGCGGCACCGAGGCATCCGGACGGTAGCCGTACAGGATGATGCCGGCGCGGGTCATCGTGCAGTGCATCTTCCTGTAGCTCTGGATTGCGCCGCTGTTCGCGCAGTGACGCAGCGGCAGGTCAAGGCCGTTCTCCGCCAGACCCTCGCATACGCCGCGGAAGCGGTCGTACTGCATCTCGGTGTATTCCTCGCCCGACGGCACATCCGCCACCGCGAAGTGCGTAAAGATGCCCTCGCTCCTGAGGCCCGGCTTTTTCGCGCACTCGAGAATGCGGCGAACGGTCTCCTCGCGCTCCCACGACGGGAAACCGATACGGGTCATGCCGGTGTCGAGCTTGTAGTGCACAGTGATGTCGCGGCCCGTGCGGACAGCCGCCGCCGACAGCAGCTCGGCGGTCTCCTCGTCGTAGACCGGCGCGGTGATGCCGTATTCCGCGACAGTGTCCATATCCGCGGCGTCGATATAGCCGAGGATAATGATCGGCTTTTCGATGCCGTTTTCGCGCAGTTCGATTGCCTCCGGCACGGTCGCGACCGCGAAATACGGCGCGCCCATGCTTTGCAGACGGTTTGCGACCGGAACAGCGCCGTGGCCGTAGCAGTCCGCCTTGACCACGCACAGCACGGGCGCCTTCGCGGCCTCGCAGATGACGCGGTAGTTATGTTCGATGGCACCGAGGTCGATCTCCGCCCAGGTGCGATGCTTGTTTGGCTGCATTTTTCTTCATCCCCTGATTTTCGGCGTTATCCGCCGTTTTCCTGATACGATGTAAACCGGATGCTCAGCTCTCGCGTTCCGTCCGCGAAAAGCTCGGCATAGACCGGCTGCATGTTGTCCTCGCGCAGCCAGACCAGTTTTTCGATGGTTTCGTCTCCGCTCTCGCTTCGGTAGTGCAGCACGGTGAGCGCCGTGCCGTCCGCGCTCTCGCGCCAGCTTTCGTCCGCCGGCGTATCTCTCAGCGCGCACACGACGCCGAACACAGCATCCGCCGGCGTCATGCCCGGCCGGACCGGCCGCGCGTCGTCGAGCACCAGATCGTCATACTGCAGGGCGAGTGTCGCTTCGCTGTCCCCTGCGATGCGGCCCGATACTCCGGAAACCGACTCGGGTCCGGTGATCGTGAAAACATCGACATCCTCTTTATTATAGGCGTAATCCAGCTCAAACGCCATAGTAAAATCATCTGTTTCGGATAAAATTTTTACATGCGCCGAAAATCCGCTGATATTCTCATAATGCGCACGCACATCCTCGCCGCTGTTTTCGTCCGTTCCGCAGCCGCACAGCAGCACGGCGAGCAGCAGCAAAGGCAGCCATCGTTTCAGTTCACCACTCCCTTGTGTTATATCGGCGCGTGACTCCGGGCAGGCACGCGAGCAGATCGGTCGGCGTCATGCCGTACTCGCCGTACCGGTTCGCGGCGCTGTCGCCTGCCGCGCCGTGCAGCCATGCCGCGGCGCAGGCCGCGTCCTCCGGCGCGAGTCCCTGCCCGATGAGCGAGACCAGCATGCCGGCGAGCGTATCGCCGCTGCCGCCCTTCGCCATGCCGGGGTTGCCCGTATGATTGCGGAACAGCCGTCCGTCCGGCGCGGCGATCAGCGTGCGGTGCGCCTTGTAGAGCACCGTGCAGCGGTTTTCCTTCGCAAAGGCGCGCAGCTCCTCCGGCTGCATCTGCTTTTTCCCCGACAGACGGGCAAATTCGCCTGCGTGCGGCGTCATGACGAGCGGCTTGGCCGTCCGGCGCAGTATATCCTTATGCTGCGCGAGCGCAAATATGCCGTCTGCGTCCAGCACGATCGGGCACGCGGTCTCGCACAGCAGCGTGCACACGACCTCGGTCACCTCGTCCGAGCGGCCAAGTCCGCAGCCGATGAGCAGCGCGTCCGCATGGTCCGCCAACTCGAGCAGCCGCGGGAGCGCCCGGACAGAGAACAGGCCGTCCTCCGTGCACGGGAGCGGCCGCACGACCGGCTCGCTGAGCTTGACCGCGAGCACGGACCACGCCCGCTCGGGGACGGCGAGCGTCACCACGCCGCTGCCCATGCGCACCGCGCCCTGCGCCGCGAAGAACGCCGCGCCCGTATATCCCGCCGAGCCGCACACGCAAAGAATGCGCCCGTATTCGTTTTTGCTGCTCTCCGCCGCCCTTCGCGGCATGAGCGCGTCGATATACTCCCAGTCAAGCTCTTTCATCTCTGTTTTCCCCTTTATGTTGCGCTGTTCGCTGCGGCGGCACTCGACTGCGCCATCACGGCATCAATGGCGAGCACGACCGCGAGCACCAGCTGCTCGTTCTCATTCTCCGAAATACAGATCTCGTAGCAGTCGCCCCAGGTGAACCACTGCTTGTGGACGGACGCGACCGTGCCGCGCGCGCCGCTGATCTCATAATCGTGTGCGCCGAAGTTGCCGTTCACCTCCCAGTCCATGCCCTCCACGCGGTAGTGCTGCGTAAATAAGGTGAAGTCCTTGACGATCTCGGCCTGCAAAACATCGTTCATGTACACATAAAAGCGCGGCCTGAACGAAAACGCCTTCTGCTGGATGAAGGCGACCTCCGCGCCGGTCGTGTCGGTCAGATGCAGCTTTTTGCCGAGCGAAAACACCTCGCCGCATACATAGTAGCGGTCGTTCCCGTTCTCGTCCCAGACGGTAAACCGGTCGCCCCACGAAAAGACCTTCTGTTTCATGCACAGATTCATATCCATCCCTCCCTGTACCCTTAGGATACACCACCGTCCGCACCGCGTCAAGCCGCATCACATAGACTGTCAGGGGATGTGATATTCTTATGGCAATCCGAATTTTTATTGATCAGGGGCACAATCCGAGCGGCCCCAACACCGGCGCGGAGGGGAACGGCCTGATCGAGCAGGACATCACCTACACCGTCGGCCTGTATCTTGCCGAGCTGCTGTCCGCCGACCCCCGGTTTGAGGTGCGGCTCAGCCGCAGTTCTCCCGACGAGATCCTCGGCACGAGCAATGCGACCAGTCTCGCCGCGCGCGTGCAGGCAGCCAACGACTGGCCTGCCGACTACTTCATCAGCATCCACTGCAACGCGAACGAAAATCCGGCCGTCAACGGCACCGAGGTCTACGTCTACCGGGAAAACACGCAGGCCTACTGGCTCGCGCAGCATGTGCTGAACGGCATCGTGCAGCGCACCGGTACGCGGAACAACGGCGTGCGCGTGCGGCCGGGGCTGTATGTCCTGCGCCGCACGAAAATGCCGGCCATTCTGGTCGAGCTCGCCTATCTGACCAACGCGCAGGATGCGCTGCGGCTCGAGACCGACCCCTTCGGCTTCGCGCAGGGCATCATGAACGGCATCCTTGATTATTTTGCATAACGTTCGCACACAAAAAAGACCTTCCCGAATATCGAGAAGGTCTTTCGTTTATTGATTACAACTTAAAATCCGCCCGTCACGCCGAGCACCTGTCCGGTGACGAAGGACGCCTTTTCCGAGCAGAGATACAGGATGCTGTCCGCGACCTCGTCCGCGCGTCCGATTCGTTCAAGCGGCGTTTCGTCCGCAAGCGACTGCATGACGTCCCCGCCGTGCATCGCGTTCATGTCGGTGTCGATGACGCCGGGCGCGACGCAGTTGACGCGGATGCCGCTCGGCCCGAGCTCGAGCGCGAGCGATTTAGACAGACCGATGAGCGCCGCCTTGCTCGCGGCGTAATGGCTCTCGCAGGACGCGCCGCGCTCGCCCCACATGGACGAGACGATGACGATGCTGCCCTTCTGGCGGTGCAGCATATCCGGGAGCGCCGCGCGGATCGTGCGTACCGCCCCCATCAGATTGACGTTCAGCATGGTCAGCCACTCGTCATCCGTGATGTCCTGAAACAGCTTCTGCTGCGCGATACCCGCGTTGCAGACAACGGTGTCGATCGCGCCAAGGCTTTCGCGCGCCGTTTTTACGGCGTTTTCCACCGCGTCTCTGTCCGCGCTGTCCGCGCAGAGCGCGAGCGCACCGGTTTCCGCCGCCAGCGCTTCCGCCTTGTCGCGACGCGCGGAATACGTGAACGCTGCCGGTCTCCCTGCCTCCGCAAAGGCGCGGACGCAGGCCGCACCGATGCCGCGCGAGCCGCCGGTAATAAATACCGAGCCCATCAGATCGCAACCGTCTGCTGTGCTTCAAACAGACACTGGTTGAGGTCCTTATGCTTCGCCAGACCTTCCTCAATGTCGATGTCGGTGACTATGTTGGCGTCGGAGATGATGACGCGGTTGGTCTTGCCCTCCCTCAGAGCGCGTACCGCTGCGTAGCCCATGCGGGTCGCCATGACACGGTCCATGGCGGACGGAGAGCCGCCGCGCTGGATGTGGCCGAGGATGGTAACGCGGGTGTCGATGCCGGTCGCTTCGTGGATCTGGTCTGCGACCTCCTGTGCGGAGCCGTAGCCCTCTGCGACGATGATGATGTGGTGGTTGCGGCCCTTGATGCGGCCGATGCGCATCTTTTCTACGATGTCAACGTCGAAATCCAGCTGACGCTCGGGCAGGCAGATCGCAGTTGCGCCGACAGCGCAGCCGACCTGGAGCGCGAGATGACCTGCGCGGCGGCCCATGACCTCAACGACAGAGCAGCGCTCGTGAGACTGCATGGTGTCGCGCAGCTTGTCGATGCACTCGATCGCAGTGTTGCATGCAGTGTCGAAGCCGATGGTGTAGTCGGTGCAGACGATATCGTTGTCGATGGTGCCCGGCACGCCGATGCACGGAACGCCCTTGCGCGAAAGCGCCTGCGCGCCGCGGAACGTACCGTCGCCGCCGCAGCAGATCAGGCCGTCGATGCCCAGATACTTGCAGGTGTCGGCCGCCTTCTGGAGACCCTCCTCGGTCATCATTTCCTTGCAGCGGGCGGTGTACAGCATGGTGCCGCCCTTGCGGATGATGCCATCAACGCTGCGCGCGCCCATCTCGATGATGTCGCCGTTGATCAGACCGCTATAGCCGCGGCGGATGCCGAGAACGGAAATGTCGTTTGCCGACGCGCTTCGAACGACCGAGCGGATGAGTGCGTTCATGCCCGGCGCATCGCCGCCGCTTGTAAGTACGCCAATTCTGCGAATCTGCTTTTCCATAAAAGAAAGCCTCCTTCTGTGTGCTTTGAGCTTTTCGGGCGGCGCTGTTCTGTTGCAGTGTCGTCCTGTCCCCTCTACATCTTCCTGAAGCATCCGGCCCTGCCGAGGCTGACACTTCAAATTACCTCTATTTTATTATAACATCATCCTCGCTCAAGAGGAAGCGTAATTTTTGCAAAATGTTTTCGTCCGGCCGGCACCACAGGCGGCGCGAGACGAGCGTCTTTTTCTTCGTGTCGAGCGGAAACAGATAGACCGGCGTGTCGCCGGGACAGGTCGAGAGCACCGCGCGGATGCCGGGCCATTTGACGCCCTTCAGGCTGTCGAGGCGGATATACAGCTTGTGCGGCGCCCTTTTCGCCGCTTCCGCGTCGGAAAATACGCTCGCGGCCGGCTTTTCCGCCGTCGTGAGCGCGTTTACCGCGCCCTCGTTCAGCGGCTGCGCCTCGTTCAGCAGCACCTTGGGCGCCTCCTCCTCGCGCGCGTCGATGCGTCCGGTGAGGAGCACTGCGCTGTCCGCCGTCAGATACGCGCCGCACTGCTGGAGCGCCTTCGGGAATACGACGAGCTCGATGGCCGCTGTGTCGTCCTCCACGGTCACATACGCCATCATCGAGCCGTTTTTCGTGCTTTTGAGCTTGACGGCGGTGACGACGCAGGCGAGCCGCACGGTCATGCCGTCCCGGTAGACCGGCTGCGCGCTCTCGCCCGAAAGGTCATCAATGATCCTGCGCACGGGCGCAGCCTTGGCGCGGGCGGCAAGCTCGCGGTATTCGTCCATCGGATGCCCCGACAGATAAAGTCCGGTCGTCTCCTTCTCCATCGCGAGCAGCTCGCGCTTGGAGACCTCGGGAATATCGGGCAGCGCGATCTGCGTGTCCTGCACCGCGTCGTTGCCCATGCCGAACAGGTCCATCTGTCCCTCGATATTCTTTTTGCGGTTCTGCGCAATGGCATCGACCACCGGGCCTGCGACGCGCAGCAGCTGGCTGCGGCGGCAGCCCATCGAGTCGAACGCGCCCGCCTTGATGAGGCACTCGAGGGCGCGGCGGTTGAGCTCGCGGTCGTACATGCGCTCGCAGAAATCCTGGAACGAGGTGAAGATGCCGTTCTTCTCCCGCTCGTCGACCAGCTGCTTCATAAACGAGCGTCCGACGCCCTTGACGGCGGCAAGGCCGAAGCGGATGTCGCTGTTCGCGACCGAAAAGCTGTCATACGACAGATTCACGTCGGGCGGCTGCACCGAAATTCCCATCTCGCGCGCGGTCTGAATATACTCGGAGATCTTCTCCGAAACGTCGAGCACGCTCGTGAGCAGCGCCGCCATGTACTCGCGCGGATAGTGGCACTTGAGGTAGGCGGTGCGGAAGGACACGACCGCGTAGCAGACGGCGTGCGCCTTGTTGAAGGCATAGTTTGCGAAGTCCATGATCTCATCGAACAGGCTCGCCGCGACCGCCTCCGGCACGCCACGTTTGATCGCGCCGTCGATGCCGAGCTCTTCATTGCCGTGGATGAAGTTGACGCGCTCCTTTTCAAGATCCTTCATCTTCTTTTTACTCATCGCGCGGCGCACCATGTCCGCCTTGCCGAGCGAGTAGCCGGCGAGCGACTGGAACACCTGCATGACCTGTTCCTGATAGATCATGCAGCCGTAGGTAACGCCGAGGATGGGCTCGAGCAGCGGATGCTTGTACGTCACCTTTTCGGGGTGATGGCGGCACTCGATGTAGCGCGGGATGGACTGCATCGGTCCCGGGCGGTACAGCGCCACGACTGCGGTGATGTCCTCGATGGACTGTGGCCGCAGGCCGGTGACGACATTCGTAATGCCCGCGCTCTCGAGCTGGAACACGCCCATGGTCGAGCCTTTTCCGAGCATTTCGTAGGTCGCCGGGTCGCTCATGTCCACCGTTTCGATCGAGAACTCCGGCGTATGGCGGCGGATCATCTTCTCAGCGTCCGCGATGACCGTGAGGTTGCGCAGACCGAGGAAGTCCATCTTGAGCAGACCGAGCTCCTCAATCGTGACCATGGTGAACTGCGTTACCATCTGGTCGCCGTTGCGCGAGAGCGGGACATAGGTATCGACCGGGTTTTTGGTGATGACGACGCCGGCGGCGTGGGTCGAGGCGTTTCGCGGCATGCCCTCGAGCTTGCGCGCCGTGTCGATCAGCTCGCGCACCTGCGGCGTGCCGTCATACATCTTTTTCACCTCCGGG
>ENA-UEQP01001701-UEQP01001701.1-human-gut-metagenome-genome-assembly--contig:-NODE-1701-length-18971-cov-3.812798_pt1 | contig 18971 bp, 15 predicted proteins | sample MGYA00242951_ERZ507951 | MGnify/ENA primary metagenome ERZ507951 (study PRJEB26167, sample SAMN06115539) | human gut metagenome | host: Homo sapiens | place: China:Shanxi | collected 2015-11-18...
TGGCTCCGAGGAACTGCTGACTCTGGTGCCGGAGGACTGTGAGCGGATCTATGTTGGAAAAGAGGCCGGGCACCACATCAAAAAGCAGTCGGAGATCAACCGGATCCTGGTGGAGAAGGCACTGGAAGGAAAGCGCGTCATCCGGTTAAAGGGTGGAGATCCCTTTGTGTTCGGGCGCGGCGGAGAGGAGATCCAGGCGCTCACAGAAGCAGGAATCCCCTATGAAGTGATCCCCGGCGTTACCTCAGCCATCGGGGCACTGGAGGCGGCTGGAATCCCTGTCACCCACCGGAATATCGCGAGAGATTTCCATGTCTTTACGGGACATATCTCCCACGAAGGCGGTGAGGGACTCTCCGGGGATTACAGCCTGTACGCGAAGCTTCCGGGAACCCTGATCTTCCTTATGGGACTCTCGAACCTTGAGGAGATCGTGAAACGTCTCATAGATGGCGGAAAAGACGGGGAGACGCCTGCAGCCGTTGTGACGGACGGAACACTGTCCCGAATGCGCGTTGTCCGGGCATCCTTAAAGGATCTGCCTGAGGCTGTAAGAAAAGCGGGACTTACGCCTCCCGGAATCATCACTGTGGGTGAGGTCTGTGCCTTCCACTTTACATCTATGGTGCCGGGCGTGCTTACCGGAATCACGGTGGGAGTCACCGGAACAGAGGCCGTTAGAGGACGGATCATAAGCCGCCTGTCCGATGAGGGTGCGAAGACGGTCCGCGCGGGGGAATCCCTTGTGGTACGGGAGTCCATGGAACGGCTGGATCAGGCGTTTGCGGACCTTTCCCGTTACAGATGGGTGATTTTTACGAGCCGGAATGCAGTCCGGATCTTCTTTGACCGGATGCGGGAGAAACATGTAGATATCAGAAAACTTGGCGGATTAAAATTTGCGGTTGTCGGGCGCGGAACAGGGGAGTACCTGGAGAGTGTCGGAATCACGCCGGACTTTATCCCGGAGGAATACACGACGAGAGAGGTGGCGGATGGACTTGTAAAATATTTGAAGGAGAATGGAGAGACTTCTGGGGCAAAAACTGCCGCCGCCAATATAGCCTACAGCATTTCCAGTTCAGAAAATGTCTGTCCGTGTGCTGAGGCAGGAAAATTTCTGATCCCGCGGGCAAAGCAGGGCTCGAAGGTCCTCACGGAGACACTGGCGGAACAGGGATATGCGTTTGATGATATTCCAATCTATGATATCCTGGTGGAGCAGACGGAGCTTGCGAGACTTAAAACTGCCGACTATATCACGTTTGAGAGCGGCTCCGGCGTCCGAGGATTCTTCGCGGGACGTGAGGCGGAAGCGGCATCTCTGTTTGAGACGGTGAGACCAGTCTGCATCGGAAAGGTGACAGCGGCAGTCCTTGCGGAATACGGAGTGAAGAATGCCCTGACAGCTTCCGACTATACAGCGGACGGAATTTTAGAGGTGCTGCTGGCGGACAGAAACGAGATCGCGAGGTAAACATGGATACCTTTGTATACAAAGACCATAAAAAGTTAAGATGCGGATACACCACAGGAACCTGCGCGGCTCTGGCGGCTCAGGGGGCGGTGCGATTTCTGCTCACAGGATCCTGGAAGGAGACGGAGGAGATCATGACCCCGAAGGGGATTCCGGTGTGCGTATCGCTGGAAGAGAAAACTTCCGGGGATAGTTGGGCGGAGTGCGCGGTCAGGAAGGACGCAGGGGACGATTATGATGTGACGAACGGGATCCTGGTGTATGCGCGGGCGGAGTTTGTGAAAGATAAAAACTTTTATGAAAAGGTTCAGATGTCACATCTGGAAAGTTCCGGGTTCGGAGCTGCAGGAGAAAAACCTGGTCTGAGTCCAGAAAACCAGAAACAGCAGAAAAAAGCGAATGCCGCTCATCAGAAAGAGGCACTTCCTGAGTCGCTTGTCAGAATCGACGGCGGCATCGGCATCGGTCGCATCACAAAATCCGGTCTGGATCAGCCAGTAGGCGCTGCAGCGATCAATTCTGTGCCGCGTAAGATGATCCGGGACGCTGTCTACGAGCTTTTGGAGGAAGCCGGAGAGCTTCGCCTGGTATCGATCACAATATCGGTTCCTGCAGGCGTAGAAGCCGCGAAGAAGACCTTCAACCCGGTCCTGGGAATCGAGGGCGGGATCTCCGTTCTCGGGACCAGCGGGATTGTGGAGCCCATGAGTGAGGAAGCGCTTGTCGAGACGATCCGTACCCATCTAAATGTCTTAAAGGCAGAGGGCAGAAAATGGGTGATCGCAGTGCCTGGAAATATGGGCGCGGGATTTTTAGAGAGGTATCTCGTAGAACATGGTAAATTCTGTACCGATGCTCATCAAGGGAGTAACGCGGCGGACACGGATGCTGCTGTTGAGGCAGAACAGATGGCTTATGGAGAATTATCAACGGGAACAGAACCATCACTTCTGGAAGGATTTATGAATTCCCTCGTCACCATGAGCAACTTTGTCGGCAAGACCATTGACCTTGCCGCGGAACTGGGCTTTTCCGGTATCCTGATCGCCGGTCACATGGGAAAACTCGTGAAGATCGGAAACGGGATCATGAACACCCACTCCAGGGAGGCGGATGGTCGCATGGACACGATGCTGTCCTGCGCGTTATCTGCCGGAACCGAGGACCTGGAACTCCTTAGAAAGATCCAGAGATCCAACACGACGGATGAGGCGATGGATCACTTAAAACAGGCGGGAATCATAGAGGACACGATAAACGTATTCTTAAAGCGTGCCGATTGGCACCTTACCCATCGATCCAGGGACGAGGTGAGGACGGGAATGATCGTCTTCGGGACAAAGGGGGAGTATCTGGGAGAGACGGAAGGCGCGGACGCGATTCTGCGGTCAGCGTTGAAAGAGCTGGATCAATAAGCTTCCACTTAGCGCTGAAAGAACTGAAACAATAAGTTTTGGAACAACGCATGAAAGTTACGGCCTCTGATCATTCATCGAAATTAAAGGAAACACTATGGAAAACAGGCAGAAAAATTACGGGAGCGTCCATGACACAAAGGCATCCATGATGTATAACCGCTTCCTGAAACAATACAACGATTGGCTTTCCGGCGGACCGATCCCGGATACCGGAAATCAGGATACAAAGTATTTTCTGGGCCAGCAGCGGAAGCGGTTGGAAAAACGCGGACTTCACAGAGATTCATCCATAGAACTCCGGGGTCTTCTGGCCTCAGCCGGCGCGATCCCGCCGAAGGTCGGAAAGAAATATACGAATGTGACAGAATTCCGCACGGCGCAGAGAAATACGACATATTCCAGGGGTGGACGGATCATCGGAAAATTCCGGAAGAAAGAGATCTTATACCAGACGATCACCTTCTCGAATGAGGCGACGGTAGACGGAACGGAGCCATGTACCTGCCCATCCTGCGGAGCGGTGAGCCAGATCAAGGCGCTGTTTGAAGGCTGCCCATACTGCCACACAAGATTTCTGATGCAGGATCTGTATCCGAAGGTCGCGAATTTTTATTCCATTGAAGACCTCAGCTATTCCACGGAAGAGATCAAGAGAACATTAACTCCCTGGTGCGGCGGAGGGGCAGTCATCTTCACGGTGTTCATGCTGGCATACCTGGCATGGGAGAGGGCAAAGACCGGTGATCCTCTGACACTATATTCCATGATCTGCCCGCTGATCGGGTATCCAGTAATCGGAGCCTTCGGCGGATATATGCTGTTTGCCTTAAAAACACTTGGGTATATTTTCTGGCGGGCGATGCAGAGCCTTGGACTTCTGTTTGCCACTTCTGGCAGCAAAAACAGGCTGATCCGGTTCATGAAGAATTACGAGCCGGATTTTGGCTATGAAAACTTTGCAAACCAGGTCATTGCTCTGGCAAAAAATATTATCTTTTCCGAGCCGGGAGAGGACCTTTCTATTATCCGCGGTCCCTGGGATGGGGAAAGTTTCCAGAACATCACGGACATTGTATACAGGGGAGCTATGTCGGTGGGGAACTGCTGGCAGGAAGGCCCGTATGTGTATGCGGATATCGATCTGTACTTCTGCGATACATATGACAGGGGAAGTTCGATGAAGGAGAAAAACGACAGGATCCGGATGATCGTCGGAAAGAATATCCAGATCCCGCAGGACCCGGGATACTCGATCCATCAGGTCTCCTGTGAAAGCTGCGGGGCAAGCTTTGACGCGATGAAGATCCGTCACTGCCCGTACTGCAAGCGGGAGTATGACATGAGAGACCATGCATGGACGGTCATGAAGATTCGAAAAACAGGAGGAAAACCATCATGATACATTTTGTTGGAGCCGGAAGCGGAGCGCCGGACTTGATCACGGTCCGGGGACAGAAATTCCTTCGGGAGGCGGACGTGGTGATCTATGCGGGATCCCTTGTGAATCCGGAGCTTTTAAAGGAGACGAAGCCGGGGTGTGAGATCTTAAACAGTGCCTACATGACTCTTGACGAGGTGATCCGTGCCATGGAGAAAGCGGAGCGTGAAGGAAAAATGACGGTGCGGCTTCATACCGGTGATCCAGCGATCTACGGAGCGATCCGGGAGCAGATGGACCGGCTGGATGAGAAAAAGATTGCTTACGATGTATGCCCGGGGGTCAGCTCCTTCTGCGGCGCTGCATCGAGTCTCCATGCGGAACTCACGCTGCCTGGCGTGTCCCAGTCCGTGATCATCACGAGAATGGCGGGGCGGACCGGAGTCCCGGAGCGGGAGAGTTTCCGTTCCCTGGCGGCTCACCATGCGACCATGGCGGTGTTCTTAAGCACGGGACTGTTGTCACAGATGGAAAAGGAACTTGCGGAAGCAGGATATGAGTCGGACACTCCGGCGGTGATCATCTACAAGGCGACATGGCCGGAGGAGAAGATCGTCCGCTGCACCGTCTCTACGCTGGCGAAGTCCGCAGAGGAGAACGGAATTAAGAAGACGGCAATGATCTTTATCGGTGATGTATTCGGCACGAGAGAGGCAAACGGCTACGAGGAGTCAAGACTCTATGCGCCGGACTTCTCCACGGAATTCAGAAAGGGGACGGACATATGAAGAAGCTGACAGTGGTCGGCATGGGACCTGGAGAATATGAATCCATGACGCTCCGTGCCGTAAAGGCGCTTAACACCTGCGATGTGATCGTGGGTTATACGGTCTATGTGGAGCTTGCGAAGCCATACTTTCCTGATAAGGAATTTCTGACGACCCCAATGAAGCGGGAGATCGAGCGCTGCGAGATGGCCTTCGCGGAGGCGGAGAAAGGAAGATCCGTCGCGATGATCTGCAGCGGGGACGCGGGAGTTTATGGAATGGCGGGTCCGATCCTGGAACTGGGGGAAAAGTACCCGGAGGTGGAGATCGAGGTGATCCCCGGCATCACGGCGGCTCTCTCCGGCGGCGCGATCCTCGGGGCACCGCTCATGCATGATTTTGCGGTGATCAGTTTAAGCGACCTGCTGACGCCCTGGGAGACCATCGAGAACCGCCTGGACGCGGCGGCGAAGACTGATTTTTCCATCTGTCTTTATAATCCGTCCAGCAGGAAGCGGGCGGACTATTTGAAGCGTGCCTGTGAGATCTTTTTACGGTACAAGAGCCCGGATACCGTTTGCGGCATTGTAAAGAACATCGGAAGAGACGGGGAGACGAAGAAGGTCATGACGTTAGCGGAATTAAAAGATTACGAGGCGGACATGTTCACCACCGTGTTTATTGGAAACAGCCGGACCGAAAAGTCCGTACTTGGCGGACAGAACTGGATGGTCACACCGAGAGGATACCGGATATGAAGATAGCGGAAGGGAAAATTGCGATTTTTGCGGGGACGACGGAAGGACGGATTCTGGCATCCCGCCTTGCCGGAAGTCAGGCAGCGGTCGATGTGTTTGTTGCGACGGAATATGGAAAAGAGGAGATCCCGAAGGCTGAGAATCTTCAGGTCCATGACGGGCGTGTCGATGAGATCCAGATGGAGAAACTGTTTCAGGAAAAGAAGTATGACTTGATCCTTGATGCAACCCATCCTTTTGCGGTGGTGGTCACGGCAAATATCAGGGAGGCGGCAGAAAAGACAGGGACCCCGCTTTTAAGGATCCTGCGGGATAAGATTTCAGACGGTTCAGACTGCCGGATCATCACGGTGGAGAATATTCAGTCGGCAGTGGACTTTTTAAAGACCACGGAAGGTCCGGTATTCGTCACGACGGGAAGTAAGGAGCTCTCCGCATTTTTGGCTCTCCCGGACTGGGAGACGAGAGTCTACGCGAGAGTCCTTTCCATGCCGGAGGTGGTAAAGACCTGCGCCGATATGGGCTTTTACGGCAGCCATCTGATCGCAATGCAGGGGCCCTTTGCGGAAGACTTAAATGTTGCAATGATGAAAGCGGTCCATGCGAAGTGGATGGTGACGAAGGAGTCCGGGAAGGCGGGCGGATTCGAGGAAAAGGTCAGTGCGGCGAAAAAAGCAGGTGTCGGTCTTGTCGTGATCGGAAGACCGGTGGAAGAAGGAATCTCGTTAGAAGAAGGAATTGCTTATCTGGAGGAGCATTTTGCTCTTGGAAGGTCAGCTGAAAATTCTGGGAAACGACAGGTATTCCTTATCGGCACAGGACCCGGAAGCGAATCCTATCTAACCGGTGAGGCAAAAAAAAGCCTCGACAAATGTGATCTGATCGTCGGCGCAAGCCGCTGTGTGAGACAGCTGGAAAGTTTCCACAAACCTGTATTTGAGGCATACCAGCCGGAAAAAATTGCGGACTATCTGGATGCCCACCCGGAGGTACAGGTGATCTGTGGAGCCATGTCCGGTGATACCGGATTTTACAGCGCAGCGGAAAAACTCGGTGCAGTGCTGGAACGCCGCGGAAACTATACCGTGGAAGTAATTCCGGGAATCTCTTCCGTTGGATATTTTTTCGCGAAGATCCGGCGTCCCTGGGATCACGCGAAGCTCTTCAGCATGCACGGGCAGGCGGCAAACTTCGCTTTGGAATTAAAGCGCTCCGGCAGTGCCTTTATCCTTGGCGGCGGCGCGGATTTCTATGAAACGATCTGCGGACAGCTCATCGATCTTGGGATGCAGGAGACAAAGCTCTTTGTCGGGGAAAACCTGACACTTGAAGACGAACAGATCTTCACCTCCACTCCAGAGGAAATAAAGGGCAGGAAAGCCCCTTCACTGGCCGTCCTCTATGCGGAATGGACCGGGCCCCGAAGACCTTTATCCCACGGTATTTCCGATGAGGCGTTCACCCGCGGGAAGGTTCCGATGACGAAGATGGAAGTCCGCACCGTGTCCGTGGCAAAGCTGGAACTCACGGAAAATTCCGTTCTCTACGATGTCGGAGCCGGAACAGGATCCGTCTCTGTGGAGTGCGCAGGTCTTTCCGATTCCGTGAAGGTCTACGCTATCGAAAAGAACCCGGAGGCAGTGGAGCTTCTCCATGAAAACTGCAAAAAATTCGCCCTCACAAATGTGAAGATCATAGCGGGAACAGCGCCGGAGGCGTTAGAAGATCTTCCGGTGCCAACCCATGTCTTCATTGGCGGAAGCGGAGGACAGATGGAAGAGGTCATCGCATTATGCCTTAAGAAAAATCCTAAAACACGATTTGTTGTAAACCTCATCACTCCTGAGTCTCTGGCAGCAGTCCTTGAAGCCGCAAAGACTCTCCCGGTGACAGAACCGGATCTTGTGACGCTTACTGCCGCAAGGTCCAAAAAAGTCGGTTCCAGCCATCTGATGATGGGGCAGAATCCGGTATGGATCGTGACGTTTGAGGGAAAAACCTGCATCAGCGGAATTTAATGATTATGAAGGAGCTGGAAATATGGATAAGGAGCGGATGAAGTGTTTGGTTCAGGATTCTCAGGCAGTTTCAGTCCACTTTCCCCGGATCATGATTGCCGCGGAGAAGAGCGGCGGGGGGAAGACGTTATTTACCTGTGCGCTTCTTTCTCTTTTGAAAGAGAAAATTCAGGAGGTTCGCGCGTTTAAGTGCGGGCCGGATTATATCGATCCGATGTTTCATCGGACGGTGCTGGAGATCCCGTCGAGAAATCTGGACAGCTTTTTTGCGGACGGGGATACGCTGAGATATCTGCTCGGCAGGGAAGTCCTCGAAATGGAGAAATTCCCGGAAAGCCGAATCGCTGTACTGGAGGGCGTCATGGGCTTTTATGACGGGCTTGGCGGTGTCTCGGAGCGGTCCAGTGCCTGGGAGGTGGCGGATCTCACGGATACGCCGGTGATCCTTCTGGTGGATATGATGGGGCGGAGTCTTTCTGCTTTAGCGTCGATAAAAGGATTTCTTGATTACAAGGAGAAGAGCCATGTGACAGGGGTAGTCTTTAACCGACTGTCACCGATGCTGTATCCGGGATTAAAGGAGCGGGCAGAGCGGGAGCTTGGAATCCGGGTATTCGGGTATGTGCCGGAGTTAAAGGATCTGACTCTGAAATCCCGCCATCTGGGGCTTGTGATGCCAGAGGAGATTTTGGGGATCCGGGAGCGGCTGGATCTGATCAAAGAAAAGGTTCGAGTGGGAATCAATCTGGATGGGATTATTGAGGAGGCTGGGAGAGCGGCAGAGATAGAAGTGAAATTGCCAGAAGCTGTAAGGCAGTTTTATAATGTGGATTGCGGGACAGGTATTAAGAAAACAGTAGTTGCAGTCGCCAAAGATAAAGCTTTCTGCTTCTATTACGAGGATAATCTGGATCTCCTTAAGAAACTCGGAGCGGAAATACATTATTTTTCCCCGATCCACGACAGAAACCTTCCGGAGGGAACCTGCGCAGTCTATCTTGGCGGCGGTTATCCGGAGCTTCACGCGAAGGCACTTTCAGAAAATATCAGTATGCGGAATGCGATCAGTCAGGCGGTGATGGAAGAGGTGCCGTGTATCGCGGAGTGCGGCGGATATCTGTACCTGAAGGATTCGATCGTGGATCCGGACGGCGCGGAATGGCCAATGGCAGGTGTGCTGCCGGGCAGCAGCCGTGACACGGGGAAGCTTGGGAGATTTGGGTATATTACTGTTACCTCAAAGAAAGAGGGACTGTTGGGACCTGCGGGAACTGAATTCCGCGCCCATGAATTCCACCACTGGGATTCGGAGGAGAACGGGACGGATTTCGCAGCAAAAAAGCCGGTGGGAACACGGGGCTGGGACTGTGGATATACAACGGAGAGCTTTTATGCAGGCTTCCCGCACTTGTATTTTTACAGTAATGTGAAAATTGCTGAGAATTTTATTAAATGTGCAGAAACGTGGAAAAAGAAAAATCTAGTAGTGAAATGAAATATGACAGCAGAATGAAAATAAATATGACAGAAAAAACTTCAGTAGAAAAGACCTGGAAAGCATATCTGAATAAGATTGAACCGGCAGACCGAACTGCCATGGAGCTTGCGAAAAAACGTTGGAATTCTGTGGCAAAACCCATCGGAAGTCTCGGAATTCTGGAGGAGGATATTATAAAGATCGCGGGGATCCGCGGGAACGCATCGGGAATGAAACTGGACCGGTCCGCACTGGCAGTCATGTGTGCCGACCATGGTGTCGTTGCGGAAGGTGTTTCCCAGACAGGTAAAGATGTGACGAGGATCGTTGCGGAAAACTTCACGAAAGGCGAGACATCCACCTCCAAGATGTGCCGGATCTCTGGAACTGACCTCTATCCGGTGGATATGGGAATGGATTGTGAGCCGACCGGGCAGAAAGAGCCTGACATGCACCGGATTTTGGACCGGAAAGTGGCAAGAGGATCCGGAAATATCGCGAGGGAACCGGCGATGAGCAGAACCGGGTGTCTTCAGGCACTTCTTTCCGGCATAGATCTCGCATTCCGGTTGAAAGAGATGGGATACGAAATTCTTGCCGCCGGGGAGATGGGAATCGGAAATACGACTCCTGCTGCCGCCATGAGCGCGGTGCTCACGGGGCTCTCTCCTGAAGAGGCGACCGGCCGGGGCGCCGGACTCTCTGACGCGGGACTTGAGAAGAAAAAAAAGGCAGTGGAGATGGCAGTTTCCCGTTTCTATGAGAAATATCCGGAATACCGGAATGGAACAAAAGAACAATATGAGAGTGGAGAGCTGTCCGCTGTGACGGTGCTTGCAGAGCTTGGCGGTTTTGATCTCGCTGGAATGACGGGGCTATTCCTCGGCGGAGCGGCGGCAAAGATCCCGGTTTTGACGGATGGATTCCTCTCCACCGTCTCTGGCCTTCTGGCGGTTCTCATCAGGAAAGAGGCGAAGGACTATATGCTCGCGTCCCATATCTCCACAGAACCTGCCGGGGCGGCGATCCTTCAGATGCTGGATCTTCCGGCACCTCTTCACATGGGAATGCATTTAGGAGAGGGAAGCGGGGCGGTTGCCATGATCCCGCTTCTCAGGATGGGGGCGAAAGTGTACGAGGAGATGAGCACATTTTCTGATATCTCTGTGGAACAGTACGTGGACTATCAGGAGAAAGGAGAGCGGCCATGAGGGCGGCATTTATCGCTTTTTCCATGTATTCCAGAATACCGATGCCGATGTTCGAGTGGAAAGAGGAGGACATGAAATATGCCATGTGTTTCTTCCCGGCCATCGGCATGGTGATCGGGGCAGTATTTTACGGGATGTTTCTGCTGCTCTCATGGCTTCTTCCGGGAAGCTTTCTGGCAGCGGGAATCCTTCTCGCAGTTCCGATCTTCATCACAGGCGGAATCCACATGGATGGATTTATGGACACGTGTGATGCAAGGGCGTCCTACGGAGACAGGGAGAAGAAACTCGCGATCTTAAAGGATACCCACACGGGGGCGTTCGCTGTGATCTTCGGCGCACTGTATCTGATCCTTTATGCGGCGGCATGTATGGAGCTTGACCGGGAGACGGCGGTGCTTGTCTCGATCGGTTTTGTGATTTCAAGATCCTTAAGCGGACTCTCCACGGTGACATTCCCGGAGGCGAGAAAACATGGGATGCTGGCAGATTTTATGAAGGACGCGAAAAAGAAGACGGTGGCGGTCTGGATGGTCATCCTGTTCCTTGCGGCAGCAGTTCTGGAACTTTTTCTGGGCGGCAGAATTGGGGGAATCATTCTATCAGCATCGATCCTGATCTTTTTCTACTACCGGCATATGGCAGTGAAGGAGTTCGGTGGGGTCACGGGAGATCTGGCGGGATTTTTCCTGCAGATCTGTGAGCTTGGGATCCTCCTTGCGGCCGTGATCGGGAAGGCGGTGATCGGATGAAACTTTTCATGATCCGGCATGGGGCAACGGCCGGGAATCTGGAAAAACGGTATGTGGGCCGGACTGATGAGGGACTGACGGAGCAGGCAGTGTTCTTTCTGCAGGAAGAAGCACTGAAGCTTCGGGAGATTTCAGGAAACGTGGCAGCGATCATCACAAGCCCGATGAAGCGGTGTCTTGAGACGGCAGAAATTCTGTTCCCGGAGAAGCTATATGAACATGTTCCGAGAATCCAGAAAGCCGGACTCTCCGAGTGTGATTTTGGAACCTTTGAGTATAAGAATTATCTGGAACTTTCCGGGGATGCGGAGTATCAGCATTTTATCGACACGCTGGGGAGAGAGGGATTTCCCGGCGGGGAGACCACGGAGGCGTTTAAAGCCCGGACAGTGGAGGCATTTCAGGAAGTATGGAAGGAAATTTCTTCTCAGACTGAACAGGGGGCTGACCGGACACTCGTTTTTGTCGTTCATGGAGGAACGATCATGGCAGTCATGGAGGCGTTTTCGGAGGAAAAGAAAAGTTACTATGACTGGCAGGTCGGGAACGGGGAAGGCGTTTTGGGAAAAATGGATGCGTCAGATGGACAGATCCGCAACGCGCGGATCATTAAAGCTAAATAACCGATAACGAAACGTGTAAAGGAAAAGATGAAGGGAGAACAAAAACATGATACTTTTATTATCTGTATGCAGCATCGGATTTCTGATCTACGGTGCGCTGGTTGTAAGCGGCATCTACACGCCGATCAGCTCAAAGATCCTTGTGGAGGACGAAGAGCGGGCAAAATGGTGCCACACAGAGGGAGTCACAAAGATGCTCTGGGGGCTGGATCTGGCATTCTTTGTCATGTACCGATGCAGCGTATTTCCAGCAGTTTTATGGCTGGCGGCATTTCTTGTACTGACGGTGGTTATTATCATCATGGCATATAAGAATAACGGAAAATATTTGAAATAGAGTCCGTAAAGGATTCCTGAATTTTTTGTCCGCGGGGAAAAGGACGACAGGCTCACATGCGTATGGAAACATAGTTTCGTTTGTGCATCTGAAAACAGGAAAATTACGGCAGATAAGGAAGAATTTACATGATAGACAGAATGGAACTTCTGGCGGTGATCGTACTTGGTTTTCTGCTGGATCAGGTCCTCGGCGATCCGCACTGGCTGTATCATCCGGTGCGGCTGATCGGGACATATATCAGTTTTCTAGAAAAAGGAATACGGAAGATCTTCGGAGACGGGGAACGGGCGCTGCTTGCGGGCGGCGTCGTTCTTGTCCTTTTTGTGACGGGAACGACGGCGGTCGTATCCGGCGGCATTCTTTATGCCTGCGGGCGGATTTCCCCAGGGCTTAAATTTCTGGTCTCGGTGATCCTCTGCTATCAGCTATTTGCGGTGAGATCCTTAAAAGATGAGAGCATGAAGGTCTACCGGGAATTGAAAAAAGATGATCTACCGGCAGCCCGGTACGCGGTCTCCATGATCGTGGGCCGTGATACGGAACGTCTCGACATGACGGGAGTCACGAAAGCGGCGGTGGAAACTGTAGCGGAAAATACTTCGGACGGTGTCGCAGCCCCGCTTTTTTATATGACTCTCGGCGGCCCGGTTCTCGGCTGGATATATAAGGCAGTTAACACCATGGATTCCATGGTGGGATACAAGAACGACAAGTATCTTTATCTTGGAAGGGCGGCGGCAAAGCTTGACGATCTCCTGAACTTCATACCGGCGAGACTCTGCGCCTGGGTCATGATCTTCGCCTCCTATCTGCCATCAAAAGATCATGAATTTGACGGTCCCCATGCGAAGGAGATCTTTTTAAGGGACCGCTTCAACCACGCGAGCCCAAATTCCGCCCAGACGGAATCGGTCTGCGCCGGATCACTCAGGATCCGCCTTGCGGGAGATGCCTGGTATTTCGGAAAACTTGTGAAGAAGAAATACATTGGGGATGATCTGCGGCCGGTAGAGATCGAGGATATTCCGCGGGCGAATAAGCTTCTTTACCGGACATCATGGATCCTTATGGGACTCTGTGCGGTGGTGGAAACGGTTCTCAATTTATTGTAAAGATGGTTTAGAGGCATAAAAACAGGATATGGCAGCAGTCGTAATGCAGAGTATATACGATTATAAATTGTGTTAAAACGGCTGCAGCACTACGGAGGAATCAAATTGGCAAAAGTAATCATGATCCAGGGAACGATGTCGAATGCTGGGAAAAGCTTTCTCGCGGCGGGGCTCTGCCGGATCTTTAAACAGGACGGGCTCAAGACCGCCCCGTTCAAATCCCAGAATATGGCATTAAATTCCTACATCACAAAGGACGGTCTTGAGATGGGCCGTGCTCAGGTCATGCAGGCGGAGGCGGCGGGAATCGAACCGGAGGCGGCGATGAACCCGATCCTCCTAAAGCCCACCTCCAACATGGGCTCCCAGCTCATCGTAAACGGGGAGGTTCGTGGAAATTATCCGGCGTCAGAATATTTTAAGATGAAAAAAAGCCTGATCCCGGACATCATGGATGCCTACAATTCCCTTGCATCCAGGTACGATGTGATCGTCGTGGAGGGTGCCGGAAGTCCGGCAGAGATCAATCTCAGGGAGAACGATATCGTGAACATGGGGCTGGCAGAGATGTTAGATGCGCCGGTGCTGCTTGCGGGAGATATCGACCGTGGAGGCGTGTTTGCCCAGCTTTACGGAACCGCGGCACTTTTGACAGAGGCGGAGAGAAGGCGGATTCGGGCCTTTGTGATCAACAAATTCCGCGGCGATAAGGAGATCTTAAAACCGGGCCTTGCCATGCTCTATGAGCGGATCCAGATCCCGTTCGCGGGTGTGATCCCATATATGGATGTGGATGTGGACGATGAGGACAGTCTCTCAGAGCGGCTGACCGGAAAATATGGCTCAGGGCCGCTTCTCGACCGATCCGGTCATGAGGCGTTTGCAAAGGTCACGGTGGTAAAACTTCCGCGGATCTCAAACTTCACGGACTTCAATTCCCTTGAGCGCCTTCCGGGAATCGCTCTTTCCTATGTGAGTCGGCCCGAAGAACTGACAGGATCCGATCTCATTATCATACCCGGAACAAAGAATACGATGGGGGATCTCAAATGGATCCGCCAGAACGGGCTGGAGGCAGTGATCACACGGATGGCAGGAAAAGGAACTCCAGTTATCGGTGTGTGCGGTGGCTTCCAGATGCTCGGAATGAGTCTCGACGATCCCTATGGGGTCGAGGAGGGCGGAACCATGCGGGGAATGGAGCTCTTATCGATCCGGACGATCTTCGCGGAGAAGAAAACGAGAACGAGAGTAACTGGCACGGCGAGATTTTCGGAAGACGGCGAACCGGTTAAAATCTCCGGTTACGAGATCCATAGGGGTGAGACGATCCGGGATGGTGGAAGGAATTTCTCGGAAATCTGTTGCAGTGATGGAACTGGCGGACATACAGCCGATACAAAAGAGGACGGCTGTGTATACAAAAATGTGTTCGGAACCTACGTCCACGGCGTTTTCGATACGGAGGAGATGCAGACGGCAGTTCGTAACTTCCTTGCAAAACAAAAAGGTGTCCGTCCGGAAGAATATGAGAGCGGAGCGACCTTTTCCATGGCGAAATACAAAGAGGAACAGTATGATAAAATGGCAAAGATCATCCGGGAAAATCTCGATATGGATATGATCTACCGGATCTTAGAGCGAAAGGATGTGAGAGGATGAGCGGACTCGACTGGACAGAAGAATTAAAGAAGCGGACTGGCATTGATTTTTTGACGACCCGCCCGATGGAGATCGAAAAGAAGAGCTTTGAGATCATAAAGGGAGAGCTGGGGGACGAGTTTGTTTCCTCCTATCCGGTGGAGGCGCTCCCGGTTCTCTGCCGGGTGATCCACACGACGGCGGATTTTTCCTACAGGGACACCCTGACGATCACCGACGGAGCCGTCGAAAAGGCAAAGGAAGCGATCCGACGCGGACTTCCAATCATCACGGACACCACGATGGCTGCATCCGGGATTAATAAAACGGCGGCAGGAAAATTTGGGATCGAGGTGCACTGTTTTATCGGAGATGAGGATGTAAAAGAGGCGGCGAAGGAGAGCGGCATGACAAGATCTGCGGTCAGCACGGAAAAGGCCGCAAGACTTTATCCGGAATGCATCTACGCGGTGGGCAACGCACCGACAGCCCTGATGCGCCTTTATGAGCTGATCGAAGAGAAAAAGATCCGACCGGCGCTCATTATCGGAGTCCCGGTGGGATTTGTAAATGTGGTGGAAGCAAAAGAGTTGATCTTAAGGACAGATGTTCCGGCCATCGTCGCAAGAGGACGGAAAGGCGGCAGTAATATCGCGGCGGCGATCTGCAATGCGTTATTATATGAAGCTGGTGGAAGATAAAAGAATATACGATGGAATACGGATATAGAAAAATGCCTCAGAGCTTTGCACATTCGGTGCTGCTCTGGGGCATTTTCTATTTGTACGATAAAATTATACTTCCTGCACCGTGATCCCCGGTACAGCCATCAGGGAGTAGTTCGTGTGATACACAACGAAACCGGGAGCAGCGCCGGGAACTTTTTTCAGATTCTTTCTCTGGATATAATCGACTTCCACCTTCTCGTTCCCCCGTCCCTTGGAGTAATAGGCAGCCAGCGCTCCGGCTTCCTCAAAGACGCGGTCAGGCAGCTCCTTTCCCTCGGTCTTTACGATCACATGGGAGCCGGGGATTCCCTTCGCGTGAAACCACCAGTCGCCGCCGTTGGCAAACTTGAAGTCGAGTTCTTCATTCTGGTAGTTGTTTTTTCCGACATAGATATGGAATCCGTCGCTGGAAAGGTAGTGGAACGGGCGGCTTGTGATCTTTACCTTTTTTCCTCCGGTATAATGGCGTTTGATATAGCCGTATTCCGTAAGCTCTTCCTTGATCTGTACCAGATCCTCTTCCAGCCTTGCGATATCCATGGAGGTACTGATGGATTCCAGATGGTCGATCTCCGCCTTTGTCTGCGCGAGCTGTTCCGTGACGGCCTCGTAGGTCCGTTTTTGTTTATTGTACTTATCGAAATACCGCTTTGCGTTCTCCTGGGCTGTCATCGTCGGATCCAGAGGAATCGTAATTTCTGTATTGTCGTAATAATTTAAACATTTGAAACTTTTTTCACCGCCGGAGAGACCATATCCGTAGGTATTCAATAGTTCTCCGTAGATCCGGTATTTTTCCCGTTTTTCGGTATCTTTGAGCTGCTTTGTCTGAAGATCCAGCTTTCTCACACTGCGCTCCAGTGCATTGGAGATGATCTTTCTAAGATCCGTGGACTTCTGGTGGATCCGTGATACCGTATTCTTTTCCGCGTAGTACCGCTCGAGGAGCTCACTGATGGAATCAAACTTCACAGTCCTGTAATTTCCGCCTTCCATCATCGTCAGCGGGACAGCGGCAAATTCGATGGGTTTTTCTCCCTCGTAGATAATATTTGGGGTGAAATTGCCCTCGCGGATATCGTCCATGATCCAGTTGAACGCGTGGAAGAGGTGTGTGAGTTCCGCGTCGGAAAATTCTTTTGCGGAGATATCCCCGTCTAAGGATGCCAGATGGCAGATCTCAGCGGCAACCACGGGACTTAAGCCGGTAAGATCCATGTAGAGCGCTTTGGAAAGATTCTGCGGTGTGCTGTGCAGAAGCTCTTTAAATTCCGTTTCCGTGATCGTAAGCGGATTCTTCTTCTCACCGGAGTGGGGAATAAAATAATCTCTTCCCGGGAGGACTTCCCGGACAGAGCTTACCTGAGCCGAGATATGTTTGATGCTGTCTAAGATCACGTTATTCTCATCGCAGAAGATGATATTGCTGTGTTTTCCCATGAGCTCGATCACGATAAATTTTCTTCTGAGATCGCCCATCTCATCCAGATGCTCCACCTCGATCCGGACGATCCGCTCCAGCCCTGGCTGGGTGACAGAGATGATCCTGCCATTGGCGATATGTTTTCTTAAGAGCATACAGAAGTTCGGGGCCGTCATCGGGCTCGGTTTATTGTTTGCCGTAAAATAGAGAAGCGGGAGACTGGCGTTGGCTGAGACGAGCAGCCGCACGTTCTCCCGGTTTCCTTTTATCGTAAAAAGTAATTCGTCCTTTTCCGGCTGGGCGATCTTTGAGATCCTGCCGGAGACGATCTTATCGTTCAGATCGCGGACCAGATTCGCGATCACAATTCCGTCAAATGCCATTGTTGTGGTGGTTCCTTTCTGACAACAGCTCCGTCTGAAATGTCAAAAACCGTGACGGTGGAATCTGCTGTCTCTATATAGATTTTATACAAAATATGGAATGCCGGACAAGGAAGGAGATAAGGCCTTAACCGATTTCCGGTGGAACATTATCCGGCAAAGTTTTCCTTAAAAATCTTCTCGATCGCGGCTGTCAGTTCCGCCACGGAATGTGTCCGGCTTCTGGAACACTCCCTCGCAGGGCGTCCGCAGAGAAGACAGGTCCGTCCCGGTTTTCCGATATCATTTCGGGAGATCTTTTTCCCATCCCGTCCGATGATGTCGATATCGTAAAGACGTCCAAGCTTTGACACGTCCTCCAACGGCACCAGCAGACGCTTTACATCAAGGGCATCCGCGTCCACGCATAAGAAGGCCTCCGGACCTGTCCGATCCAGGATCAGACTGCGCTTTAAGACCGGGATACCGGAATCGGATAACGCCTGAAGGATCTCCTTCAACGCAAGCTCAAAGGTCTCCGGCACATAGGGCAGGACCTTCACAGGACCCGGAATATTCAGGGTGAAGGAGACGAGAACTCCAGAATATTCCGCGAGAAGTTTCTCCTGTACCCAGACACGCCGCTCTCTGGCATTCAGCATATCCGGCAGTTCTGCTTCCGCACCGATAAACTGTTTTAATTCTTCTTTTTCTGTATCACTCAATAAAAAATGTTCCATAAAAACCTCAAATTCTGAAAATACGGAGACTCCGTGCAGGATCCGTTAAGTGTTTTTTGCCGGATTGCGGAGCGCGTGCAGGACCTCGAGAAATCCCTTCATATATTTTGTCAGATACATGTCCTTCCGGTAGCAGGCGTAAAAATGTCTTGGATTCTCCACACCGAGGATCGGATAGGAGAAGTAGGCGGAATCCGGCGAGTTATCAGTCTCGACATAGGAATCCGGACAGGCCATCACGACAGGACTCGCCGCAACGACATGTTTTCCGACCTCGATGCTGATCGTGATAAGGTCGATCTTCGGCTTCATGTCCCTCGTGATAAAGAGGGAGTCCTGGATCGTCCGGACGGAGTGACCGGACTGGCTGGAGACGAAGGTCTCATCGCGCGCCTCCAGGATATCGATCGGTGTCCCGGGCGCGATCCGTTTCGCAAGTTCGCATTCGCGGTTCACGATGAGGACAAGCTGTTCCTCCTGGATCAGGGCGTAGACCAGTGCCTCGTGGCGCGGGGATGTCGTGAGAAGTGCGATCCCGACTTCCCCCTCCAGGACGCTTTTTTCCATGGTAGCAGATCCCTGCTCATGGAGTTCCAGCCCTACATGGGGGAAACGTTTCTTAAAACGCGGGTATAATTCCGGTAACAGCTCCATGCCGCGCTGGACCGAGATCCCGAGGCAGATGGTCCCGAATTCTTCCTGGCTCAGCCCCTCGACCTGTTTTCTCAAGTTTGTGGAGATCGTTG
>ENA-UEQP01001731-UEQP01001731.1-human-gut-metagenome-genome-assembly--contig:-NODE-1731-length-18615-cov-4.457439_pt1 | contig 18615 bp, 20 predicted proteins | sample MGYA00242951_ERZ507951 | MGnify/ENA primary metagenome ERZ507951 (study PRJEB26167, sample SAMN06115539) | human gut metagenome | host: Homo sapiens | place: China:Shanxi | collected 2015-11-18...
ACAGTACATTCCTCGATATCTAAAAGCTTTTTTGCGTTCTTAGCCATGACATGAAGCTGATTTTGGTCATTGATATCATTTGTTGTAGATATATCTACGACAAAATGATTTTGTGAATCAACTACAGACTGTACATTGTAACAAATATCCAAAGACCCGTTATTTTTCATTCGCCTGGAATCAGGATCGGTAAGACTTTTTTGTTCTAACCCTTTTTCTGAAAGTTCCTTCTTTTGGCACAAGTATTCTTCTTTTAGCTTCTGATAGGTTTCCAACTTATCTTTATATTCAGAATCAACAGGAGTTTCTTTTTCGATAGCCATAAGATACGAATTTATTCTCTCATCAGCATAAGCAATTTTTTTATCCAAACCGCTTTGGGTGATACAATTGTGCTTGCTGTTTTGCGCACGAATTTTAGTGCCGTCAATTGCCATTAGCTTTCCATCGATCAATCCCCATCCTTTAAGGATAAGTGTCAATTGCTGCAATGTGTTATGAAACGCTTTTCTATTCTCTTTTACAAAGCCAGCGATAGTTCCATGATCTGGTGTTATTGCGTTGATCAACCACATGAGTTCAAGGTTTCGTTTACACTCTATTTCCAGAGCTCTGCTCGATCTGATTTTATTTAAATATCCGTAAATGTGCAGTTTCAACAAATCGGAACGACGATATGGAGATTGTCCTCTATTAGTCCCATTGTATTCTGTAAAACCCAGTTCGAGTAAATTTAATGAATTAACATAGGCATCAATTGCGCGAACCGAATTATCTTTATCAATTAGATCATCTAACGATGCAGTAATCATTCTGGATTGATTTCTGTCTGTTCCAACAATATATGCCATAATTAAGCCCCCAATCTCTATATCTTGTAACTTAATTATATCATGAATACCAATCGTTAGACAGTCTGGCGTACGGTTCCGTACACGGCGGTTCTTTAGTTTTCACATATTTTCATATAGAACTCCGTAAATGTTGGATATCCAAGTTCATGGAGTTTCTTATTGTTAAATGCAGTTTGCAAGACAAAATATCCACTGCAATACCAGTTTCCATTTCGCATGTTAGCGCAAATCCACGCCTGGACAATGTATACACGATTATGACGGACGTTTTGGTTGAACAGGCTTTGCAGGAAAAGGACGCGCAGTGAATGCGGCGGGGTTGCCCGCCAGCGCTGTGCGCGGCGGCATCCGCACCCCACTCACTTGCCTTATCTCACTTTCCACCTACTTGACAGTACCAACACATAAGAAACATTTTTTATTTTCTCGCATAGCTGATCCTCTCGGCTGTCTACCCCCGGTCAGTAATACGTCTGAGTATATTGATGGGTCATGAGAGTATTGAGACAACAAAGAAGTATGAGCATTTCGCACATGAGCTGATCGCAGTAGAAAAGAGCCGTTCCCACTTAGATGGTATCGACTTTAATGGTTCGATTTTCACATATTAACGTGACAAAAAACATTTCCGGGATTTCTTCGTGCTTCTGAGCATCAAAAAAGCGGAACCCCTTATTTCTAAAGGCTTCCGCGAACACATGAGACATCGGGGATTCGAACCCCGGACAACTTGATTAAAAGTCAAGTGCTCTACCGACTGAGCTAATATCCCATACAACTATGAAGTTGTAATGCCCAAAGCTGGAATCGAACCAGCGACACGAGGATTTTCAGTCCTCTGCTCTACCAACTGAGCTATCTGGGCAAAATTGCGGGGGCAGGATTTGAACCTACGACCTTCGGGTTATGAGCCCGACGAGCTTCCAGACTGCTCCACCCCGCGACAATACTTTTTTATTATACACAATAAATATCAAAAAATCAATATTTATTTTAATGGGCGGAGGTGGATTCGAACCACCGAAGCAAGTTGCAGCAGATTTACAGTCTGTCCCCTTTGGCCACTCGGGAATCCGCCCATATCATTCTGACAAGTCAAAATGATACCATACATTAATTCAAAAATCAAGCAGTTTTTTCATCATCCTGCCCAGAACTCCGCGCGATAAAGATCATCGCTCCATTTCCCGGAAGCTCCACTTCCATCACACCATCCACCACCGGGTATTTCAGGCTTCCCACATTGTAGCGCTTCGCGTCCGTGAGCATCACACGGACCATGGCATCTGCGGTCACCTCCGCTTCCCATACCGGGATCCGGACTCTCTGTGCATAATCCTCGCTGTTCACCACGACGACTCCCTGCTCGTCTGCGTCAAACCTTCCGTAGGCGATCATGCCGTTCTCCGCCAACAGCGGCTTAAACGCCCCCCGCCTGAACACAGGAGTCCTGTTCCGGATCCCCGTCAGATACCGGTGGAATTCCGTGAGCTCCAGATCTTCCTTTCCCCACGGGAACGTTCTCCGGTTGTCCGGATCTGTCCAGCCGCAGACACCGGCCTCATCCCCGTAATAGATCGTCGGAGCCCCCGGCCATGTCATCTGGATCAGGGCGCCGGAGCGGAATGTTCCGTAATTGATGCCTTTTTCCGCGTTCTCAGCGTCCTCCGGCTTATAAAGCCGTCCCACCACACGGTTCGTTCTCGTAAGGAATCTAGAGTGATCGTGGTTCGAAAGCTCATTCATCGCCGCGTATAGCGATCCCGTCTGCATCCGGCTCATATTGGAAAGCATGGAGCACATAAACGCCTGGCTGTTGTGGAGCAGGTGCTCATCCTTCCGCTCGCTGTGCTTCTCAAGGCCTGTGAGGAACCAGGAAATCGGCTCCATGAACGCATCGTAATTCATCACCGTGTCCCACTGATCCCCGGAAAGCCAGTCTGAAGCGTCCCCATAATGTTCCGCCAGGATCAGCGCGTCCGGGTTCGCCTCCTTCACCGTCTTCCGGAAATCTCTCCAGAACCGGTGGTTCATCTCCGGTGAATGCCCAAGATCCGCCGCCACGTCAAGTCTCCAGCCATCGATGGAGTATGGCGGGGAGAGCCAGCGTTTCGCGATGTCCAGCACATACTGGTACAGCTTCTTGGATCCCTCGTAATTTAACTTCGGCAGCGTGTTATGTCCCCACCAGCCTTCGTAAGAATCATTGTCCGGCCATCCGTCCTGATCTCCGAACAGGAAGAAATCCCGGTACGGACTGTCCGCTGTCAGGTAAGCCCCCGGCTCATACCCGCCGTCCTTCTCATAGATCTTCTCCCGGTCCATCCATTTATTGAAGGAACCGCAGTGGTTGAACACGCCGTCCAGGATGATCCGCATCCCCCTCTTATGGACCTCCTGCACAAAGCGGGCAAAAAACTCATCGCTGGCCTCCAGATTTTCCCGGTCAGAGGTGCGCACGGAATACCGCTTCGCATTCCCGTTGTCCGACGCGTCTCCCGTCACAAGCCCGCCCTCATCTTTTACGATCACGCCGTAATGCGGATCGATGTGCTCGTAATCCTGACAGTCGTACTTATGGTTCGACGGAGACACGAACACCGGACTCAGGTAGAGGACCTCCACCTTCAGACTCTGAAGATAGTCTAACTTATCCCAGATCCCCTGAATATCACCGCCGTAAAACCGGTCTACATCGAGAACCGAAAGCCGATCATCCCATTTTTCCACCTTCGTCACCGGGAATCCGATGTAGACATACTCGTCCCCCAGAACATCGTTCGTCGGATCTCCATTGTTAAACCGGTCCACGAAGATCTGGTACATCAGGGCGCCCTTCGCCCATTCCGGTACATGGAATCCCGGTGTGATCACGAAAGGCGCATCCATGCCGCCGGCCTCCAGAACGCCGAGACGATTGTAATGGCAGACCTCGCTCCCCTTTACCGCCTCAAAATCATATCGCAGCGGGGTCTCCCCCACTAAAATCTCTGTCTCATAGAAATCAAATCTTCCGATGGATTCCCTTTTCTTAAGCTCCAGCCGCCTGCCCTCTTCCCGGCTTACGGCATCCCGGACCACCGCATACACACAATCCACATCCCCGGCTCCAGTCCGGAACCTGATCGTTACCTGCTCCCCGCACTCCGGTTCTTCCGGGATGCGGTACTCTTTTGTCCCATCACTGAAAAGTGCCGCCTTCAACATATTTTGAATGGCCTCCCTTACTGATCTGAAACGGCTGCCCGGTTAGCACGCAGCCGTATGACTGATATCTGTTTTCATTTACTTCACTCACAAGTGATATTATACAGGATTGCACACCTGTTTGCACGTTTTTTTCTGAAAATAGATAGACCCGAAAATAGAAAGACCTGAAACCAGCCGCTCTGAACTGCGGCAAAAATTCCAGGTCTTTTGTCTAAAAATGGACAGAAAGAAAGCCAGCGGGGGGAACCACTGGCTTTCTTCCGGAAAAGGTATTATGTCTCTTATGGGGTATAGCAAAAACTATATAATGTATTGGGGGGTTACATGTAGTAATATAGCATAGGAATCCGGATAAGTGTGCACAAACATTTAAAAACATGAAAATATTTTTTGTTCATTCTGCCACTGGTCCATTTTTCTTTATGCATTTTTATCATTTCAAGCAAAAAATCGACGTTTGGCTGTATTTCTCTTGCACAAACGTCGATTTACTTAAGTTCCTAAAGTTTTACTCAAAATGACCCGTCAAAGCATTTCTAAGTCTTTATTTTTCTGCTGCCCAGGGAACCACCGACGCAGAAATTTATTCTGTTGCTGCAGACTTTTCCTCAGCACCTGTAAATAAACGGTCAAACTCCGCCTGACCGATCTTCTCTTTCTCGATCAGCAGCGCAGAACACTTATGGAGAATATCCTCATGCTCCAGAATGATCTGTTTCGCCTTCGCATAGCACTCGTCGATGATCCGCTTTACCTCGCTGTCGATATCGGAGGCAACACGCTCGCCGTAGGATCTCGTATGCGCCAGATCTCTTCCGATGAACACCTCGTCATCATCACTACCATAGTTGATCATTCCGAGCTTCTCAGACATACCGTACTGGGTCACCATCGCCCGGGCGATCGCGGATGCCTGCTTGATATCCTGGGACGCGCCTGTGGTCACATCGCCGAAAATGATCTCCTCAGCGATCCGTCCACCGAGAGAAACCATGATGGTCTCCAGCATTTTGTTCTTTGTGTTGAACATCTCGTCCTTCTCCGGAAGCGGCATCGTGTATCCAGCCGCGCCCATGCCGGTCGGGATGATGGAGATCGTGTGGACCGGACCAACATCCGGGAGTTCATGGAACAGGATCGCGTGGCCCGTCTCATGGTAAGCCGTGATCTTCTTCTCTTTCTCGGAGATCACCTTGCTCTTCTTCTCCGCACCGATTCCGACCTTCACGAATGCCTGATCGATATCAGCCTGAAGAATATAGCGGCGGGACTGCTTTGCAGCGAGAATTGCCGCCTCATTTAAGAGATTTTCCAGATCCGCACCGGTAAATCCGGCTGTGGTCTGTGCCACTCTTGCTAAATCTACATCGTCACCCAGTGGCTTTTCTTTGGAGTGGACCTTTAAGATCTCCTCACGTCCACGGATATCCGGTTTTCCGACTCCGACCTTCCGGTCGAAACGGCCCGGTCTCAAGATCGCCGGATCCAGAATATCTACACGGTTTGTTGCCGCCATGACAATAATTCCCTCATTGACTCCAAAACCGTCCATCTCAACGAGGAGCTGGTTTAAGGTCTGCTCGCGCTCGTCATGTCCGCCGCCCATACCGGTACCGCGGCGTCTCGCAACGGCATCGATCTCGTCGATAAAGACGATGCACGGCGCGTTTTTCTTCGCGTCCTCGAAAAGGTCACGGACACGGGATGCGCCGACACCGACGAACATCTCTACGAAGTCCGATCCGGAGATGGAGAAGAACGGGACACCGGCCTCACCGGCAACCGCCTTCGCGAGAAGTGTCTTACCGGTTCCTGGAGGTCCCACAAGGATCACTCCCTTCGGGATCCTCGCGCCCACATCCGTATATTTCTTCGGATTCTTTAAAAAATCAACGATCTCTTCGAGCTCTTCCTTCTCCTCCTCAAGTCCTGCGACCTTTGAGAAGTTCACGGAATTTGTCCGGCTCATCTTCGCGCGGCTCTTTCCAAAATTCATCATCTTGGAGTTTCCGCCGCCGCCCCCGCCGAGTCTCGCGTTCATGAACATAAACATGAACATGATGACCACGGCGCTCAATGCTACCGGGATAATGACGGACATCAGGTAATTCTCCTGAGGAACATTCTCGACAATATAGTCGATCGAATTGTCCTGAAGAAGCTTTTCTGCGTCTTTTACGTCAGAAACCGCAACGGTTGCCCGGTCTCCGCTCTTCATCAGAATATCAAGGGTTCCGGTCGGCGGCTGCTGGTTCTGATTGATCTCCACGGATTCGATGGTCTTATTCTCAACGGCCACCATGAATTCCCGGTGGGTCATCTCCTGACTGAATAAGCTCCCCTGACTTGTCAGGCTTGACGCGAACGTGATAAGCACGATCACGAGCAGGACAAGGCCAAGGCCGCGGAACTGCTGGTTCTGTTTCAACTTGGGGTGCCTCCTTACTGCTGCTCCACAACGCCGATGAACGGAAGGTTGCGGTATTTCTGGTCATAATCGAGGCCATAGCCTACAACGAACTCATCCGGGATCGTAAAGCAGGTGTAATCAACCTTCACCTGTTTCTTTACGCGGCGCTCCGGCTTGTCAAGCAGGGTGCATAAGTGGATGGAGTTCGGATTTCTCTTGTGTAAAATATCGATGAGGTACGCAAGTGTGCGTCCGGAATCGATAATATCCTCCACGATCAGGACATTTTTGCCCTCAAGCGGCTGGTCCAGATCTTTGATGATCTTTACAACACCGGAGGACTCTGTGCCGCTGCCGTAGCTGGACACGGACATAAAGTCCAGTGTTACCGGAACTGTAAGGCGCTTCGCGAGCTCGCAGGTAAAGAATACGCCGCCCTTTAAGATACAGATCAGGTGAACAGCTTTTCCCTCATAATCCTTATTGATCTGATCCGCGACTTCTTTGATCCTCTTATCAACTTCTTCTTCATTTAATAATACACGAATTTTATCAGCCATGGTCTTCTCCTTTGCAATTCCAGATGCCTGCCTGTCCGCCGTTTTCCGGCTGTTCTCCCCCATCAGGCAGGTTCACCTCCGCCTCCAGGATGTGCTCAGTCTCATCTGTTATTTTATAATAATCACTGATTCGGTATCCGACTACCCATAATACATGGTCTCCATCTGCAAGGACCGGGATCCGATCCCGCTCGTCTTCCGGGATCTTTTCATCGATCATGAATCTGCGGAGCTTCTTTTTTCCACCGCCGGAAAGTGTGAGATAATCCCCATTTTTCCTGTATCTTATGGATAATCCAACGTTTATTTTATCATAGTCAAACCATTTCGTATACTGGTTTTTCGGAATTTCCGGTTCTTTTTTCCGTGGAATGGCATGGAGACGGATGGAGGCCGGACCAACCCTAAACGTCTCATCCAGATCCGTCCTGAGCCTGATCTCTTTCTCAAAACTGCCTTCATTTTTCCATTTCTGCCCGGGATCAGAGCTTTCCACCGCGCTCCTGCGTTCCTGACCCTGCACGATCTTAAGTGTCTCATATCCCCGCACCGCCTGCAGACCGTAAGGCAGGTTTACAGAATGTCCGCCACCCGGGCCGGTGAGCTTCATGACAGCACGGATATGACGTTCCGTAATATCCTTTGCTTTCCCCGCAGCATTTAAGACCATGCGGCGGATAATATAGGTTTTCAGGATCTCGGGCTGGGAATCGAACAGGTTTGTGCTGATTTTTGTATACATTTTCATCGCATTTTCTGCCACTTTCAAGTCCTGACCTGTCCCAGACTCTTTTCCATCTGCTTCCCCCACATTTTGGGAAGTCGGCTGTTTTGCCTCTTCTCTTCTTTTTGAACAGCTTTCTTCCAGAATTCTCTCTGCCTCCATCTCAAAATACACGTCTGCCTGCGCCGCAAGCTCCGACGCAGCCAAAATATGTTCTGCTGCCCTGCTGTTTATGTTCTCCCTCACCCAGGGCAGTAGCTCATTTCGGATCTTATTCCGGGTATAGTCATTTTCCCTGTTCGTGGAATCTTCACACCAGGAGAATCCCTGTTCTTTTAAGTATTCCTCAATTTCCTTCCGTGAAACACATAACAGCGGACGGATGATCTTCCCCCGTACCGGCCGGATTCCCGAAAGTCCCGCGAATCCGCTCCCCCGGAAGAGATTTAAAAGCACAGTCTCCGCGTCATCGTCCTCATGATGCGCGACAGCAATCTTCGTGCATTGATATCTCTCTGCGGTCTCTTCCAGATGCCGGTATCTCAGAATCCGCCCGGCTTCTTCCCCCGATAAGCCATGTTCCTCCGCATATGTCTCCACCTTTTCATGCACCACGGTGAGCGGGATCTCCAGTTGTTTACATAACTCTCCCACAAACTGCTCATCCCGGTCCGCCTCCTCCCCGCGGATCCCATGGTTCATATGGAACGCAAAAACTCTGATTCCAAGTTCCGCTGCCATTCCGTTCAAAAGCAAAAGCAGGCACACCGAGTCCGCGCCGCCCGACACCGCCGCAAGAACACCGTCCCCCCGGTCTGTCATATGCTTGTTCCTCATAAAACCCAGAACCTTCTGCCGGAACCGTCTTCTGTCTGCATCCGCTTTTCCTTCCATCTTTTCTGCCATTTTCTTCTCCGTTATCTTCTCTGTATTGTCCCAGTGTAACTATTCAGTACCTTCATAGTTACGTGCAAAAATCCATTCCAGATCAGCTTCGCTGATGGGATTTTTGCCTTCCAGCCTATGTTTTCTTACGGTCAGCGCAGCAAGTGCGCAGACCTACTGAACAGTTACGTCTCAGTTTTCATTCTGATGCTGTCTTTTCTTATTGCCCCGCAGGCACAGATGATCTCATCCATAGATTCCGCCCACCAGCACCGTCATATCATCTCTCGGCTCCCCCTCAAAGGACAGCGCAAACGTCAGGATCAGCTCCGCCGTCTCCTGCGCCCCCGCATCGGGCAGTCCGTCTAAAAATTCCCGGAATGCTCTCTCTTTTTCCACGCCCGGCATGGCCTCCAGAACCCCATCGCTGACCATGATGATCTTATCCCCGTCCCAGAGCTTTCTCGATATCATCACCGGCTCCACAGGATTCAGCACTCCCGCCGGGACCGTCTCTGACTCCAGAATTTCCGCCTCGCCGCCGCCCCGTCGGTCCGGCAGCAAAAACGATGCCGCCGCTCCAAGCTTCATCATCTCCAGCACTCCCGTATAGAGATTCACAAGTCCCAGGTCCATCGTCGCCGGCCGGTCACCCATTCCATTCAGAAGCAGTACCGTATTGATCAGCTTCAAGGTGGATCTCGCCGAAAATCCCGTATCCAGAAGCTGCTCCGCCAGCTCCATCACCCGCTCACTGTCAGCTCCCGCAGCCGGTCCGCTCCCCATTCCATCCGAAAGACTCAGCGCCACCTGCCCCGGCAGCGTGTCCCGGAACATGTAATTATCTCCGGAAATCTCTTCCCCCTCCTTCGGTGTCTTTGCACTCCCGATGAGCAGCCGATAGCTCCCCTTTTCGATCAGCCGCACCATGGAGGAATTCCGCGTGATCAGTGTCTTCCCGTTCCGTGCCGGTACAAACGCTGAACCCACTGCCTGTCCAAACAGCGCCGCGGCGTCCTTCACAGTCACACATCTTCCATTCCCTGTCCGCGCCGTGAGGAATGCCTCGCGGTGCCCGTCTCCATATTTCAAGACCAGAAGATCCTCCAGCACGACACGATGTTTCCGAAATGTCATCCGCACCGCCGGAAGCAGCGTTTCTGTCACGTCCTCCGCCTGTTCCATCTGACCGGAAAATTCGCCTAAGATCCCCGCCATCTCCTCAAACTGCAGCATGACCGCATCCCGGCTCTCTAAAAAACGGTTCTTCCAGGCAAGCCCCATCGTGGACCGCCCGAGACTTCGATTTAATTCCCGCAGATAATCTGTCTTTTTCCGGCACCGGTCCAGAAATTCCCTGGGCATATCCGGGTACTCCAGTGCGCCCTTTTTCTCAAAAGAGCGGAGCAGATAATAAAGGAAGTAATTCTCCCCATCCTGCTGCTTCAGGCATTCCTGTTTCAGGCCGCAGCGACCGCAGCTTCCGCAGACCATAGCGGCCGCTGATTCCAGTGCCGCGATCCCGTCCTCCCTCGAAAGTCCGGGTTCTCCGCCGGAATTTTTCATAACCTTCGCAAGCTGTCCCAATGACTCCGAGATCTCCGCCAGTCTCTCCGCCGCGTAGCCGCCGGATCCGGACAGCTTTCTATGTACCTCCCGATTTCCAAACACAAAAAATCCCTCCTAACCTGCGTACCCTGTCACAGAGACCGTACAGATCTCCATAACCAGCTTAAACGGCGCAGAATACGCCATTTTATTATATGCAGGCAGGCGGGAAATATTTGTCGGATTCCCGTATTTCATTTTTAAAAGTTGATGACACGATTCGCTCTACTTAGACTCATCCGCCTTAAATAAAATCTCGTCCTTATTTACGAGCCCAAGCTTCTCTTTCGCGATCTTCTCAACATACTGCTTCGTCTGGACATACACGCGATACTCTTCAAGTTCCGCAGCTCTCGCCTCTTCCTTCGCGAGCGTCTTCTCAAGTGCCTGTTCCCGCGCCTGATACTCCAGATCGCGTTCTCTCAGGGAAGCTCCGCCGATATGGACAACAACTGCAAGGCTCGCCACAACTGCCGTGATACCGATCAGCGCCATCCGGTTACCCAGACTGTTTTTCGATCTTCTTTTATTTCGTCTGTTCCGGTTTTCTCCCATGATTTCTCGCTTCCTTCTGAATTTTCCGTCCCGTTCTAACCAACAAAACTATTCTATCTTTTAATCTTATACCATTTTTTCAGCTTTTTCAATAGCTGAAACACATTCCGGCTAATGATTTTATCGTAAAAGATCATACCGAAAAACACACATGCGATGATGTAGGCCCGGACGATCCCGCTGTTCTCATAAAACAGGAGAAGAAACGTCATGACCGCCGCATAGATCCAGTAAAAGAAGTCCTCGAGCCCTGTCCACAGCCGCCCGTGCGGAACAAAAAAGCGGAACAGCCTCAGACAGTCATAACTTGCCATCAGGATAAAGCCAAGCACTGTGCTCATGCCCACCAGACGGACCTCCAGCGCAAGATAAGGACTCACAAAGCCACCTCCGGGTTTCAAACGGTCTGCTTCTGCACTTGCCCAAATTTTCTTTCCTTTTGAAAAGGAATGTGCCCTGGCACATCTGGGCGTCCCGCGCGGTCACAATTTCCCCGCTACTTAAATAATTTCGCCAGAAAGGATCCCCCGCTCTTTGCGCCGCCCCCCGCCGAATACACAAGGCTGTCCGTCCTTCCCTCAATATCGATCTCACCTTTTTCCAGACTCAGCCGGTTCACATGGAGGTCTTTTCCCTTGATGGTCAGAAGTCCCATGTCCGTGTCCAGCACGATGGTATTCTCATCAAAAGAGATCACATCCAGGATCCCCGTAAGATTTCCCTGATTTCGGTTGTTCAAAACGATCCTGTGCGCCATCCCCGGATTCTCTTCCATAAAAACCTCCCTGTATATGTAAATATGTTTTAAATATATGAAGTGAAAAAAAATTTATGCTGTTTTTCACTTTTGGTATATTGAAATACATTTTCGCACCTTACATAAAAAACCTCATCAGTTTTTCACTGTGAGGTTTTTCCTAAATATATTCAAACATTTCTTTCGTATCTTCCTTGCGGATCGTCTCCTGCACGCTCGTCACACGGACCTTTACGGCTTTTGTTCCGAACGCAACTTCGATCACGTCTCCGATCTTTACTTCCGCGCTGGCTCTCGCCACCTTGTCGTTCAGCATCACACGACCACTGTCACACGCCTCGTTCGCCACGGTTCTGCGCTTGATGATACGGGATACCTTCAGATATTTGTCTAAACGCATAACTGCTCCTTTTCCCTCCAGCACCGCGCTTCATTCCGGAACATACATGTTCCGCTTTGACCGCCCCGGCTGGAGCATTACCTGAAAACAATTACCCCCTCCGCAATATGCATATCACGGAGGGGATCTAAAACATGGCTGCCTGACGCAGTCACTTTATCATTCTAAACAGAATTAAGCGTTTACCATATCCTTTAAAGCCTTACCAGCTTTGAATTTCGGGTTCTTGGAAGCTGCGATTGTGATCTTCTCGCCTGTAAGCGGGTTTCTTCCCTCTCTGGCCTCTCTCTCGGATACCTCGAATGTACCGAAACCAACTAACTGTACCTTCTCACCTTTTACTAACTCTGCTGCAATAACATCTGTGAAAGCCTTCAGTGCCTTCTCAGCGTCTTTCTTGGAAAGTTCTGCCTGTTCAGCAACTGCTGCGATTAATTCTGTCTTGTTCATTTGTTTTATTTCCTCCTAAAATTCATTTCAAAACCTGCGGACAAGCCTGCCCGAAGGACCTTTGCATTGCACTCTTACATTTATATATGTTTCTGCATTCTTTGTCAAGGAGTTTTGCCCGATTTTACCGTGTTTTTCAGCGTTTTTCCCTTCCCGTACACACGTCTTCCCGGACATGCACAGGAACCGCATTTTGTCAATGCTTTCCGGCTTTTTTCTTCATTTCCCGCTCCTGTTTTTTGATCGCTTCCCAGAGATCTTTCTCATCCTCGACCTCCGGAATTTCACCTCCGAAGATCCTCGGATGACGGCGGATCATCTTCTCGCAGATGCCGTTCACCACATCATCCACGGTAAAGTTTCCCCGCTCCGCCTCGATCTCACTGTGGAACATAACCTGAAAAAGGACATCTCCCAGCTCCTCACAGAGATTTTCCATGTCATGATTGTCGATCGCCTCGAGCACCTCCGCACATTCCTCCACAAGATGCTTTTTTAAAGTATCATGATCCTGTGCCCGGTCCCACGGACAGCCGTCCTCCGCGCGCAGCGTCTTCATAATCTGCTTTAAATCCTCGAATGTATACATACTCATTCCTCGCTTTTTCTGTTTCGTTTTCCTGCTGCTCTCTACTGCCATTGTAACCGGATTCCATTCTTCTGGCAACCTGCATTCTGCTTTTCCTGTCATTGCTGTTCACGCTTTGCGCAAACAGTAACTTTCTGTCTGCAATCCGCAGCGCAATATCGTTGCAGCAATTGACGATTCCATAAAAAAAAGCTATACTTTTACCTGTCGTGTCTTTTGACATGCCAACATGCAGGCTGGGATTTTTTCCTCAGCCGAAGCTTCACAGGAGGACATCATGAATATCACACAAAAACAAAAGGGCATCCTCTTTATGATCCTGTCCGCGCTCTCTTTCGCTTCCATGCAGGTCGTTGTCCGCATGAGCCGCGAAATTCCAACGATGGAGCAGATCTGCGTCCGCAATCTTTTCATCTTAATCGTTTCGTTTTTCATTATCCGCAGCAAAAAAGGTTCCTACTACGGGCCAAAAAAATACCAGCCGTACCTCTTCGGCCGCTCTTTCTTCGGATTTCTCGGCCTGATCACGCTGTTCTACGCCTCAAGCCATGCGGCGCAGGGAGACGTCACGGTATTAAATAAGCTCTCCCCGATCTTTGTCACTCTGCTGGCAGCCGTTTTCATGAAGGAAAAGCTTTCCCCGATCCAGATCCCGGCGCTGGCGCTGTCGGTCCTCGGCGCGTTTATCGTATTCCGCCCGAGCTTCCAGTCTGACCCGTTCCCGCTGGTGGTCGCTCTGCTTTCTGCCGTCACATCCGGAGTCGCCTACACATTCCTCGGCTACTTTAAAGGAAAGGTTGACGGAATCACCGTCATCATGCACTTTTCTACCTTCAGCGTGTTCGGCTCCCTGCCCTTCGTGATCGGCAATTTCGTTATGCCGGATCTGCGCCAGTTCATGCTGCTCATGCTGATCAGCCTTTTCGGCTCCCTTGGACAGGTCTTCATCACCTACGCCTACCGCTTTGCCCCGGCATCCGAGATCAGCATCTACAACTACTCCGGAATCCTGTTCAGCATCCTTCTCGGCGCCGTGATCCTCGGTGAACCGGTAAAATCCACCTCGCTCCTCGGCGGCGCGCTGGTTGCGGTCGCTTCGATTATGGTGTATATTTACGGGAATTCGAAGAAACAGGTACATCGTTAGAAAAAAATATACCTTTTTGTGTCCTCGGGAATTTTCCGGAATTTCCGAAGGCATAAACGACGAATTCCACATTGTGATATCGAAGGAAGTTTTCTCTTCCATGATATCATAATGTGGAATTTTTCATTTTTTATATCCCTGAGCATATCCTTTCAGCAGCGTTTCCGCTGCTTTTTTCTTGCTCAGTCCTGAATTTTCAACTTTCCATCTGCCTTCCCAGAAATCCCGCTGCCGTCGCCGCCAGCCGAACCTCCGATTCCGCAAACTTCGCCCGCGGATCCCGGCTCATCACGATAACCGCCCCGATCGCGTCACCTTCACAGATGATCGGAGTGATGACCTGAGCAGTGATCCCCTCACCGTCATCATCCGTCACCGGAGTAAATGCCCGTTCGCCCTTTCCGGCCTGTACCGTCATCCGCTCCTGGATCACATGCTCCAGCGCCCGGCTGATGGGTTTCTGGAAAAAATCCTTTTTCGCCCCGCCGGCCGCCGCGACCACCTGATCCCGGTCCGTAATACACACCATAAGCCCTGTCGACTGCGCCATCGCATCTGCATACTGCCCCGCAAACGCGTTTAACTCCATCATCGGAGAGTACTTCTTCAGAATGATCTCCCCCTCGCGGTCCGTGAAGATCTCCAACGGCGTTCCTTCCCGCAAACGCAGGGTGCGCCTGATCTCCTTCGGAACTACCACACGGCCGAGGTCATCAATCCTTCTCACAATTCCCGTAGCTTTCATAACGTCTATTCCTCCTGCATACCACTGCTTCCATATCGTGTGACTTATGGGTAGTATGTGAAAAAATACCGGGATTATTCCTTTTTTTCTGGCGCCTTTCCTGCCGATACGCAGGCTTACCGGCTGTTTTTATTTTGCTTCCACTAACTCGATCTTGAAATTCAGCTCTTTTCCGGCCATCTCATGGTTCGCGTCAAGAGTGATCATCTTCTCGTCCTTCGCAGTAACCTTTACCGGGAACGGCTGTCCGCTCTGGTTTGTAAGGTATACCTGCTGTCCGACTTCCAGATCCTCGGAACCCGGGAGATTCGCGATCTCAAGTGTGAGGATCATATTCGGATTCGGCATTCCGTAAGCTTCCTCCGGCATCAGGTGGATCTCTCTGATCTCACCGACTTCCATATCCGCAACTGCCGCGTCAAATCCCTTGATCATCTGTCCGGCACCGCATACGAACTCCAACGGCTCGCCGCGGTCATAGGAAGAGTCAAACTGTGTACCATCGTTAAAAGTACCTCTGTAATGTGTGCGGCATGTCTTTCCAACATTGCGTCCTGTCATCTTTCAGTTCCTCCGATATTCTCTATTATTTCCTGCACGCCTGCGTTCTATCACGGTCATCGCAGCAAATGTGCAGACCTCATCCGCAAAACCAGCCTCTGACCGGCTTTTTGCGGATGTTTTGTAACGAATTCATGCATTCCTATCCAGTATACCTGTTAAAAAGAATATTGGCAACTTATTTCAGGTACCGCCGTGCTTCATTTTTTTTCACAGTCGGGCTTCTGCTCACGATACCGCAAACAGCTCGCATTTCCGCAATCTATTATGCACCAGGTGTCGCCACACAGACACTTTATTGTCCCTGCCTCTTCTTTTTCTTCTCCAGCTCCTCCTGCTTCTGCCGCTCCTCTTCCAGCCCCGGAGACCATAAAGGCTCGTCACTCTCATCGAACACGATCTCCATCACATCCTCAACACGGCAGTCCAGGATTCTGCATAAAGTCTCTACAGTATGAGTCGAAATATATAAATTTTTCCGCAGACGGTTCAACTGACCATTGCTGATTCCGTAGGTCTTGATCAGACGATACTGGCTGACGCCTTTTCTCTGCATTGTTTCCCATAATCTTGTATATTTAACCATGCTATTTCCTCCCTTGTATCATTAACCGCCATAATTCCCGGAACCTTCCGGCTCCGGCCATCAAGTCCCTATTTACCGGGCAGCGATCCCTTCTCCATTTTTTCATTTGTATTTCCTGTCAAATTTGTATTCCCTGTCAATATTCACAATACCCAGCTCGTTTTTCCTTCCATTTCCTTAAATTTCCACAAATTTCCATCAATATCTTTTATTCTCTACTAAGGCAGAACATCTGCTTCATTATATAAGGAAAGGAGGCGTTTCTCATGATCGATTACAGTCCGCTCTGGAACACTCTGAGGTCAAAAGGCATCAGCCAGTATCTTCTGGTCCGAAGCTATCACTTCAGCTCCGGCCAGCTTCACCGGATCCGTAAAAACGAACACGTATCCACACATACACTGGAAGCCCTGTGCCGGATCTTAAACTGCGGTGTCTCAGACATCGTCCGCGTCTCATTTGATCACAAAGAAACCGAAGCTTAAACGTATCTGGTCTTTACCGGAAATCCATTCCGGTAAAGACCAGTGTCAAAGCGACTTATTTTCTTCTTTCTCCTCCTCGAAGGAGACCTCCATCACATCCTCGATCCGGCAGTCAAGAATCCGGCAGAGCGTCTCCAGCGTATGCGTCGAGACATATGTATTCTTCTTCAAACGGCTCATCTGGCCGGAGCTCAGGCCAAACTCCTTGATCAGTCTGTACTGGCTGATCTTTCTCTTCTCCATGGTCTCCCACAAGCGATCGTAACTCACCATTTTATCCTCCGTGCATATCCGCTCATACACCTTTCAGTCCGCAAAAATATCTGCAGATCTGTCAAATAGTTTCTCTGATGTCTTCTATATAACACACATTGACACTATTTGTATATTGTCCACGTTTGGACTATACGTGTTCCACGTTCGGTCATGCCTGTAGAACACACAGTTCACGGGCTTTTCAGACGGCAGAGTTTCTGAAATTTTATCTCTTCAAATCTGGGCAACTCCTATATTTCTACCTTGTCCATCGACCATATAAAAGAAAAAAACGCCGGCCAGCCATTCCTGACTGACCGGCACTCACAATCACTGATCACACATGCGCAGGCATTCCGCCTGCCGCTTTTTCATTTTCCCCTGATTTCCCCTATTTAGTTTTTCCGATTTAGTTTTTCTGGTCTCATTTCCCCTGTTTAATTTTTTCCCTTTAATTTCCCGCAAATCGGCCGCTATACTTACACTTACCTCCGGTCCGGCTCGTCTCCTGATGCGCACCATCTTCCTGAAGCAGCATACGCACAAGCCGTGTCTTCTCTTTATTCCAGCGGTAGATCGTCGACTGCTCCGCGGCACAATTCTGCTCACCATTTATCGTGTCTATGATCGCTGATCTCGAATAATGCTTATGCGGAACCATGATATCCGGGAATTCCATCTGGACCCGTCCACACCCTCTGCACTTGTAGCGTCTCAGAGCGAATGTATCCACCGTCCCGTCTGAGGAGATCAGCTTTCGTTTCTTACTGTCGCGGGTCTTCAGTTCTCCGCCACAATCCGGACAGTTTGGAGTACTCGACGTGATAATATAGTAAATTCCATTCTGTTCCTTAATTGTGTAATCCTTCAACACAATCATATTTCTTTCCCCCTATTCGTCATATTCGCAAAACCGGATCCGACCGCATTCACCGCAAAATACGGACCTACTAACAAGTTCTACTAATATAAACGTAATAAATTGGAAATTGTGACAGGAAAATGGAAAAAAATTGAAATTTTTTAAATTTTATTTTTTCGGTCAACCTCAACTGTGGGTCCGCTCTTCTGTCCAGCCCGTATTCCTGTAATGCTCATAATACTTCGTGAGATCATTTCCAAATGCATTCTGCAGATCAGCATTCTTCTCTTTATATACATTCACATCAAATCCTGCACAACCTTTTCTTCCCTCTGCCATGCCGGAATTATAGAAATGTGTAAACAGTGCCAGCTGATCTGTTCCGATTGCAGTCTGAAGATCCGGATATGTATTGTAATAGTAGTCCGGGTCAAAAACTCTGGAATAGGAATCCATCAGATCATAGGTGATCGAAGGCGTTTCCGCTGCAGTAGTGTCATTGCCGCCTGAAGAAGTGTTATCTGTCTGAAAATCGGCTGCATACGGGCATACTCCGTTTGTATGCAGATGCGCGGGATGGCCATTGCAATGGTAATGGTAGCTCCCAAGACCACTCTTATTCTTGTAGTCGTGATGTCCGCCATAAGCATCCGTACGCCCGGAATGTGCTTCAGCGGTAATCGTATTGGCAGTAAAAACCGTCGTTGCCGTTGTGGACAGTGTCAGGCATGAAAGGAAAATAATTCCGTACCTTTTCAGTTTGTTCATAATACCAGCTCCCTTGTATCGTATTTTGTTATTTTTATTATAGAACGGGAAATTTCTGATGTAAACAGCAGGAACTGTTTTGACGGTGCGCACAATCAAAAAAATCCCACACTCTGCTTAAATATTGCAGGTGCGGGATCAGTCGGTCAATCATTCCGCTGGGCAAAGATGAGAATCTCTTTAGCGGAAAGATTGTAGGCATCA
>ENA-UEQP01001744-UEQP01001744.1-human-gut-metagenome-genome-assembly--contig:-NODE-1744-length-18520-cov-3.439191_pt1 | contig 18520 bp, 15 predicted proteins | sample MGYA00242951_ERZ507951 | MGnify/ENA primary metagenome ERZ507951 (study PRJEB26167, sample SAMN06115539) | human gut metagenome | host: Homo sapiens | place: China:Shanxi | collected 2015-11-18...
ACCGAAGTCCGCATCAAGCTGCTCTATCAGCTTTTTCACTACCTCCGCCGCCGCGGCAGCGTGCGCCTCAACGGCGTTATGCTGCGCAAACCTGGTGTTGGTAACGTGGTGATCTATGTTCGCGGTATGCTTTGCCTGCGCAAATATTTCGTCCGCCGCGCCCATGCGCCCGGCGGCATTGATGCGGGGCGCCAGCACAAAGCCGATCTGCACGGAGGATATCTCCCGGCCGCTGAGTCCCGCCTCCCGCAGCAGCGCGTGAAGGCCGATGAAATCCGAATGCTCCAGATCCGCCAGCCCGCAGGACACGATGGTGCGGTTCTCGCCGGACATCTGCATCACGTCAGCCACGGTGCCGATAGCCGCCAGCGTGCAGTACCGGGCGAACAGGGCGTCCTCCCTGTCGGAGCCGCCCAGCGCCAGCACCAGCTTCAGTGCCACGCCGCAGCCGGCCAGATGCTTGAAGGGGTAGCCGCAGTCCGGCCGGTGGGGATCCACCACCGCCACGGCGCGGGGCAGCGTCTCCCGGCACTCGTGGTGGTCGGTGATGACCACGTCCATGCCCAGGGAGTTGGCGAAGTCCACCTCCTCCACGCCGGTGATGCCGCAGTCCACGGTGATCAGCAGCCGCACGCCCTGGTCGTACAGACTCCGGATGGCGTCGCAGCTGAGGCCGTAGCCGTCCTCGATGCGGCGGGGGATGTAATGCAGCACGTCGGCGCCCCGGCGCTGGAGATAGTCCACCAGAATGCAGGTGGCGGTGATGCCGTCCACGTCATAGTCGCCGAACACCGCCATGCGTTCGCCGCTGTCCAGCGCCCGGCGGATGCGCTCCACCGCCTTGTCCATGTCCGCCATCAGGAAGGGGCTGAGGGTCAGCCTGTCCTCCCGTTCCAGAAATGCGGCGGCCTGCTCCGCCGTCTCCACCCCGCGGGCGGCCAGCACAGCGGACACCAGATAGGGGTAGCCCGCCGCCTGCAGGCGCTGCTGCGCCTCCGGATGCTCCGGCGCAATGTGCCATTTGCGGTATTTCACGGCGTCCACCTCCCTCTTGTCTGGATAAATAGAACTTTCGTCCCACGTTAATGTTTATAATAGCTTATTATATCAATATTAAAGCCAAAGGTAAAGTAAAAAATCCCCCAGACCCGCTCTTCTTTGACGAAAAAGAAAACAACACCTTGCAATCGGCGGCAATATGGTCTATGATGGACACAACACAGACTGAATCGAGGAAATGCCCATGCGTCCTGACGGAAAGCGCGTAAAAGATCTGCCGCCCATCGTGGCGGCCATCCCCTACATCATGCCCAAGCGGTATGACGCCTGGAACACCATCACGGAGAACATCGACGAGGAGGTCATCAAGGCGTATATCCGCGAAAAGCGGCGGGGCGGTGTGCGCATCAACCACATGGCGGTGATCATCGCCGCGTACTACAAGGCGTACCAGACCAACCCCAAGCTCAACTGGTTCGTGGTGAACAGCCATCTCTACGAGCGCAACCACTTCTGCGTGTCCTTCGTCATCCTGAAAAAGCGGGCGGACGGCACGCCGGACGAGACGACGCTGAAGATCTATCTGGAGCCGCAGGACAACATCTTCACCATCAACCGGAAGATCGCGGACACCATCGCCAAAAACTCCGCCGAGTCCCACAGCAACAGCACCGACAAATTCGCCAAGATGATGTTCTCCATCCCCGGCCTGCCCAAGTTTGTGATCTGGCTGGCCTATCATCTGGACAAGCACGGGCTGCTGCCCCGGAAGATCGTGGATCTCAGCCCGTTCCACACCAGCATGTTCATCACCAATCTGGCCTCTATCAAGACCAGCTACATCCACCACCACTGCTACGAATTCGGCACCACAAGCGTGTTCGTGTGCATGGGCAAGCCGGTGCCCAACTATATGAGCGGCGACCTGACCAAGAAGATGATGCCCCTGGGCATCGTCATGGACGAGCGCATCTGCACCGGGTACGAGTACGCGGCCTTCTGCAACGATTTCCGCAAGTACATTCGTCAGCCGGAGCTGCTGGAAGCGCCCTTTGACGGCAGCGCCCCGGCGGAGGAGCCGGCGGCGGAGGACATGCCCATCGAGGCGTAAAGCACCTCAAAATAAGAAAATAAGCACCCCCGGCGCACAGCGCCGGGGGTGCTTTTGTTCAGCTTCTCTTTTTACCCAGATAGGCTTCCTTGATGGAATCGTCCGCCAGCAGCTCCGCGCCGGTGCCGGACTTGGTGATGTTGCCCGTTTCCAGCACGTAGGCGTAGTCGGCGATCTTCAGCGCCATGTTCGCGTTCTGCTCAATCAGCAGCACGGTGACGCCCTGCTGGTTGACGGTGCGGATGATGTCAAAAATACCCTGCACCACCAGCGGCGCCAGACCCAGCGATGGCTCATCCAGCATCAGCAGCTTGGGACGGCTCATCAGCGCCCGTCCCACGGCCAGCATCTGCTGCTCGCCGCCGGACAGCGTACCGGCCAGCTGCCAGTGCCGCTCCTCCAGACGGGGGAACAGCTCATAGACCCACTTGATGTCCTTCTCGATGCCGTCCCTATCCGTCCGCAGGTACGCGCCCGCCTTCAGATTCTCCAGCACCGTCAGGTTGGCGAACACCCGCCGCCCCTCGGGGGACTGGGCGATGCCCGCCTCCAGCACCTTGTTGATGGGCTTGCCCAGCAGCTCCTGCCCGTCGTAGGTGATGGAGCCGCTGTCCGCCTTCACAAGACCGGAGATGGTGCGCAGCGTGGTGGATTTGCCCGCGCCGTTGGCGCCGATCAGGGTGACGATCTTGCCGTCGGGCACCTCAAGGCTGATGCCGCGCAGCGCCTTGATACCGCCGTAGGATACGCACAAATTCTCAATCTTCAGCATCTTCTGCCACCCCCAGGTATGCGTCGATGACGCGTTCGTTGTTTTGAATCTCCTCCGGTGTGCCCTTGGCGATCAGCTTGCCGAAGTCCAGCACGTAGATGCGGTCGGCGATGCCCATGACCAGATCCATGTGGTGCTCGATCAGCAGGATGGTCTTGTGGAAATGATCCCGGATCTCCTTGATGAAATCCGCCAGCTCCAGCGTCTCCTGCGGGTTCATACCGGCGGCCGGCTCGTCCAGCAGCAGCAGCTGCGGGTCGGTGGCCAGCGCGCGGGCGATCTCCAGCCGGCGCTGCTTGCCGTAGGGCAGGCTGGTGGCCAGCTCGTTCTGCACATCCTCCAGACCCACCACCTTCAGAAGCTCCAGCACCTCGGCGCGCTGCCGCGCCTCCTCCTTGCGGTTGCCGCGGAACGTGGCGGAGAACATATTGCTGCTGCGGCGCATGTGCTTGGCGATGAGCACGTTATCGAACACCGTCTGGGTCTTCCACAGACGGATATTCTGGAAGGTACGCGCCATGCCCAGCGCCGTGATCTTATCCGGCGTAGGCGCCAGCACATGGTCGGTAAACGCATAGCTATCCAGCGCCTTCTGGCCTTCCTTCCACGCCTTCAGCGCCTCGTCGTCCAGCTCCTCCTCCGGGGCGAAGCGAGCGGTGTACATATCGGCGTGCTCGCCCTTGTACTGCTTCTTCATCTTACCGGTGGGATGGTTGCGGACAATGCACTCCTCGTTGAAGCGCACCCGGCCGTTGGTGGGGGCGTACACGCCGGTAATGACGTTGAACGCCGTGGTCTTACCGGCACCGTTGGGGCCGATGAGCGCCACGATCTCGCCCTCGTTGACCTCAAGGCTCAGGTTGTCCACGGCCACCACGCCGCCGAACTGCATGGTGACGTTCTCAACGGACAATACGTTCTTGCTCATTTGGACGTCACCTCCTGTTTTGCGGCTTTTTTAGCCCGGATCTTTTCCTTCCACCCGGCGATCACCTGCGGCAGCTCTCTGTCGCCCATGATGCCCTTGCGGAAGAACAGCACCACCACCATGATGACGACGGAGAACACCACCATGCGGAAGCCGCTGTGCAGCAGCGGCACCTTGAATGTGCCGATGTATGTCTCGGTATCCAGAAAACGCATCCACCACTCGGAGCAGGCCACATACAGGAACGTGGCGATGCAGCTGCCGGAGATGGAGCCGATGCCGCCGATGACCACGATCAGCAGGATCTCATAGGTCATGGTGGCGGTAAACACCTTTGCCTGGGCGTTGGCCACATACATGGCGAACAGCGCGCCGCCCACACCGGCGAAGAAGGAGCTGGTCACGAAGGACAGCATCTTGTGCTTGGCCAGATTGATGCCCATGGCCTCTGCCGCCACCTCGTCGTCGCGGATGGCCTTGAACGCGCGGCCGTAGGTGGAGTTCACCAGCATGACGATAACGATGATGCACCCCGCCACGATCAGGAACGGGACGAAGGTGGACAGATACAGCACCGTGGAGCCGTTGGTGCCCTTGATGTTGAAGCTGGAAAAGGTGGGAAAGCTCTTGATCATATTGGCGCCGTTGGTCACGGGACCCAGCACCTGCCACTGGAAGATGGCGCGGATGATCTCCGCGAAGCCCAGCGTGGCGATAGCCAGATAGTCGCTCTTCAGCCGCAGCACGGGCAGGCCAATCAGGTAGGCGAACAGCGCCGCCACACAGCCGGCCAGGAGCAGTGCCAGCAGCACCGCCAGCACCAGCGCCACGCCGGAGCCGAAGCCCGCCGCGCCGAAGATGCTCTGGAACATATCCAGCAGGGAGAACTTCACGGCGGAGCCGTCAAACAGGTAATAGACCTGATCCTTCACCGCCATGGGCACCATGAGGATAGCGTAGGTATACGCGCCCAGCAGCATGAAGCCCGCCTGACCCAGAGAGAACAGGCCGGTGAAGCCGTTCAGCAGGTTCATGGACACCGCCACCAGAGAGTACACCGCACCCTTTTTCAGAACGGTGAACAGCTGGCTGGTGGGCAGCAGGATAGCCGGTACCTTGGGGAAAATTAGGCTCATGTTCTCCAGCAGCGTCACCAGAAGCAGCACGCCGGCCACGCACAGGAGCGCGATCATGGAGCTTTTCTTGTTTGTCTGTTGTCTCAGCATATCTTCCGCACCCCCTTACACCTTGTCGGTGGTCTTTTCACCGAACAGGCCGGTGGGCTTGAAGACCAGAATGACGATCAGCAGCGCGAAGGTGAACGCATCGGAGAACACGGTGTAGTCCGTGCTCTTGATGAGGTTCTCGCACAGGCCGATGATGAACGCACCGATCACCGCGCCGGGCACAGAGCCGATGCCGCCGAACACGGCGGCCACGAACGCCTTCAGACCGGGCAGCGCGCCGGCCGTGGGGTTCACCGCCGGATAGCAGGTGAAGTACAGAATGGAGCCGATGGCCGCCAGCGCCGAGCCGATGACGAATGTCGTGGAGATGACGCTGTTGATCTTGATGCCCATCAGCTGCGCCGTTTCAAAGTCCACGGACACGGCGCGCATGGCCATACCCACCTTGGTGTGGTTGATAAGCTGGGTCAGGCCGACGACCAGCAGGATCACCAGAATGGGGGTGATGAGCACCACCAGCTTGGTGGGGGTACCCGCGATGGTAACGGTCTTTGTCAGGCCGGCGATCTCCGGATAGACCATGGGCTGACCGCCGGTGATATAGGTAGCGGTGTTCTGCAGCAGATAGCTGACGCCGATGGCGGAGATCATGACGGACATGCGGGGCGCGGTACGCAGGGGCTTGTAGGCCACCCGCTCGATGACAAAGCCCAGTACCACCGTCATGATGATGACCAGCGGCAGCGCTATGTACAGCGGCATGGTGGCCGCAAAGTAAATGCCCATCAGACCGGCCACCATGAACACATCGCCGTGGGCGAAGTTGATGAGCCGCAGGATACCGTAGACCATGGTATAGCCTATGGCGATCAGGGCATATTGTCCGCCCACCGCGATACCGGAGAGCAGGACAGAAATAATAAATTCCACTTGGTTTCCTCCCTCTTTTGAATAGAAAAAGAACGTCCGGAAAAGACCCGCCTGCGCGTTTCTCCCGGACTCTCCTCCGCAACCACTGGGCAAATCGCCGCGCACGGCCGGCAGAAGCATCTGACGATCCCGCGCGCTCCGATTTGGCCAGCGGTCACGCCGGAAAAAGCCATCACTTGGCGGGGGCAAGCCCCCGCCAAGTGCCGCATATATTTCCGGGTGCTGTGTTTAGTTGGAGGAGCCGGTCTGGACAGTCTCCAGCGCCCACACGCCGTTGGCGGTGTCGGCGGTCTTGATGAACGCGGTGTCGCGGACAGCATCGCCGATGGAGTCGAAGGAGATCGCGCCGGACACGCCGGTGTAGGTCACGCTGGGCAGAGCGGCCTTGATCGCAGCGCCGTCGCCGGAGCCGGCGGCCTTGATGGCCTCCAGAGCCACATAGTAGGCGTCATAGCCCATAGCGGTCACAGCGGAGATGGTGTCGTTGCCGCCGTTGGCTTCCTTGGCGGTGGCGTTGCCGTTGATGTAGGCCTTGATGCCGGCATCGAACTCAGGGGAGCCGCCCTCCTGATAGAAGGTGGACACGTACAGCTTGACATCGGTACCCTGAGCGGCAGCCAGAACCATGTTATCGTCCAGCGTATCGGAGCCGACGAAGGGGATGGTGATGCCCAGAGAGCTGGCCTGCTGGATGATCTGGGTGGCGTAGGCGATGGAGACGGGGGTGAAGATAACGTCAGCGCCCTCGCTCTTGGCCTTGTTCAGATAAGTGGTGAAGTCGGAGTTGTTGGTGGGGAAGGAGTCGGTGATGACCTTGCCGCCGGCGCCCTCGAACACCTTAGTGAAGAAGCTGATCAGACCCTGGTCATACTCGTTGCCGTTCTCGCCCAGGCAGTAAGCGGTCTTGGCCTGGAACTTATCCATGGCGAAGTTGGCCAGCACGTCAGCCTGGAAGTTATCCAGGAAGCAGATGCGGAAGTAGTAGTCGTTGCCAGCGGTGACGTTGGGGTTGGTGCAGGTCACGCCGATGGCGGCGATGCCGGCCTCGCCGAACTTGGGGCCGCCGGCCATGGCCGCGCTGGAACCGTAGGTACCCAGAACCAGAGACACGCCCTTGGCCACCAGATCAGAGGCAGCGGAGGGAGCCTTGTCGCTGGAGGAGCCGTTATCGGAAGTGACCAGCTCGATGGTGTAGGTCTCGCCGTTCAGGTCGATGGTGGGCGTCTCGGAATTGGCGTACTGCATACCCAGCAGCTCCTTCTTGCCGCCGGAGGCAGAGTCGCCGGACAGGGGCTCGAACACGCCGATCTTGATGACCTTGTCGCCGGAAGCGGAATCATCGCCCTGCGGCGCATCGCCGCCCTGCTGGCCGCAGGCCACCAGAGACAGAGCCATGACCAGCGCCAGCACCATTGCTAAAAACTTTTTCATGGTATATTCCTCCTAAATTTCCCTTGCAGCGGTCAAGCTTGTCGACCGCTCACAGAATATGTGTATTTTAGCGGAAACATTCGGCAAAAACAATTGTAACAACCTCTAAAAATCACAGCTTTTGCGTCAGCGACAGGGCGTTAAGAATCCGTAATGATCGCCAGAATGTCCTTGAACAGAGGACAAACGCCCCGTGTGGGCAAACTTTTTCCGTTGGGTGTCTCCCGTTGGCGGACGGCGTGTCCCGTCATTGTGCACAAAACCGGCGGCGCTTTTTGTGCAAAAACCGGCGGGCGCAGAAGCGCCCGCCGGTTCCGTATCACTCTCAATCACTCTCACTGACGGCTTTCGCCGTTTTCGCCGCTATCTGCGAAATATGTTTCGAAGGTTTCGGCGTCCATGGTCTCGTTCTCCAGCAGATACTCCGCCACAGCCGTCAGCTGGGACTTGTATCTGGCCAGTATCTCCCGGCACTGCTGGTACGCCGCGTCGATGATGGCGCGGATCTCCGCGTCCATCTCCGCCGCCGTCTCCTCGGAGTAGGGACGGGTGTGCCCCATGGATTTGCCGATGAACACCTCGTCCGCGCCCGCATCAAAGGCCACGCTGCCCATTTTGGCGGACATGCCGTAGGTGCCCACCATCTTGCGGGCAATGGCCGTGGCGCGCTGGATGTCGCTGGAGGCACCGGTGGAGATGTCGCCCAGCATCATCTCCTCGGCCACGCGGCCGCCCAGCAGCCCCGCCACCTGATCCAGCATGTAGCTGCGGGACAGGTAGGAGCGATCCTCCTCCGGCAGGTAGATGGTCATGCCGCCGGCCTGCCCGCGGGGAACGATTGTGATCTGATGCACCGGGTCGAGACGGGGCAGCGCGTGCATAACCACGGCGTGACCGGCCTCGTGGAAGGCAGTGAGCCGCCGTTCGGCCTCCGGCACCACGCGGCTGTGCTTTTCGGGGCCGGCGATGACCTTGATGACCGACTGGTGGATGGCCTCCTCGGTGATGAGCTTTTTGTCCTGCCGCCCGGTCAGCAGCGCCGCCTCGTTCAGCAGGTTTTCCAGATCGGCGCCGGTGAAGCCCGCCGTGGCGCGGGCGACTCTGACCAGATCCACATCCTCCGCCAGGGGCTTGCCCTTGGCGTGGATCTTCAGGATCTCCTCCCGCCCCTTGATATCGGGCAGACCCACGAACACCTGCCGGTCAAACCGACCGGGGCGCAGCAGTGCCGGGTCGAGGATGTCCACGCGGTTGGTGGCCGCCAGCACCACAACGCCCTCGTTGGCGGCGAAGCCGTCCATCTCCACCAGCAGCTGGTTCAGCGTCTGCTCGCGCTCGTCATGGCCGCCGCCCAGACCACTGCCGCGCTGCCGTCCCACCGCGTCGATCTCGTCGATGAACACGATGGCCGGGGACTGCTTCTTGGCCTGCTCGAACAGGTCGCGGACACGGCTGGCGCCCACGCCCACATACATCTCCACAAAATCGGAGCCGGAGATGGACAGGAACGCGGTGTCGGCCTCGCCCGCCACGGCCTTGGCCAGCAGCGTCTTGCCGGTGCCCGGAGGGCCCACCAGCAGCACGCCCTTGGGAATGTGGGCGCCCAGCTCGGTGTATTTGCCGGGGTCGCGCAGGAACTGGACGATCTCCTCCAGCTCCTCCTTCTCCTCGTCGGCGCCGGCCACGTCCTTGAACGTGACCTTCTTGCCGTCGTCGGGGATATCCTGAATGCGCGCCTCGCCGAAGCGCGCCATCTTGTCGTTGACCGCGCCGCCTCCGCCGGTACGGGCGATCAGGTTCATCAGCAGGATGAACGCCATGACCGCCAGCACATAGGGCAGCAGCGTGGAAAGCCAGTTGGTGGTGTTGCTGGGCGTGTAGTTGTAGCTGGTGATGATGCCCTTATCGGCCTGCTCCACCACCAGATCGTTCAGGTCGCTGTAAAATGTGTCAAAGCTCTGCAGGGCGCAGGTGGCCGCGCTGTCGTCCTGCAAAACAGCGGTGAGCCTCTCATCGCTGGCCGTAAAGCTCTTGACCTTCTCCTGCACGAAGTAGCTTCTCATCTCGCCGTAGCTGATATCCCCGGCGCGGCGCAGATTGCCCGCCACCTGGGAGATCAGCACCACCGCCGCGACGATCAGCAAAATGGTGATGCCGCGGAAGCGTCGTTGTGTATTCATCCTTCTCTCCTCCCCCTTCTCAGCCGATCCAGCGGACGCCCTGCCAGCTCTGCTGGGAACCGATGGAAATGGCCGCCAGCATGTGCCCCTGAATGGCGTCCACGGGGATATAGGGCTGGCTGAGGAACCGGCTGTCGTTAGAGCCGGTTCGGTTGTCGCCCATGACGAAGATGCATCCCTCCGGCACGGCGAACGTATTGGCGCACTGGGTGATGCCCTGGGTAGGCAGATAGCTCTCGTCCAGCTTCTGCCCGTCGATATAGGTATAGCCGTCCCGGAAGCTCACCGTCTCGCCGGGCAGACCGATGACGCGCTTCACCAGCACGCGCTGCATCTCCTCGTCCCAGAACGTGACGATATCGCCCCGCTCCGGCACCGGGTCGGACACCACAAAGGGCAGCCGCCAGCCGATGAGCAGCGTCTTGGTGGGGATGGTGGTCTCCATGGAGCCACTGGGAACGTAGGCCAATTGCAGCAGCACCTTGAACACCACGAACACCACCGCCAGCGTCACCAGCATATAGCCGTAGTCGTCCCACAGCTTCCTGGCCTTGCTCTTCTGCGGGGCAGCTTCGGTGGGCGCTTCCGCTGCGGGCTGCGCCGCCGGTTCCGATGCCGTTTCCGGCGCGGGCTGCTCTGCGGGCGCCGGCTCGCTTACAGGCGCGGTACGCGGCTCCTTCTCCGCCCCGCCCGACGGGGCGAGGCGCTTTCCTCCCTTATTTTCCATGCTTTCACTTCCTGATCCTTGATTATTGGCTGTGGGGACGGGCAGGGTCGCCCGCCGTCCCCTACGGGCGAATCACCGCACCGCTCTGTAGGGCGGGACTCATTGTCCCGCCGCGGGGATGCGTTTTCGGCGGGGCACACGGGCCCCGCCCTACGGAATAGCGGCAGCGCCGCGCCGACGGGACGTCGAGAACGCCGTCCCCTACAAACGCGCATCCCTGCCGACCCGACGATGGCAGGGCGTGCGAGACGTGCCTTGGAAAGGTGCGGATCGTGCGTCCTGCCGATGGCGAAACGGTGCCGCTGTACTTTGTGTACAGCAAGCCGGTTCGACGATGGCCGGGCGGGCGAGACGCGCCTTTACTTGGTGTAGACCTCCGGCTTCAGCACCCCAATATAGGGCATGTTCCGGTACTGCTGGCAGTAGTCCAGACCGTAGCCCACCACGAACTCATCGGGCACCACGAAGCCGGCGTAGTCGGCCTTGATGGGCTTTTCGCGGCGGGAGGGCTTATCCAGCAGGGTGGTGATGGTGACGGACGCAGCGCCCTTGGTCTTGAGGTACTCGGTGAGGAAGGCCAGCGTGTTGCCGGAGTCCAGAATATCCTCCACGATGATGATGTCGCGGCCGCTGATGTCCCGCTGCAGGTCACGGGTGATCTGCACCACGCCGGAGGACTTGGTGGCGTTCTTGTAGGACGAGAGGCCGATGAACTCCACCTCGCTCTTGAGCTGGGCGGCGCGCACCAGATCCGCCATGAAAATGAAGCAGCCGTTGAGAACGCCCACGAACATGGGGTCCTTGTCCTTGAACGCCTCGTACAGCTGGTCGCCCATCTCCTGCACGCGCGCCTTGATCTCCTCCTCGGACAGCAGTACCTTCAGGATATCCTGATCCATATTGCTTTTAGCCATAGGTCTTTGTTCCTCCGTTATCTCCTAAAATAGTTGAATATATATGGTGTTGCCGGGTTGCTCCGGCACAGCACTCGCATCTACACCGACGCCGGGTACGGCGGCGGCCTGCCCCGCAAGGCAGAAAACCGGGACAGCGTCCCGCTGCTCCGGCGGGACTCCCCGCTCGGCCAGCAGACGCTTGAGACTGCGGCGGCCGCGGCTGCCGGGCAGCGTCAGGCTATCCTCCCGCCGCCAGGGGCGGACGCTCCACGCGCCGGGGCGCACCGCCAGCGCACCGGGAGCCGGTGTGTCGCTGAGGCGGATGTGCCACGCGCCCACGCGGTTGTCGCCGGGGTGCAGGGGTGTTTCCTCCGGACGGCTCGCGTCCGGGACTGTCAGCGTCAGCGTTCCCTGACGGCACACGGCGGCGGCTCCGCCGGGCAGGGACAGGGTTCCGCCGGTCTGCGCCAGCGTCTCCAGCGCCCGGTAATGGGCGGCGGAGAAGTCCTTCTTCCCCACCGGCAATCGCTCCGCCAGCAGCCGCAGCATCCGGGGACGCAGGGCGGCGGGGGCGGACAGCAGCGTATGGCAGGGCAGGGCTGTGCCGGTGTCCGGCAGCAGCGCGGCGGCCTGCGCGTCCAAATAGTCGTTCTCCGCCCGCAGGATATCCGCCGTGCGGCAGATATGGGCGGGCGCAGAGGGGTTGATGGTCAGCAGCTGGGGCATGATCTCCAGCCGCAGGCGGTTGCGGGCATAGTGGGTGTCCAGATTCGTCTCGTCGGTGACGTAGGGCAGGTCATGCGCCGCGATATAGGCGTCGATGGCGGCGCGGGGCGTGTCCAGCAGGGGGCGGATGATGCCCTCCCGCACCGGCGGAATGCCGGCAAGCCCCTGGGGGCCGGTGCCCCGCAGCAATTGCAGCAGCACCGTCTCCGCCTGATCCTCCCGGTGGTGGGCGGTGGCGATGGAGGCCGCGGTGCGGCGCAGGAATTCGTAGCGGGCGCGGCGGCCTGTCTCCTCCACGGTCAGGCGCCATGCATCGCACAGGGCGTACACGTCCACCTTTTCCGTGTAAAAGGGGATATCCCGCTGGCGGCACAGCCGGCGCACCAGCTCCTCGTCCCGCTGCGCCGTGGGGCGCATGCCGTGGTTCAGGTGGGCGGCGGCCACGGAAAAGCCCCGCTCCTGTCCCAGACGCCACAGGTAGTCCAGCAGGCACACGGAGTCCCGCCCTCCGGATACGGCGCACAGGATCGTCCCGCCGGGCGGCGGGAGCATGCCGAAGCGCTCCATCCACGCCGCGGCGTCCACCACGGGCTTACTCATCCTCGTCGTACCGCGTCTCCAGCGTGCCGAAGGCGGTGTATTCCGGCATCCAGCGCAGCTCCACCTTGCCCGTTTCGCCGTGGCGGTTCTTGGCTACGATGCACTCGGCCACGTTGCGCTTCTCCGTGTCGGCGTTGTAGTAGTCGTCCCGGTAGAGGAACATGACGATATCGGCGTCCTGCTCGATGGCGCCGGATTCACGCAGGTCGGACAGCATGGGGCGCTTGTCCTCGCGCTTTTCGTTGGCACGGCTCAGCTGGCTGAGGCACAGCACCGGCACCTGCAGCTCCTTGGCCATGATCTTCAGCATACGGCTGATATCGGACACCGCCTGCTGGCGGTTTTCGCCGGAATAGCCCTTGCCGCCGGCGGAGGTCATCAATTGCAGATAGTCGATGACCACCAGACCCAGATTTTCCAGGCGGCGGCACTTGGCGTTCATATCCGCCACGGTCAGCAGCGGGTTGTCGTCGATGCGGATGTCCATGCAGCTGAGGGCAGACGCGGCCTCGGCGATGCGCTGCCAGTCGCTCTCCCGCAGGTTGCCGGTGATGAGCCGCTGGTTCTCCACCAGCCCCTCGCTGGCGATCAGGCGGGTGACCAGCTGCTCCTTGGACATCTCCAGCGAGAAGATGGCCACGGTCTTGCCGGACTCCCGGGCGGCGGACAGCGCCACGTTCAGCGCCATACTGGTCTTGCCCATGCCGGGTCGGGCGGCCAGCAGCAGCAGGTCGGACTTGTTCATGCCGTTGATCTTGGCATCCACGGCGGACAGGCCGGTGGACAGGCCGGGGACGCTCTTGCCGCCCCGGGCGCTCAGCTCCGCCAGCTGGCTCATCACGTCGCCCAGTACCATGCTCACGGGCACCATGCCCTGGGCGCTGCGGCCCCGGCGGATGGCGTAGATCCGCTGCTCGGCGGCCTCCAGCATGTCGCCGGCGCTGCCGGTGCCCTGCTGCACCATGGCGGTGATGCGCCCGGCGGCAAAGGCCACCTGCCGCATGAGGGATTTCTCCTGCACGATGCGGACGTACTCCATAACGTTGGCGCTGGTGGGCGTTACCTCCATCAGCTGCACCAGATAGGAGCGGGTCTGCTCGTTGCTCTTGCCGTTTTTCTCCATCTCGCCCGCCACGGTGACGCCGTCGATGGGCTTGGAGTAGACGAACATCTGGTAGATCGTCTCGAATATATCCCGGTTGGTGCGCAGATAGAAGTCCTGCGTCTGGAGCTGATCCATCACGTCCTTGACGCAGTCGGCGTCAATGAGCATGGAGCCCAGCACCGCCTGCTCCGCCTGCGGCGAATGGGGCATCTGGTTTGTAAGCAGCGCGTCGTTGTCCGCCATGATGTCTCCTCCCTTCCGGAAAGCTGTGGGATGTTACTTCTCCTCGATGACCAGCACGTACACCGTGCCGCTGACCTCGTAGCCCAGCTTGGCCTTGACCTCGTAGCTGCCGAAGCTCTTGATGGGCTGCTCCAGCACCAGCTTCTTGCCGTCGATGGTCAGGGAGAACTGCTCGGCCAGCGCCGCGGCGATCTCCTTGCCGGTGATGGCGCCGAACAGCTTGCCGCCCTCGCCGCCCTTGGCGGCGATCTTCACCTGGCAGGACTTCAGCTTCTCCGCAATAGCCAGCGCCTCGGCCTTGGCCTCGGCGTCGGCCTTGGCCTTGGCCTTGGCCTGCAGGTTCATGGTGTTCACCGCGTCGGCAGTGGCCTCCACCGCCAGCCCTCTGGGGATAAGGTAGTTGCGGGCGTAGCCCTCGGCAGCCTCGATCATCTGCCCCTTCTTGCCCTTACCTCTGATATCCTGCTTCAAAATGATCTTCATGTCTGTATGTCTCCTTTACGTTAATTTTCCAGATAGTGGTCGATGGCCTCCAGCAGCTTTGCCTTGGCCTCCTCCACGGTGATGTTCTCCGCCTGACCGCCGGCGGTAGTGGAGTTTCCTCCGCCGCCCAGCGCTTCCAGGATCACCTGCACGTTCACCTCGCCCAGCGAGCGGGCGGACATATACACGCCGGTGCCCTTCTTATACAGCACGAAGCTGGCGCGGATGCCCTTGAGCGTCAGCAGCTCGTCGGCGGCCTTGGCCGCCGTCACCCGGTCGCACTCCTCGTCCAGCGCCACCACCGCCATGTCGTCCCGGTACAGCTCCGCCTGCCGGATGATGGCGTAGCGGGCGATCATGGACTGCAGGTCGCCCTGGAACATGCGCTGCACATCCTGGGTGTCCGCCCCGATACGGCGCAGGTAGGCCGCCGCCTCGAAGGTGCGTCCGCCGGTGCGGTTGGTGAAATTCTTGGTGTCCAGCACGATGCCCGCCAGCAGCGCCTCGGCCTCGCACTTGAGCACGTCGGACGGCTCCAGCAAATACTGCATCAGCTCCGCCACCAGCTCGCTGGCGGAGGAGGCGTAGGGCTCGTGGTAGTTCAGCGCCATCTTTTCGATGTAGCTGCTGCCCCGGCGGTGGTGGTCGATGACCGCCACCCGGTTGCACGTCTCCAGCATCTCCTCGGATTCCACGCTTTCGGGGCGGTTGGTGTCCACCACCACCAGCAGCGCGCCGGGCTGACACTTAATGAAGGCGTCCGCCCCGGAGATGGTAACGCCGGCGTATTCCGGCTGCTCGGCAAGCCGCCGCAGGATGGGATGGGCGGCGTTGTTCTCGGTGTCGATAACGATCTGGCAGGGCTTGCCCCGCTTGCGGGCGATGCAGCAGATACCCACGGCAGCGCCCAGGGAGTCCATGTCCGCGTACTTGTGCCCCATGACGTACACCTGCCGGGCGTCGTCGATCAGCTCGCCCAGGGCATTGGCCATGACACGTGACTTGACCTTGGTGCGCTTCTCGGTGCTCTTGCTGCGGCCGCCGTAGAACTCGAAGTTCACGCGATCCTTCACCACGGCCTGATCTCCGCCGCGGCTGAGCGCCATCTCCAGCGCCAGCGACGCGTTCTTGAACAGCTGCTCGAAGCTGTCCTCGTCCCGTCCCACGCCGATGGACAGCGTGGCGGACACGCCCTCGCCGGCCTGCACCTGCCGCACCTTTTCCAGCACGTCGAACTTGCTCTCGGTGAAGCCGGTGTAGTCCTTCTCCTCAAACAGGAACAGGTACCGATCGCGGTCGTAGCCCAGCAGCAGTCCGCCGGTGCCCGCCGCCCATGTGTTCATCTGCTCCTCCAGCGCAGCCAGCAGCGCCGAGCGCTTGTTTTCCGGGCAGGCCTTCATCAGCTCCTCGTAGTTGTCCACCATCAGGATGGCCAGCAGGGGCTTTGTCAGCTCCAGCGTCTGGCGCATCTGCTCCGACTCGGTGATGTCCATCCAGTAGGTGGTGGCCAGCGTGGGCTGCTCGCCGCCCTCCGGCTCCGGGCGGCTCAGAGCGCCGAACACCCGGTAGATGCGGTCGTTCCAGCGGAACTGCTCCGGATACTCCCGTTTACCGTCCATGAGCCAGCGGTAGGTGAAATCGGGGATCACCGCGTCCACCGCCGTCTCGAATATCTTCTCCTTCTGGGCGGTGAGCTGCATGAACATATCGTTGCACCACAGGATCTCGCCGGTGGTCACGTCGAACACCAGCATGGGCAGCGGCGCGTACAGCATGTTGCTGGAGCGGGCGGTGTCCATGCCGCCGGATACACGATCCATATACTGCCGCACGGAGGCCTGCGCCATTTTGTTGCGGCGGCGCCCCACCAGAATGACCAGCACGGCCACCACCGCCTCCGCCAGCGCCAGCAGCGGCTCAAAGGGCACGGTAACGGCCACGAACGCGATCAGACACAGGCTGTACAGCGTCATGTTGGTGCGGAACCCGCGGATGATCTTTTTGCTCACAGGCTCGCCTCCTTTCCGAAAAGGGGATAAGTCTCCAATATAATCGATTGATTATACCACAGAACCGGCGCGCGAACAACTACGTTTTGCGGAAATCATGCCGGATTTTTTGCCGCCGCCGCATCGGGGCGAAAGCCGTCGGCAAGTTGGGGGTGTACAAACGGAAAAGAATGTGCTATAATTTGTGAAAAGTGCCGAATACGGCGCATGTTTTTTGGTTGTTTCGCGGTGTGTGGACGCCGCGGTCAATATATCCAACTACATTGAGTGCTGACGACGGGCGACAGGCTGCTTCCTCCCCTCTGCGATGCAGGGCAGACGGGCAGAGCAGACCGCCTTTGCTTTGGTGCGGTCATTTTCCCCGCCGCCGCAGCGCTCCCGCTTTGTAAAGAAAAGGAGAATTTACTATTTTATGGCAGAAAAACTGAAAATCATCCCTCTTGGCGGTCTGAACGAGATCGGCAAGAACATGACCGCCTATGAGTACGGCGGCGAGATCATCGTGGTGGACTGCGGCATGGCATTCCCCGGCGACGACATGTACGGCATCGACTGCGTCATCCCCGACGTGACGTATCTGGTGAAGAACCGCAGCCGTCTGCGGGGTCTGTTCATCACCCACGGCCACGAGGATCACATCGGCGCCATCCCCTATGTGCTCAAGCAGATCAACCTGCCCATCTACTGCACGAAATTCACGGCGGGGCTTATCAAGCTGAAGCTGCAGGAGCACGGGCTGGTGGGCTCCACCAAGCTCATCACCGTGGAGCCGGGACAGACCGTCCGGGCAGGCAAATTCCAGGTGGAGTTCATCCATGTGAACCACTCCATCGCCGACTCCGTGGCCTTCGCCATCCACACCCGCATGGGCGCCATCGTCCACACCGGCGACTTCAAGATCGACTCCACGCCCATCGACGGCGAGGTCATCGATCTGGCGCGGTTCGGCGAGCTGGGCAAGCAGGGCGTGCTGGCGCTGCTGGCGGACTCCACCAACGTGGAGCGCCCCGGCTATACCATGAGCGAGCGCGCCGTGGGTGCCACGTTCAAGCGGCAGTTCACCGGCTGCCAGCAGCGCATCATCGTCACCACCTTCGCCAGCAACGTCCACCGCATCCAGCAGGTGCTGGACGCCGCCGCCGCCTGCGGGCGGAAGGTGGCCGTCACCGGCCGGAGCATGGAGAACATCATGAAGGTCTCCACGGAGCTGGGCTACATGAAGGTACCCAAGAACACGCTGGTGGACATCAACCGCATCAAGGGTCTGCCCCTGAACCAGCAGGTCATCGTCACCACCGGCTCCCAGGGCGAGGAGATGAGCGCCCTGTACCGCATGGCCTTCTCCACCCACAAGCAGGTGGACATCGGCCCCGGCGACAAGGTCATCATCTCCGCCAGCGCCATCCCCGGCAACGAGGTGACGGTGGGGCGGGTCATCAACGAGCTGTTCCGCAAGGGAGCGGACGTGGTGTATGACAAGGCCGACATGCTGCATGTGTCCGGCCACGCCTGCCAGGAGGAGCTGAAGATCATCCACGCGCTGACGAAGCCCCGGTTCTTCATCCCCCTCCACGGCGAGCAGCGCATGCTGCAGATCCACAAGCGGGTGGCCGAGAGCATGGGCATGCAGCCCAACAACATCATCGTGGCTGACAACGGTTCCGTCATCGAGCTGACCACCAAGCACATCAAGTGTGAGACGAGTGTCCCCGCCGGCGAGGTGTTCGTGGACGGCAGCGGCGTGGGCGAGGTGGGCGCCGTGGTGCTCAACGACCGCAAGCTGCTGGCTGAGGACGGCATGGTGGTCATCGTGCTGCCCATGTCCAGCCACGACCACCAGCTGCTGTGCCCGCCGGAGATCGTCACCCGCGGCTTTGTATATGTAAAGGAATCCGAGGAGCTGCTGGAGAGTCTGCGCCGCGTGGCCACAGAGACGGTGGACGGCATGTCCGCCAGGAAGCGCCGGGACGAGGGCGACGTATGCCGCGCCGTCCGCTCGGCGGTGAGCAGCTATCTCTACAAGCACACAAAGCGCAGCCCCATGATCATCCCCATGGTCACGAAGCTGTAAGATACGGAGATACGGAAAGAGACCGGCTCATCGAGCCGGTCTCTTAGACTGTCAAAAAACCTGCCCGGTTACAAGTATCGGAGGGAAGGATAGTGTGAAAGGGAACCGTCAGGGTTCCCTTT
>ENA-UEQP01001753-UEQP01001753.1-human-gut-metagenome-genome-assembly--contig:-NODE-1753-length-18411-cov-4.109905_pt1 | contig 18411 bp, 15 predicted proteins | sample MGYA00242951_ERZ507951 | MGnify/ENA primary metagenome ERZ507951 (study PRJEB26167, sample SAMN06115539) | human gut metagenome | host: Homo sapiens | place: China:Shanxi | collected 2015-11-18...
AGGAAGATGAGGGGGAGTTAAGAGGGGGATAAGAAACCATTCGGTGTCTTATCCCCCTCTTGCCCCCTGCCGTGGGTACGGCATTCCCCGGCCGCCGAAGGCGGCCATTGTGCACGCTCACCTCGAGCGTAAAGTCGCCTCCACCGGCTGCGCCGCTGGATCGGCGGAAGGTCAATCTCCTGCTTCAGGTAAAACCTTTTTCAGGGCTGCTTCCTGCGTCAGCAGCCTTCTGAGCGCCTCCGGCGTGTCGGCGTCCTCAAGCTCCGCCGGATGCCCGGCGGCCAACAGCCGGACGTATAGCGTGTGCTGCCGCAGCACAACGCCGCCGCCTTTCCCCTCGGGAAGGTGCAGCAGTGCGTCAAAATATTCGCGTCCGAACAGAACGGGACTGCCGACCGTGAACGGGGAGCCATTCTCCGGTGCGCACAGCCGGAAAATGTCCCGTTCTTTTTCCTGCGAGGCCGCAAACGCAGCGCACATCCCGTCTACGGTGCTGCGCCGCAGCAGCGGCTGATCACCCGGCACGAACAGACAGCCGCAAAGCGCCGGCTGCCCGCGCAGCAGGGCGGACAGACCGAGCCGCACGGTGTCGCTGCGGTGGGGCAGGGCGTGCAGCAGCACGGGAACGCCCAGAGCGGTGCACAGCCTGTGCACCTCCTCCGAGCGCGTTACGACCAGACGCGGCGCGATGCCGGCCGTTGCCGCCAGTGCGCGGCACAGCATCGGCTCGCCGCCGAAGTCCGCGAGCAGCTTGTTCGACCCGAACCGCCGCGCAAGGCCGGAGGCCATGATGACCGCGCCGACTGCTTCATTTTTCATCGGCGAAATACTGCGCAAAGCGCTCTTTGTCCGTGCGCACGCATTCATCGCGGTAGCTTTCATAGCGCTGCATGAACTCCTTTGCTTCATCGGTCAGCACGCTGCCGCCGCCGCCGCGTCCGCCGATCGTTCGGCGCGTAAACGCGAAGCCGAGTACCTTCTCGGCGCGCCGCAGCAGATGCAGCGCCTTGGTGTACGCCATTTCCATCGACTGCGCCGCGCTGCGCAGCGAGCCGGTCTCCTCGACTGCGTGCAGCAGCCGCAGCGGACCCTCACCGAAAAAGCGCTCGCCGTTCTCGTCGTACAGATAGACCCGGATGACCGGACGCATAATTACCACCTCCGCACAAAAAAACTCGTTGTAAATTGATAACGATAACGCTATTATAGCAAAAAGTATGGTAAAATAAAAGATGTAAAGATAGATTTGGAGAAATCTCTCCGGAACATAGAGAGGAAAAAACAAATGATCACGATACGGGAATACAAAAAGGTTCAGTCGCTCGAGGAAGCGTATGAGCTGAACCAGAAGAAGTCGAACCGCATCATCGGCGGCATGATCTGGCTCAAGATGGAAACGCTGAACGTCGGCACGGCGATCGACCTGTCCGGCCTCGGTCTGGATGCTGTCGAGGAGACGGAAACCGAGTTCCGCATCGGCGCGATGACGACGCTGCGCACGCTCGAGACCCACGAGGGCCTTGCGGCGTACACGAACGGCGCGATGCGCGAGAGCGTCCGCCATATTGTCGGCGTGCAGCTGCGCAATCTCGCGACGCTCGGCGGCAGTCTTTACAGCCGCTTCGGCTTCTCCGATGTGTTGACCATGTTTCTGGCGCTCGATGCATCGGTCGAGCTGTACAAGGGCGGCATTGTGCCGCTTTCCGAGTATGCGGAGCGCAAAAAGGACCGCGATGTGCTCGTGCGCGTCATCGTGCCGAAAAAGACGGGCGCGCGCTTTGACTACCGCTCGGTCCGCCCGACCAAGCCCGACCTGCCGACGCTCACCTGCGCGTCCGTACGCGAGGGGGACGGCTGGCGCTTTGTCATCGGCTCGCGCCCGGCGCGTGCCATGATCTTCGCCCCGGAGGCGGGTTCGGCGGAGCAGATGGCCGAACAGGTACAGCGCGAGGCGGTGCTCGGCTCGAATATGCGCGGCAGCGCGGCGTATCGCAGAAAGCTTGTCGGCACGCTTGTCCGCCGCGCGGCGGAAGCACTCGAAAACACGGCGGAATAAAGAGGAAAGATTATGCTTATCACGATAAACTTAAACGGAAAAAAGATCGTCGATGACGTTCCGGCGGATACGCTGCTCATCGACTTTGTCCGCGCGCACGGCTGCAAGAGCGTCAAGCGCGGCTGCGAGACCGCAAACTGCGGCCTGTGCACGGTATTTATGGACGAGAAACCCATCCTGTCCTGCTCGATGCTCGCGGCGCGCACGAGCGGTCACAGCATCACCACGCTCGAGGGCCTTCAGGACGAGGCGGCCGAATTCGGCGCGTTTATCGCGGACCAGGGCGCGGAGCAGTGCGGCTTCTGCAACCCCGGTTTCATCATGAACGCGCTCGCGCTGTTCCGCGAGAAGGAATACCCGACCGAGGAGGAGATCAAGGAATACCTTGCAGGTAATCTGTGCCGCTGCACCGGCTATGAGGGTCAGCTGCGCGGCATTCTCGCGTTCCTCGCATGGAAAAAGCAGAAGGAGGAGGGCAAGGCATGAAGGTCGTAAACAAACCGCTGCGCAAAAAGGACGCGATGCAGCTCGTCACCGGTCAGCCGGTGTACATGGATGACGTGATCCCTGAGGGCTGCCTGTGCGTCAAGCTGCTGCGCTCGCCCCATGCGAACGCCATCGTCGAGAGCATCAGCACCGCTGCGGCGATGAAGGTGCCCGGCATGGAGCGCATCTTCACCTGGGAGGACGTGCCGCAGGACGGCCGCCGCTACACGCAGGCAGGCCAGACCTATCCCGAGGCCAGTCCGTATGACCGTCTGGTCATCGACCGCCATGTCCGCTTTGTCGGCGACGTCGTTGCGATCGTCGCAGGCGAGGACGAGAAGTGCGTGGACAAGGCGATGCGGCTGATCAAGGTCAAATACAAGGTGCTCGAGCCGCTTTTCGACTTCACCAAAGCCAAGGACAACCCCATCCTCGTACACCCCGAGGACAACTGGGAGAGCCTTGCGCCGGTGGGCGCGGATAATAAGCGCAATCTGTGCGCGCACGACCAGTGCGGCAGCGGCGACATCGACGAGGTGCTCCGCACGAGCGACATCGTGATCGACCGCGTTTACCATACCCGCGCCTGCCAGCAGGCCATGATGGAGACCTTTCGCACCTATTGCAGCATCGACGCCTACGGCCGTCTGAACGTGCTCAGCTCGACCCAGATCGTGTTCCATACGCGCCGCATCATCGCCAACGCGCTGCACATCCCGAAGAGCATGATCCGCGTCTCCAAGCCGCGCATCGGCGGCGGCTTCGGCGCGAAGCAGACCGCGGTCAGCGCAGTCTATCCGGCGTTCGTCACGTGGATGACGAAAAAGCCCTCCAAGATCATTTTCAGCCGTGTCGAGAGCCAGACCGCATCCTCGCCGCGCCATGAGATGCAGATGCACGTCCGTCTCGGCGCAACGAAGGACGGCATCGTGCGCGGCATCGACCTCTACACGCTGTCCAATACGGGCGCTTATGGCGAGCACGGCCCGACAACGGTCGGCCTGTCCGGTCATAAGTCCATTCCGCTCTACGGCAAGGCCGAGGCGTTCCGCTTCACGAGCGATGTTGTGTACACGAACATCATGTCTGCGGGCGCATACCGCGGCTACGGCGCGACACAGGGCCTGTTCGCGATCGAGAGCGCGGTAAATGAGCTTGCCGCCAGACTCGGCATGGACCCGTTCGAGCTGCGCGAGAAGAACATCGTCAGGGAAGGCGACGTCATGCCGGCTTATTATGGCCAGGTCAACACGAGCTGCACGCTCGACAGGTGTCTTGCGCGCGTGCGCGAGATGATCGACTGGGACAACAAATATCCCTGCCGCGACATGGGCAACGGCAAGGTGCGCGCGGTCGGCATGGGCATGGCGATGCAGGGTTCGGGCATCACGAACATGGACGTCGGCTCGGCCTCGCTCAAGCTCAACGATTTCGGCTTCTATACGCTGCGCATCGCGGCGGCGGATATGGGAACCGGCTGCGACACCACGCTCGCGCAGATCGCGGCTGAGGTGCTCGAGTGTCCGCTCGACAAGGTCATCACGCTCGGCGCGGATACGGATTCCTCGCCGTATGACTCCGGCTCCTATGCGTCGAGCACGGTCTACGTCACAGGCAAGGCGACCGAGAAGTGTGCGCTCGAGCTGCGCGATAAGATCAAGGCGTTCGGTGCGGAGATGATGGGCGTAAAGGCCGAGCAGGTTTCGTTTGACGGCGCGTGCGTGCGAGTGGAGACGGGCGAGCAGGAGGGACGCAGCGTGACCCTCGAGGAGATCGGCGCGTCGACCCAGAATAACAATAACACTGCGCTCGAAGCGACGGTTTCGCATACCTCCGAGATTTCGCCTCCGCCGTACATGGTCGGCGCGGCCGAGATCGAGCTCGACACGGAGACCGGTGAAATTTCGGTCATCGACTATGCGGCCTGCGTGGACTGCGGCACGCCCATCAACCCCAATCTGACGCGCGTGCAGGCTGAGGGCGGTCTGCTCCAGGGCATCGGCATGGCGCTGACCGAGAACGTCACCTATGACGAAAAGGGCGTTCTCGCGGAAAATTCCTTCCTCCAGTACAAAATCCCGGCGCGCGTCGATGTGGGACGCATCCGCGTCGATTTCGATTGCAGCTATGAGGATGCCGGCCCGTTCGGCGCGAAGTCGATCGGCGAGGTCGTCATCAACACGCCGCTCCCGGCGATTGCGGATGCTGTGTACAACGCGACCGGAAAGCGCTTCTTCGAGCTGCCGATCACGCCCGAAATGGTCGTGATGGAGTGATCTGACTGCCTTTGTGCAGGATAGATAAAATGAAAAGACGTTGTTTATGCAACGTGCGAGACTTGAATGGTCAATATGTACAAAAACAAAGCATTGTGATTGTGAGATATTCATAAAATCCGACTCTTGTATTCCTGTGAAGAATCGTGTATTATAATACCAGAGTTCAAGAAAAGGACTTATAAGAAATGGAAATACAAGATGCAAAGGAGAGAATGATCATGATGAAGGGCTTTTTTGGTGGTCTGGTAAGCGCACGTATGATGGAGCTGGAGGGCGAGCGCGTATGCGCTAAGACGCTGCAGCGCGGCAACCGTACTGCACGCTAAGCGCAGCCCCGAAAACTGATATTCTGTTGCTCACATAGATATTGAGAACCTCCCGGGAAACTGGGAGGTTTTTGCTTTTCTGCGGAAGCAGGAGTTTTCTTTCTTTACCCTCAGCAGAGGGTAAGCGGTACCGCCGATACAGCGGCGCAGCCGGTGGAGGCGACTTTACGCCCTCGGAGGGCGTGTACCTTTGCCGCTGCCCGGCGGCGGGGGCAAGAGGTGGGCCAAGACACCCTCCGGGTTTCTTATCCCCCTCTTGACACCCCCACATCTTCCCTCGGACGCGACTCCCTTCGGTCGCGCGTCTAAATGCGAGGGGCCCACAGGGGCGTCTGGTGCTCCAAGGGTACACCCTTGATGGAAGCGGAGCTTTTCGCAGCGGAAAGCAAACGCCCTGCACTGGATGGCCGCGCACTGTTATGCGCGGCGAACTACGCAAGGGAAATTCAGGGCATAACAGCGTCCCGATATCTGCCCGACGCACGGAACCGAGCCCCCGTTTCCTCCGTTTCGCTGCACATCTCCGATGTGTCAGCGCAAAGGAAGGTAAGGGGAGTCAAGAGGGGACAGGAAACCATACTTGGTGTCCTGGCCCCTCTTGCTCTCGCCGGTGAGCACCGGCAATCCCACGCCGCCTTCGGCGGCAATTTTACATAAACACCGACAGCGCCGAAACAATAAACGCCGTCAGCAGACCGGCAACGCCGATCGCAAGACCGCTGATCGCGCCCTCGGTCTCGCCGAGCTGGATCGCGCGCGAGGTGCCGACCGCATGCGCCGCCGTGCCGATGGATAGTCCCATCTGCATCGGATTGCGCACGCCGATGCACTTGAGAAACGTCGGCAGCAGAATAGCGCCGAAAATACCCGTGATGACAATGGCAATCGCGGTGATCGAGGTCACGCCGCCCAGCATATCCGCAAGCGCGACGCCAATCGGGGTCGTGACCGACTTCGGAATGAGTGAGCGGGTGGTGGCGTCGGAGAGGCCGAACAGATGGCTGAACAGGATAACGCTGCTGATGGATACGAGCGAGCCGACGAACGCGCCGAGCAGGATGGGCAGCAGATTGTGCAGCAGTACATCGAGCTTGCGGTAGATCGGAATGGCGAGCGCAACGGTCGCCGGCGTCAGGAAGAACGAGATCAGCTGACCGGATTCCTCATAGGTCTGGTACGTCGTGCCGCTTACGATGAGCAGAACGCCGACGAGAACGGACGCGATCAGCAGCGGATTGCACAGCGGCGAGCCGGTTTTCTGCTGGATCGCCACGCCGATGGCGTAGCAGAAGATGGACAGAAACATCCAGGTCAGGGGAGAAGTCAGAATTTCAGTCACGGTCGAATGCCTCCTCACTTTCACGATGCTGGAGCTTGAGCACGATATGTACGGTCAGAGCGGTCGCGGCGGCGGTGCAGAGCGTTGTGAGCAGGCAGACCGCGAGAATGGCGAGAATCTCGCCCTTGATGTCAGCGAAAATGTCGAGAATGCCGAGGCACGCCGGCAGAAAGAAAAACGCCATGTTCTGAAGCAGAAAATCGGCGGTGTCTTCCACATGGTGCAGCTTGACCGCGCGGCAGATGAGCAGCACGAGCAGCAGGGTGAGACCGAGCACGTTGCCGGGAAGGGCGCCGTGCAGCAGCGCAGAGATCAGGTTGCCGCCGACGCAGCACGCGAGCAGCAATGCGAGTTGTTTGAGGTGTTTCACGGGTATGCTTCTTTCTTTTAATCGGGATATTCCTGCGTCATAACGCCGAGCAGCTTCTGGTAGATCGCTTCGGCGTTGGCTTTGAAGGTGCGCTCGAGCATGGTCGCCTGTTCGTGGCTGACGACCGCCATTTCGATGGCAAACACCTGCTCCATTTCCATGCGGACGGTGAGATCGTGCTCGCCGTGCTCGGTGACCGAAGTATGGATCGCGGCGTCGCGGCGGATCTGGCGCACGACGCGGAGCGCCGAACGCTGCGCCGCCTCGCGCACCGGATAGGGCAGCTGCTTCTCGAAGATGCGCGTCGCCTCGCGGCCCTTGTCGGTGATGGCGTAGAGCTTTGCGCCGTTTTCGATGCTCTCGTCGATGTGGCCGGTGGGGATCATCTCGTAAAACGCTTCGCTCAGCTCGAAATAGCCGAAGCCGTCGTCACACCATGTAATCAGATCGACCACCGTCTCGAACGTAACGGGGAAGGGGAGAAGATCCATTGCGAACAGCACAAGAAACTTGATGTCCTCCTTGGTATGGATAAAGCCGTAACGGATCATAATACGGGATACCTCCTTTGGTCCTGCACTCATCCGCATGCTGCGCCGACACAGGAAAACAGGGCGCACGGCGCGGAAAAATACACTTGCCGGAAATTTGCTTAGTGATTATAAGTATACTACCCGGGGGGGAAAATTGCAACGAGGCGAAGCGCAGTTTGTGCGGTTTTCGACGGGCAAAAGCGCACAAAAATGACGCGAACAAATGTGCGGTTTTTGGCAGGGGGTGCGCAGAAATCAGTTGAAGAGCGGCGGCGCAGGGGATATAATAGAAGAATAAGAGACCGACGGAACCATCCGTCTGCACGGAGAAAAGCGAAAAGAGGGAAAACATATGTCTGAAATCATTCTGCGTCCCGCGACCGTAGACGACGCCGCCGAAATGCTCGCCATCTACGCGCCCTACGTTATCCAGACGACCGTGTCGAGCGAATACGATGCTCCGACGCTCGAGGAGTTTGCGCGCCGCATCCGCACGTTCACCGAAAAGCTGCCGTGGCTCGTGTGCATCATCGACGGCGAGGTCGCAGGCTACGGCTACGCTTCTCCGCACCGCACCCGCGCGGCATACCAGTGGTCGGTGGAGACCTCGATCTATGTCGCGCAGGACTGGCACCGCCACGGCATCGCCGGCGCGATCTACGCCGCGCTGTTCGAGGTGCTCGCGATGCAGGGCTACTATAATATCTATGTCGGCATCACCTCGCCCAACGAGCGCTCGATGAAGTTCCACAAGTCGATGGGCTTTGTCATTTCGGGCGCCTATCAGGAGAGCATGTACAAGTTCGGCCAGTGGCGCGACGTGCTCTGGATGGGCAGGAGTCTGCGTCCGCACGACGGCGCACCCGAGCCGACCGTGCCGTTCCCGGAGATCTCGGACAGCCCGCTCGTGAGCCGTGCGCTCCGCCAGGCGATGCAGCGCATCCACGACGTATAAGAGAAACAGAGGGAGGTCAGGCAAATGCCGGAATTTCACATCGTAAGCCCGTACAGGATGGCGGGCGATCAGCCGCAGGCGGTCGCGAAGCTCGTCGAGGGCATCCGCAACGGTCTGGAGGAGCAGACGCTCAAGGGCGTTACCGGCTCGGGCAAGACCTTCACCATGGCCAACATCATCGAGCAGACACAGCGCCCGACGCTCGTGCTCGCGCACAATAAAACGCTCGCCGCGCAGCTGTGCACCGAGCTGCGCGAATTCTTCCCGGACAACGCCGTCGAGTATTTCGTCTCCTACTACGACTACTATCAGCCGGAGGCGTACATCGCCTCGACCGATACCTATATCGAGAAGGACTCCGCTATCAACGACGAGATCGACCGCCTGCGCCATTCCGCGACCTCCGCGCTCGCTGAGCGCCGCGACGTTATCATCGTGTCCTCGGTGTCGTGCATCTATTCGCTCGGCGACCCGATCGACTACAAGAGCATGGTCATTTCGCTGCGTCCGGGCATGGAGCTCGGGCGCGATACGCTCATCCGCCGCCTGATCGACATCCAGTATGAGCGCAATGACATCGCCTTCGAGCGCAACCGCTTCCGCGTGCGCGGCGACACGGTCGAGATCTGGCCGGTATACTCGGATGAGGATGTGGTGCGCGTCGAGTTCTTCGGCGACGAGGTCGACCGCATCAGCCGCATCAATCCACTGACCGGCGTGGCGCTCGGCGAGCTCGGACACATCGCGATCTTCCCGGCGAGCCACTATGTCACGCCAAAGGAAAAGCTCGAGGAGGCTATCAAGGACCTTGAAGAGGAGCTGGAGCAGCGCGTCAGATACTTCGAGGAAAACGGAAAGCTGATCGAGGCGCAGCGCATCGCGCAGCGTACCCGGTACGACATCGAGATGCTTCAGGAGATCGGCTTCTGCTCGGGCATCGAGAACTACTCGCGCGTGCTGTCGCGCCGTGCGCCGGGCTCCTCGCCCTACACGCTCATCGACTACTTCCCGAAGAATTTCCTGCTGATCGTGGACGAGAGCCACGTGACGATTCCGCAGGTCCGCGCGATGTATCACGGCGACCGCGCCCGCAAGGAAAGTCTGGTCGAAAACGGCTTCCGCCTGCCGAGCGCCTACGACAACCGTCCGCTGAACTTCGATGAGTTCAACGAGCGGCTGAACCAGATCGTCTACGTTTCCGCGACTCCGGGCGAATACGAGCTCTCGCGCTCGGGTCAGGTCGTCGAGCAGGTCATCCGTCCGACCGGTCTGCTCGACCCGGAGGTCGTTGTGCGTCCGGTAGACGGCCAGATCGACGACCTCATCGGAGAGATCAACGCGAGAACGGCCAAAGGCGAGCGGGTGCTCGTCACGACGCTCACCAAGAAAATGGCCGAGGATCTGACCGATTATCTGGAGACCGCCGGCATCAGGGTGCGCTATATGCACCACGACGTCAAGACCATCGAACGGCAGGAGCTTGTGCGCGACCTGCGCCTCGGCGTGTATGACGTTCTCGTCGGCATCAACCTGCTGCGCGAGGGTCTGGATATCCCCGAGGTGTCGCTCGTCGCCATCCTCGATGCGGACAAGGAGGGCTTCCTGCGCTCGGAGACCTCGCTCATCCAGACCATCGGCCGCGCCGCGCGAAACGAGCACGGCTTAGTCGTGCTGTATGCCGACAGCATCACCCCCTCGATGCGCCGCGCGATGGACGAGACCGAGCGCCGCCGCGCCTTGCAGGATGCGTTCAATAAGGCACACGGCATTACCCCCAGGTCTGTGCGCAAAAAGGTGCAGGACGTGATCGAGATCACCTCCAATGTGCCGACGAGCAGCAAGAAAAAGCTGCGCACGAAGGGCGAGAAGCAGCAGGAGATCGCCCGTCTGACCCGTCAGATGAAGGAGGCGGCGAAGATGCTCGAGTTTGAGATCGCCGCCCAACTGCGTGACCAGATCAAGGCGCTGGAGGAAAAATAAAACGAGGTACAGAAAACACGAATGAAAGACATCATCAAAATAAAAGGTGCCCGCGAGCACAATCTGAAAAACATTGATATTGAAATCCCGCGTGACGAGCTTGTGGTGTTTACCGGCCTGTCCGGCTCGGGCAAGTCGTCTCTGGCGTTCGACACCATTTACGCCGAGGGTCAGCGCCGCTACGTCGAGTCGCTGTCGAGCTATGCGCGGCAGTTCCTCGGCCAGATGGACAAGCCGGATGTGGACTATATCGACGGTCTGTCCCCGGCCATCTCCATCGACCAGAAGACCACCTCGCAGAACCCGCGCTCGACCGTCGGCACGGTCACGGAGATCTACGACTATATGCGTCTGCTCTGGGCGCGCATCGGCACGCCGCACTGCCCGAAATGCGGCAAGGAGATCCATCAGCAGACCATCGACCAGATCATCGACCGGCTGATGGCGCTGCCGGAAAAGACGCGCGTGCAGCTGCTCGCGCCGGTCATCCGCGGCAAGAAGGGCGAGCACAGCAAGGTATTCGAGGACGCCCGCAGGCAGGGCTATGTCCGCGTGCGCGTGGATGGCGAGATACACGACCTTTCCGAAGAATTCAAGCTCGCCAAGACGAAAAAGCACAGCATCGAGATCGTCGTCGACCGCGTTGTCATCCGTCCGGACGCGCGCGGCCGCATCACCGACTCGGTCGAGACCGCGTGCGCGCTGTCGGGCGGTCTGCTCATCGCGGATGTCATCGACGGTGAAGAGCTGCGCTTTTCGCAGAACTACGCCTGCGATGACTGCGGCATCTCCATTGAGGAGCTGACGCCGCGTATGTTCTCGTTCAACAATCCCTACGGCGCGTGCCCGGTCTGCACCGGCCTCGGCATTCAGAAGGTCGTGGACCCCGACCGCGTCATCCCCAACCGCAGACTGTCCATCAAGCAGGGCGCGATTCGCGCGACCGGCTGGACGAACGCCGAGCCGGGCAGCATTTCCTATATGTACTACACTGCGCTCGGCAGAAAGCACGGTTTTTCGCTCGAAACGCCCATTGAGGAATTGTCCGGACAGGCGCTCGACGAGCTGCTCTACGGCACGGGAGACGAGGTGCTCGAGCTGTCGGTCAGCCGCATTTCGGGCGGCGTGATGCGCCAGCCGTTCGAGGGCATCATCCCCAATCTCGAGCGCCGCTACCGCGAGACGAACAGCGACTGGTCGCGCGGCGAGATCGAGGAGGTCATGAGCGAAAGCCCGTGTCCGGCCTGCCACGGCCGCCGTCTGCGGCCCGAGGTGCTCGCGGTCACGCTCGGCAGACTGAATATCGCGGAATTCGCGGAAAAATCGGTCGTCAAGGCGATGGAGTTCCTGCACACGCTCCGGCTGAGTGAGATGCAGCACAAGATCGGCGACCGCGTCATCAAGGAGATCATGGACCGCCTCGGCTTCCTTCAGTCGGTCGGTCTGGAATATCTGACGCTCTCGCGCTCGTCCGGCACGCTGTCGGGCGGCGAGAGCCAGCGCATCCGCCTCGCCACGCAGATTGGCTCGTCGCTCGTGGGCGTGCTGTATATCCTCGACGAGCCGTCCATCGGCCTGCATCAGCGCGACAACGACAAGCTGCTCGCGACCCTTAAGCGTCTGCGCGATCTCGGCAACACGCTGATCGTGGTCGAGCACGACGAGGACACCATGTTTGCGGCCGATCATATCGTGGACATCGGCCCGGGCGCAGGCCGCAACGGCGGCGAGGTCGTATTTCAGGGCACGGTGGACGAGCTGCTGAAGAGCGATTCGGTCACCGGTCAGTATCTTTCCGGCCGGAAATTCATCCCCGTGCCCGAGGTGCGCCGCAAGGGCAGCGGCAAAAAGCTCAGGGTAAAGGGCTGCGCGGTCAACAACCTCAAGCACACCGACTTCACCATTCCGCTCGGCACGCTGACCTGCGTGACCGGCGTTTCCGGCTCGGGCAAGTCCTCGTTCGTGAACGAGATCCTCTACAAGAAGCTCGCCGCCGAGCTGAACGGCGCAAAAACGCGCCCGGGTGCGTTCGACGGCATCGAGGGACTGGAAAACCTCGATAAGGTCATCGACATCGACCAGTCGCCCATCGGCCGCACGCCGCGCTCCAATCCGGCGACCTACACGGGCGTGTTCAACGACATCCGCGACCTGTTCGCCAAAACGGCAGATGCGAAGGCGCGCGGCTACGGCCCGAGCCGCTTTTCCTTCAACGTCAAGGGCGGCCGCTGCGAGGCCTGCTCGGGAGACGGCCTGCTCAAGATCGAAATGCACTTCCTGCCGGACGTTTACGTCCCCTGCGACGTCTGCAAGGGCCGCCGCTACAACAAGGAGACGCTCGAGGTACGCTACAAGGGCAGGAATATCTACGAGGTGCTCGACATGACTGTGGACGAGGCGTGCGAGTTCTTTGCGAACGTGCCGAAGATCGCACGCCGTCTGGAGACCATGCGCGAGGTCGGTCTCGGCTACGTCAAGCTTGGTCAGTCCTCCACGACGCTCTCGGGCGGCGAAGCGCAGCGCGCCAAGCTCGCGACCGAGCTGTCCAGACGCTCGACCGGCAAGACCATCTATATCCTCGACGAGCCGACGACCGGCCTGCACGTTGCCGATGTGCACAGGCTTGTGGATGTGCTGCAAAAGCTCGTGGACGCGGGGAACACGGTCGTCGTCATCGAGCACAATCTCGACGTCATCAAGGTCGCGGATTATATCCTCGATCTCGGTCCCGAGGGCGGCGACGGCGGCGGCAGACTGGTCGCGAGCGGCACGCCCGAGGAGGTCGCACAGTGCGAAAAATCGTATACCGGCCGCTATCTCAGCCCTGTCCTCGCGAAAACAAAGGCCGCAATGCAGGCGAAAAGTGAATAAAATGTACAAAATTACGGGTGGTTTCGGAAGAAATCACCCGTTTTCGACTATGTGCATAAAAATGTTGAGATTATCCCGGCGTTTTGGTATAATAGTTGTAATAAAAAAACCAAAAGAGGGAGAGCTATGAAAGCGAAACGATGGATGATCGCTGAGCCGGATGCCGGCGGAGTGCGTCGCCTCGCGCAGGAAATGCACTGTGCGCCGCTCACGGCGGCGGTCCTTTCCGCCCGCGGCATCGAAAACGCAGCCGCAGCACGGGCGTTTCTCAGCTGTGAGCGCAGCGGTCTGCACGACCCGTTCGCCATGCACGACATGGACCGGGCGGTCGGTGTCATTCGCGGCGCGATCGAGCGCGGCGAGCGCATCGTGGTCTACGGAGACTACGATGTCGACGGCATCACCGCGACCTGCACGCTGGTCGATTACCTGCGCACGGCGGGCGCAGCCTGTGAATATTATATCCCGAACCGTCTGAGCGAGGGCTACGGCCTGACGCGGCAGGCGATGGAGGAGCTGTACCGACGCGGCACGCGCCTGATGATAACCGTGGACTCGGGCATCACCGCAAACGAGGAGATCGCGCTCGCGCGCGAGCTCGGCATGAAGGTCGTCATCACCGACCATCACGAGTGCCACGACGAGCTGCCCGAGGCCGAAGCGGTCATCGACTGCAAGCAGGCCGGGGACACCTACCCGTTCGACAGCCTCGCGGGCGTGGGTGTGGCATTCAAGCTGATCTGCGCGCTCGACGGCGACACGGACGCGATGCTCGACCGCTACGCCGACCTTGTCGCGCTCGGCACGGTCGCGGACGTCATGCCCATCGTGGGCGAAAACCGCATTCTTGTCGCGGAAGGTCTGCAAAGAATGGAAAAGACGCGCAACATCGGCCTGCAGCGCCTGCTCGCAGAGGCCGGCATGGCGGAGCGCCATCTGACCGCCTCGACCATCAGCTTCGTGCTCGCGCCGCGCATCAACGCCGCCGGGCGCATGGGCAAGGCGGACCTCGCCGCCGAGCTGTTCCTGACGCAGGACATGGACCGCGCGATCCGGCTCGCCGTCGAGCTGTGTGAGCAGAACAAGCTGCGGCAGACGACGGAGAACGAGATTCTGAACCAGGCGCTCACGCAGCTGCGGGGCGAATACGATCCGGTCGGGGACAAGATGATCGTGCTCGCCGGAAAGGGCTGGCATCAGGGTGTGATCGGCATCGTCTGCTCGCGCCTGTGCGACCGCTACGGCTGCCCGGTGGTGCTCATCTCGATCGACAGCGACGGCGTCGGCAAGGGCTCGGGCCGCTCGATCGGCAGCTTCAACCTGTTCGACGCTTTGACGAGCTGCTCCGACCTGCTCGACCGCTACGGCGGCCACGCGCTCGCAGCCGGCCTTACGATCGACGAGAGCAATATCGACGCGCTGAAGGCGCGCCTCAAGGCTTATGCCGAGACCCATGTCACCCGGCAGCAGCTCATTCCGCAGCTGCATATCGACTGCATGGTCGAAAAGGAATGGCTGACCACCGAGAATATCGAGGGCCTTTCCATGCTCGAGCCGTACGGAATGCAGAACGCAGAGCCTGTGTTCTGCATGAAGGACCTGATCGTCGAGGACATCACGCCGCTTTCGAGCGACCGCCATGTGCGCCTGTCTCTCTCCAAGGACGGGACGCGGTTGGGTGCCATCTGGTTCGGAACGGGCGCCGGCGGGCTGGGCTTTGTCCCGGGCAGCACGGTGGACGCGGCGTTCCATCTCGAGATCAACGAATACCATAACCGCCGCAGCGTGCAGCTTGTCATCTGCGACGTGCAGCTGAGCGAGTGCGAACACCGCGCCGACCAGCTGATTCTCAATCTTTACAACATTCTGATGCAGGACGGTCCGCTGACCGCGCTCGAGGCGCGGCGGCTGCTTCCCGAGCGCAAGGATCTTGTCGCCGTCTGGCGGCATATCGTCTGCCGCGCGGAGGACGGACGGCTCTCCGTGCCCGACGGGGCGCTCTCGCGCCGCGTTTCCTGGGAGAGCAGACGCGAGATCAACATCGGCAAGCTCCTCGTCTCGCTTGACGTCTTTTCCGAGTCCGGCCTCATCAGCTACCATTTCAAAGAGGGCATGATAAACGTCTGCCTCAAGCCTTACGAGGGTAAGGCGGATATTTCCGGCTCCGTCGTGCTGCGGACACTGCAAAGCATGGCGGGGTGAGCGAATGGGGGAACAAACTATGCAAAACAAACTGGAATTCCTGCTCGAGCGGGTGAGCAAACAGAACCCGCAGGCCAATATCAAGAAGATCCGCGCCGCCTACGAGTGCGCCGCCGCCGCTCATGAGGGGCAGAAGCGCCGCAACGGCGAGCCGTATATCATCCATCCGGTCGCGGTCGCGGAGATCGTGGTCGAGATGGGTCTCGATACCGATTCCATCTGCGCCGCACTCCTGCATGACTGCATCGAGGACACCGAATTCGGCTACAAGGAGATCGAGAACAAGTTCGGCACGCCGGTCGCGGAGCTCGTCGACGGCGTTACGCGCCTGGGCATGCTGCGCTACTCCAAGGAGCAGGAGCAGTTCGAGGATCTGCGTAAGATGTTCCTCGCGATGGCAAAGGATATCCGCGTCATCCTCATCAAGATCGCCGACCGCCTGCACAACGCGCGCACGTTCCAGTTCCTGCCCGAGCGCAAGCAGCGAGACAAGGCGCTCGAGACCATGGAGATCTACGCGCCGATCGCGCACCGTCTCGGCATGAGCCGCATCAAGTGGGAGCTTGAGGACCTTTCGCTCAAGATCCTCGATCCCATCGGCTACAACGAGATCGTCGAGGGCCTCAAGGCGCAGAGCGAGCAGCATGAGGAGTTCCTCAAGGGCATTCAGCAGCGTATCTCCGAAAAGCTCAGGGAGGCGCACATCAACAACACCATTTCCGCGCGCGTCAAGCATATCTACTCCATTTACCGCAAGATGTACGCGCAGCACAAGACCATCAACGAGATCTACGACATCTGCGCGGTGCGCGTCATCGTGGATACCGTGGCGGACTGCTATAACGTGCTCGGCTATGTGCACGACCTCTACAAGCCCATCCCGGGCCGCTTCAAGGACTATATCTCGACCCCGAAGCCGAACGGCTACCAGTCGCTCCACACGACCGTCATCGGCCGCGCCGGCATCCCGTTCGAGATCCAGATCCGCACGGCCGAGATGCACAAGATGGCGGAATACGGCGTTGCGGCGCACTGGAAGTACAAGCAGGGCCTGGATAAGAAGGCGGGCGAGGAGACGTTCGCATGGATCCGTCAGCTGCTCGAGGCGCAGCAGGACACCGAGGCCGAGGACTTTATCAAGAATATCAAGGTCGACCTGTTCGCGGACGAGGTGTTCGTATTCACCCCGAAGGGCGACGTAGTCAACATGCCGGCCGGCGCGACGCCGATCGACCTGGCCTACGCCATTCACTCCGCCGTCGGCAACCGCATGACCGGCTGCAAGGTCAACGGCCGCATCGCGCCGATCGACAGCCAGCTGAAAAACGGCGATATTGTCGAGATCCTGACCGCCAAGGAGGCGCACGGCCCGAGCCGCGACTGGGTGAAGATCGTCAAGACCACCGAGGCGCGCAACAAGATCAAACAATGGTTCAAAAAGGAATGCCGCGAGGAGAATATCGTCAACGGCAGAGAGGAGCTCGACCGCGAGCTGCGCGCAAACCTGCTGTACAACGGCTTCTACGAAAACGAGGAAGTCCGCCGCAACGTATTCAACAAGTTCTCGTTCTCGAGTCTGGACGAGATGTACGCCGCCATCGGCTACGGCGGCATCACGGTCACGAAGATCCTCAACAAGGTCAAGGACGACGTCGGCAAGCTGCGCCGTCAGCGCGAGCAGGCGGAACGGGCGGCCCATCCGCAGGAGCAGCAGCCGGTGCGTTCGGGCAAGTCCTCGGACGGCGTGGTCGTCGAGGGCATCGACAGCTGTCTGGTCAAGTTCGCGCGCTGCTGCACGCCGATCCCGGGCGACGAGATCGTCGGCTTCGTCACGCGCGGCTACGGCGTGTCCATCCATCGCCGCGACTGCGTCAACGTCCACATGAAGGAGGACCCGGACCGTTGGGTGCGCGCCTGGTGGGATGAGGACGTCGCGGAGGGCAGCGACAGCCGCAACCGCTTCTCGACCGGCCTTCAGATCTCCACGCGCAACCGTATCGGCGTTCTCAGCGACGCCATGCTCGTGTTCGCGACCGGCAAGATCAACGTGCGCGATATGTCCGCGCGCGATCTGGAGGGCGGCTACGGCGTGATCAATGTTCTGGTGGACGTCACGAGCGTGCACCAGCTCAACAACATCATCAGCCGCCTGCGCTCGGTCAAGGGCGTGGTGGACGTGACGAGAACGGTCGACACAAACTGATTTTACGATGCTGAAACGTCATGGCGAAGCGGCTGTGGCGTTTTGGTATTTTACTGATTATAAAACAGGACAGGAGAATATACTTTATGAGAGCGTTGGTACAGCGCGTTTCCCATGCCTCGGTCACGATCGACGGCGTGGTACACGGAAAAATCGGGCAGGGCTTTCTGGTGCTGCTCGGCATCACGGATGGCGACACCGAGGACGACGCGGTCTATCTGGCCGACAAGACGGTCAAGATGCGCGTGTTCACGGACGAGAACGACAAGATGAACCGCTCGCTCGCGGATGTGGGCGGCGGACTGCTCATCGTCTCGCAGTTCACGCTTTACGGCGACTGCCGCAAGGGCAACCGCCCGAGCTTTACGGGCGCGGCGCGTCCCGAGACCGCCATTCCGCTCTATGAAGCGTTCATCGCACGCTGCCGCGAGAGCGGTCTGCCGGTCGAGACCGGCGAGTTCGGCGCGGACATGAAGGTCGAGTTGCTCAACGACGGCCCGGTCACGCTCTGGATGGACACGAAGGACATGAGAAGATAAGAAAGGAATCACATCACTATGAAAGTAATGCAGCTCACTGTCGGCGTTGTCGGCACGAATTGCTATATCGTATATGACGAAGCGACGCGCGAGGCCGCGGTCATCGACCCGGGCGACAACGCGAAATCTATTCTGCACGCAGTCGCGGAGGAAAAGCTCACGGTCAGGTACGTTCTGCTGACGCACGCGCACTTTGACCATATCCTCGCGGTGCACGATGTGCTCGAGGCGACAGGGGCGCAGTTCGTCTGCCCCGAGGCGGACACCTGGCT
>ENA-UEQP01001756-UEQP01001756.1-human-gut-metagenome-genome-assembly--contig:-NODE-1756-length-18371-cov-3.815240_pt1 | contig 18371 bp, 15 predicted proteins | sample MGYA00242951_ERZ507951 | MGnify/ENA primary metagenome ERZ507951 (study PRJEB26167, sample SAMN06115539) | human gut metagenome | host: Homo sapiens | place: China:Shanxi | collected 2015-11-18...
CTGCACCAGATGTAAATTCCATCCGATCTACCTCTGGCCGTTCCGCGATCTTTTTTCCGATGGCTTTCATCTCATCTTCCGACATACCCTCATCAAAGAAAATGGTGACTCCAACGGTACTTTCCACATTCTTGACCACATGCTGTACATTGGCCATAATTCCAAAAAACATACAAAACAAAAAAATACATGCAGAGATCGTCGCCACTGATGCAAGAGAAAACCAGATATTTCTGCATATATTAATAATACCCTGTTTCAGGCAATACCAAAACGTACTAATTCTCATCTTACTATCAGCCTCTTATCTCATCACTGATGACGCATCCGCGCTCCATGGTGATAACTCTCTTATGCATTCTTGCCACAATCTCTTCACTGTGGGTAACTACCACAACCGTAGTCCCCATGCGGTTGATCTCCTCCAGAAGCCGCATGATCTCATCGGCATTCTGACTGTCCAGGTTACCAGTCGGCTCATCAGCCAACAGTACCTCCGGACGGTTGATCAGTGCTCTTGCAATGGCAACTCGCTGCTGTTCACCACCGGAAAGCTGCTGCGGAAACATCTTATACTTTGCGGACAGTCCCACCATCTGAAGCATGGCTGGAACCGACTCCTTGATCCGTCTGGTAGATACGCCGATGACTCTCTGGGCAAATGCCACATTCTCATAGACGGTACGGTCCCTTAACAGACGGAAATCCTGGAACACCATGCCAAGTCTTCTGCGATACTTCGGTACATAATGTCTCGGCATCTTTCCAAGATTCATGTCATTAACGACAACACGGCCGGAGGTCGGCTCCACTTCTTTCAAGAGGATCTTGATCAGCGTAGATTTTCCGGAACCGCTCCGGCCGGTTATGAAGACAAATTCCCCGTCATCAATGGTGATGTTCACGTCCCGCAGGGCTTTTGTACCCCTGTCATAGGTCTTTGTCAGTTTTGAAATTTCTATCATAATTTAGTAGTCCAGATTCTCCATGTACTTCATGTACTTTACAACCATCAAAGCGATCTTGAAGGTGATCGCATCCTCAAATACGCGCAGATCCAGACCGGTGCTCTTCTGGAGCTTATCCAGACGGTAGACAAGCGTATTTCTGTGGATGTAGAGCTGTCTTGATGTCTCGGAGACATTCAGGCTGTTCTCAAAGAACTTGTTGATCGTCGTCAGTGTTTCTTCATCGAACTCATCCGGATTCTTTCCGTCGAAGATCTCCTTGATAAACATCCGGCAGAGAGGAAGCGGAAGATGGTAGATCAGGCGGCCAATACCAAGATTCGAGTAGGCCACAACGTTCTTGCTGCTATAGAAGATCTTTCCGACATCCAAAGCCATCTTTGCTTCCTTGTAAGATCGGGAGACATCCTTGATCTCTCCCACGATCGTACCAAAGGAAATACGCACCTTGGACATCGCTTCTGTATTTAACATATCAAGGATCGTGTTCGCGGTCTTCTCAAGATCCTCATAAGTCTCGCCCGGTTTTACCTCACGGACAAGAATGATATTTTTCTCGTCCACCGCAGTAATAAAATCCTTTGTCTTGGTGGAAAACAGGCTGCGCATAGTCTCCAGAGCGTTCGTATCTTTCTCGTTCTTCGTCTCAATCAGGAATACAACACGTTTTACATTTGTCTCAATATGAAGCTTCTTCGCCCGGTTGTAGATATCAACAAGCAGAAGATTATCGAGAAGCAGGTTCTTGATAAAATTATCTTTATCGAATCTCTCTTTGTAGGCTACCAGAAGATTCTGGATCTGGAACGCTGCCAGTTTGCCTACCATATACACGTCATCGCTGCCGCCCTTCGCAAGCAGGATATACTCAAGCTGATGTTCGTCAAATACTTTAAAGAACTGATAGCCGGAAATCACCTGGCTGTCTGCTGGAGAATCCACAAACGCAAGTATGGAACTTTCATACTCTTCCGCATGCTCAAATGTGGAAGCCAGGACCTTTCCCTCCACATCACAGACGCACAGGTCAATTCTTGTAATCTCTTTCAGTCCTTCGATATTCGACTGTAAAATCTGATTTGAAATCATAGCGCCCTCTCCTTTTCACAGTATGGACATATCCAATTTTTATTCTAATGCAAAATCACAAAAAAGAAAAGATTTTTTTTGTATTTTTTACTAAAACGCAGGCAAAAAAACAGACCGGATCCCTGATTAAGGACCGGTCCACCTATTTTTTTGGTTATTCTGTGATAATTTTTTCTGTTTCTTTGTCGAAAAGGTACACATCTTCTCCGGAAACATGAAAGGACATCTTCTTTCCGGAAAGATTCTCGCCGCCTTCTGCTTTCGCCAGAAATTCGCCATCGCCAACGCCAAAGCGGATATAGGATGTCCCATCGATCTCCTCGCTTCCGAGAATATCACCTGTGATCTCGCGGTTCTCCCCGTTCTTTGCCGGAACAACCTTCTCCGGGCGGATGCCGGTGAATACTTCTTTTCCTGCATACTCCCTGTCTTTTAAGAGTTTTCCCTTTTCCTCCGGAAGATCGATCATTCCCGATGCGAACTTTAAGACGATCCTTTCTCCCTCTTCCATTACCTTGGCGATGGAGATGTTCATTCTCGGTGTTCCAAAGAATCCCGCCACAAACAGGCTCTCCGGGTGGTCATAGATATTCTGTGCGGAGTCTTCCTGACAGATCTCGCCTTCGTTCATGACGATCATTCTCGTTCCCAGAGCCATAGCGGTCTTCTGGTTATCCGTCGCGTAGATCACGGTGATTCCAAGCTCACGGTTAATGTTCGCGAACTCTTTTCTCATCAGTTCCTGAACAGCCGGGTCTGCCTCCGCGATGGTGCGGTCCAAAAGCAGAATTCCCGGACGGCGCATCAGGGCGCGTCCGAGAAGGACACGGTATGTATCAACCGCGGAGAGTTCTTCCGGCATTTTTTCGAGGATTTCCCCAATATTCAGGATTCCTGTAATCTCCTCAATTCTTTCCTCGATCTCAGCCGGCGTCAGCTTCGCCATCCGCAGAGCAAATGTGAGGTTGTCCTCCACACTCATTCCCGGATAGAGTACACTGTTTTTAAAAAGCATTGCGACATTTCTCTCTTTCGGATCCGCGTCTGTCATATCCGTTCCGTCGATCATCAGACTTCCGGATGTGATCTCCTCGAGTCCGCCGATCATCCGAAGCAACGTTGATTTTCCGCATGCTGTCGGTCCAACCAGGATCAGAAATTCCCTGTCCTTCACTTCCAGATTAAAATCCCGGATCGCCTGCTGGTCACCCGGAAACGTCTTGTTGATATTTTTTAACACTAAACCGGACATTGATCTCCTCCTGCTCTATATACTGTATGGTTACCTGTAAAAATGCAGACTTAACCTATTTTTATATCTTTGATATTCATCATACACAAACAGAACACGTTTTTCCATATGGTTATTCCACAAAAAAGATTCGTTTTTTCCATGCATATTCCATATAGCAGATTTAAACTTTTGACAAATATACCCTTTTTTCATAAAAACATGCAGGAAGATAGTTAAATCATTATCAAAATTGCCAAAAGCGGCGGCTGTCATTTCCAGACAGCCGCCGCCGAAATTTTTAGTCCTTATAAATTTTTACTTTACAGCAATCGCTTCCATCTCAAGAAGAACATCCTTCGGAAGTCTTGCAACTTCTACGCAGGAACGTGCCGGGCAGTCTTTTGCGAAATACTTCGCATAAATACCATTGATCGTTGCGAAATCATCCATGTTTTTGATGAATACGCTTGTTTTTACAACCTGGTCAACAGATGTCCCTGCTGCCTCGAGAAGATTCTTCACATTTTTCATGACCTGCTCTGCCTGAGCCTCGATCCCCTCCGGGATCTCACCTGTCTCCGGGTTTACCGGGATCTGTCCGGATGCGAATACGAAGCCGTTTGCCTCGATTGCCTGAGAATACGGTCCGATTGCCGCCGGTGCTTTTGTTGTGCTGATTACTTTCTTCATGTGATTGTCCTCCATTTTTTCTTATTTATCGATTTTTCGGATGCTCTTCTCCGTGATCTCGATCTTTCCTTCTTTTAACAGATGACCTACCGCGCGCTTAAACGCGTTTTTGCTGAGTTTAAACTCTCTCGCAATGACTTCCGGCGCTGCCTTATCATTAAAAGGCAGTACTCCGTCGAACTCCTCGATGACCTTCATAACAAGATCGGAGTCGGAAAAGATCTGGCTGCCGGCCTTATCGCGGGTCGTGAGGTCAAGTTTTCCATCCCCGCGGACTCTCGTCACACGGACACGGACCTCATCGCCTACCCGGTATCCGGAAAACAGTTCCTTTTTCGGGATCAGCCCGTGATAGATGCCATCCACGGCAACAAAGGCACCGAGATCCGGATTGATCTCAAATACAAAGCCATCCGCCTCATCGCCGGTGTGGTACGGGGAATCACTTCTTAAGTACTGATATGCTTTCATGGTTGCCGCGAGACGCTTGCTCTTATCCACATAGAGCGCAACCAAGCACTTTTCTCCTTTCCGCACCTGATGGGTCTGCTCTTTAAACGGAAGCAGTAGATCCTTTTCCAGTCCCATATCCAGAAAGGCACCAATCCCTGAAACTTCCTTTACCTCAAGGACAGCCGTCTCCCCCAGAGTCACCTTCGGTCTGGAGGTTGTGGCGATCAGGCGGTCCTCAGAGTCCTTGTAGAGGAATACCTCCAGTTCATCTCCGATTTTTGTTCCCTCCGGCACCTGCTTTTTCGGAAGAAGAACGCCCTGGGAATCTGCCTTGTCCCCGTCAGAAAGGTAAATTCCAAAGTCCTTCTCCTTGATCACCTTCAGTTTCTGAATTTTTCCGATTTCCATCATGTCTTTCGTCCTCCCGCAGCCGATTTTTCCGACACTGCGTCCTCTCTTTTTATTTTCTGCTGCTCTTACAGCTATACCTGTCTATAACCTTTTGGCATTCTGTCCGCAGAATCTGCGGTTGACAGATTCTTACGGGGCTCATTGAATTACATTTCTGTTTCCTTTAACTCGACATTCGCGAACACATCACCGTCGGAATTACAAAGTGACACGAGATAAGATCTTCCCTCTCTTGTGCTTTTAATAACCATCTCATCCCCAAGCACAGCCGCTTTCCGGTACTCCGCCCGGATCTCGCCGATCTCCGTACCTGCTGGAACAAGTTCTCGTGCAATATCCACATACTGAGCATTATTTACATGGAGATTTGTGTCCAGGAGATGCTTCATAACTACCAGACGGCCGGTCTCCTCCATCTCCTTCGGCACAGCGATCTTTCTTCCTGCATCTTCCATCTCGATCTTCGGGCTGAATTCTCCGTAAGGAGCCGTATCGGACTCCAGTATCCGCATGGGACGTCCCGTCTCCGTATTCATCAGAAACCAGTAGGAATTTGCTTTTACAAGATATCCGCCATTTTCATCAAGGATCGCGAAATTTCTCAGTGCATAAAGCCCCTTCACCGCATATGGCCATGTCACTACCTTGATCCGTTCTCCAAGTACCGGGCGTCGTTCGATCACGATCTGCCAGGAGGATAAAAGCCACGCTTTCTTCTCCCGTCCCAGATATCCGATCCCGACCCCCGCATCCTCCGACTGCATCGTCGAACAATCTTGCATATAATTCATAATTCCGGTCAGGGACAGCTTCGCGTCAATATCCGTCTCGCTGTACCGGACCCGGCTGTTTAATTCATACATAATCTAACCTCTTTGTTTCAACTTTCCCTGCGTGCCTTTACATTAACACAAATGCCTGCCGAGCGCAAGAAAAAAGACCATTAAGCCTTGCATTCACAAAGATTAACAGCCTTTCGTTAGCTGGGCTACAAGGATTCGAACCTTGAAAATGACGGAGTCAGAGTCCGTTGCCTTACCATTTGGCGATAGCCCAATAATATGTGTCTGAAACACTTGGACAATATTTAGTTTTTAAACTGGGCTACAAGGATTCGAACCTTGAAAATGACGGAGTCAGAGTCCGTTGCCTTACCATTTGGCGATAGCCCAATGCATCAACAGGTTGTATTATAACGCAACGACTCTGATCCGTCAACTGTTTTTTTCAATTTTTTTACTTTTTTAATTCTGATTTTTCGGATTATCCGGATCTTCAAATCCCGGTCCCCTTAAGTACGCCGGTGTTTTCGTCTCCGGCGTCAGCATTCCGGACGCGGCGGTAGTCTCTGTAACCGCTGCTGTTGTCTCCGGGGCTGTCGGCGGTGCAGTTTCCGGCGGCACAGTTTCCGATGCTGTAGTTCCCGGTTCCGCAGTTTTCGGCTCCGCAGTTTTCGGCCCCGTAGTTTTCTGCGGCACAGTCTCTCTCGGAGAGGTACGGGAATTCGATGAATGCCGGTCTTTCTCATCCGGATCGCCCAGCTCCCTGTTCGTCTCCTGATCCACCCAGTCCACGCTCTCCCCGGCCTCCAGAGCTTTTCTCCGTCTCTGCATCTCGGAAAGTCCGTCATTTTTCGTGGATTCTCTCTCCTCACCCGTATCCAAAGCCCCAGATTTCTGTTCCGACACAGCTTCTGTTGTCTCTAAAGCTGCTGTCTCCTCCGGTGTACTCTCCTCCGTGGTCTCTTCGCTTACTTTTTCGAAAGTTGTCTTTACGACCACCGGTTTTAAGGATATCTGATATTCCTGCTCATTGATCTCCCGGATCAGACGTTTTGAGGAATACCCGGCAAGTTCTTCCTGCTTTCCTATCGTGATCCCCGGATTTTCCGAAAAAAGATGCTTTAAAAATTCTGCCTTCGTCACCGTGATCCCATATTTTTCCGCAATCTCCCGGGTTTTTGTGTCCTCTTCTGACTCAAACACATAGACCGTCGCCCTGGACTCCTTTTTCTGAAGCTCGGATTCCGTCTGCTTTTGCAGCTCTTTTACGATCTTTTCCGGTGACGCCTTTACTTCCGCGCCGGACTTCCGGACGGAGATCAGGATTCCCCCATCCTCTCCGAGACTGTTGTTATCCGCAAGCCTGTCAAAGATCTTCCCCACTGCGATTCCAAGGCTTTTCCCCTCAAACACGGTCATGGAGACTGCCTCATTTGATCTGGCCATCATTCCCTTTGCAGATAACACGGATCCCCGCCGGTTCATGGTAAATTCCATCATAATATCCGAATTTACTTCCATGATCAGTGACTCCTTCCGGTTCTTCCCCATCATCAGCACCGCCATCAGGCATACTGCTGCCGCGCAGATTGACAGAGCTCCTCCGGCCCGTCTGAACCACTTTTTCAGGGAGTCCATAGAGAATTCACCGTTTACGTCCATCCCGGCTTCCCGTAACTCCTGCTTCTTTTTCTTTTCCTCAACTGGCATATCCTCATATTCTTCGTTCTGATTCATCATACCGTTTCCCTTTCGCCCTCATAGCCCACGTGGAGAAGGAATAATCCCTCGGGCGGAGCTGTTCTTCCCGCCATATCACGGTTTTTCGCCGCAATGATCTCTTTCATTTTCTCCGGTCTCCGCGTTCCACTGCCGACCTCCAAAAGCGTTCCCGTTAAGATCCGCACCATGTTATAGAGGAAGCCGTTTCCTGTATACAGGAATTCGAGCTTCGTTCCATGTTCCACGATCTGGATCTCATCGATCCGGCGCACCGTGCTTTTTTTCATTCTGCGGTTCGCGCAGAAGCTTTTGAAGTCATGTTCGCCGATAAGAAATTCCGCCGCCTGTCTCATCGCTTTCACATCCAGCTTCTTCCCGCAGCCATAGACATATTTTCGTTCGAATACGTTTTTCTTATCCCCGGTCTCCACATAATATCCATATGTCTTTGATGTGGCAGACAGGCGGCTGTGAAACCGTTCCGGCACGATCTTCGCAGAGAGGACCCTGATATCATCCGGAAGATACCGGTTCAGATATTCCCGTGCTGACTCTCCGTCCGGACAGATTTCCGCATTAATATGGAAATTAGCTACCTGACCTCTCGCATGGACCCCCGCATCCGTTCTTCCGGAGCCATGGACCTCTATCTCTTCTCCAGCCATTCTGAAAAGCACGTTTTCCAGTTTTCCCTGAATCGTATTGTCGGTATTTCCCTGTTTCTGCCACCCATCATACCGGCTTCCGTCGTATTCCAGAGTAATGCGGATATTATTCTTCATGATTGTTCCTTCCTGATCTCCAACTGAATGCGGCCCGTCACATTCAGATGTCCCCGCGGCCGCTTATTTTCTTTTAAACAAAAATTCCCGGCAGAAATTTCTCCTTATCCGCCGGGAATGTCTGGCTCATCTGCCTGTTACCGTCTGAAAAAGACTACTGATCTTCCAGAACCGATGTACAATGCGGACAGCGTGTCGCATGAATATTGATTTTCGTTTTGCAGTACGGGCATTCTTTTTCCGTAGCTGCTGCCGGAGCCGCCGGTTTATCGAACATTTTCTTAGCCCGGTTCAGTTGTTTTACCACCATAAAGATCACAAACGCCATAATAACAAAGTTGATGATCTCTGTGATAAACAGACCGTAGTTTACGGTCGGAGCTGCCGCTGCCTGTGCCTCAGCTAAAGTCGCGTAATGTTCTCCGTTCAGCGAAATAAACATATTGCTGAAATCCAACTTGCCCGTGAAAAGTCCGATCACAGGCATCACCATATCACTGACTAAGGAGTTTACAAGATCCTTAAATGCAGCACCGATGATCATGCCGACTGCCATGTCGATCATGTTGCCCTGAATGGCAAATTCACGGAATTCTTTCAGTAGTTTACTCATTGAAAGACCTCCTGATGGCTGTTCTCTGCAGATTTTCGTATCTGTTCAGCACATTTCCCTGCTGGACAGTACCATTTTTCACCATCATTCTACCAATTTTTTTCTCTGTTGGGAATACCCCAGTTTATGTTTTTTGTTGTTTCTTCATCAAAATTACGCCGTTCTGCCGTTTTCCGACACATCCGGTTTCATTCCTCCTCTAAGCTTCGGATCTCCTGTCCGCTCTGGTCAGCAGGATCAATAGTTCATGCGCAAAAAGCGGCATGGCAGCAAGAACCAGAAGTCTTCTCCACTCTGCCGGCGTGAGCCGCACTGTCTGGAACGCCGCCACAAGAGCCGTCTGCTCCGTCACCAGGATCTGCAGCGCAAAGCCCACAGTCAATGCGAGGATCATCAGTGGGTTATTCACAGGATTCATCCGAAATACAGTTTTTTCCACATCCCGCATTCCCACTGCATGGAAAAGCTGGGACAACCCCAGAACCGTGAACGTGTACGTCTGGCAGTGAGATAAGATCATGGGATTTTCCAGCACTTTCGCAATATTTGTGATCGTCACTGTTCCCCCTTTCTCAACAAGAAGTCCCGCCGGAACTGCGAGAAATGCAGCCAGGCTGATGACAGCGATGAGAAACCCGTAAAACACTGTGCAGAGCCCGCCTCCACGGGCAAACAGGCTCTCTCCTGGCTTCCTTGGCATTTCCTTCATCAGCTCTTTCCCGTCGCACACATCCGTTCCCAGCGCCAGAGCAGGAAGGGAATCTGTGATCAGATTGATCCACAGAATATGGCTCGCCTTTAACGGGGACGGCAAGGAAAAGAGGATCGCGAAAAACATAGTCATGATCTCGCCAAAATTTGATGAGAGAAGAAATATCACTGTCTTTTTAATGTTTGCGTAAATCTCCCTTCCTTCCTCAATGGCATTCCGGATCGTGGCGAAATTGTCGTCCGTCAGAACGATATCAGCTGCCTGCTTCGCCACATCAGTCCCGTTCTTTCCCATCGCAATCCCTACATCCGCCGCCTTTAAAGACGGGGCATCGTTCACCCCGTCACCGGTCATGGCAACGATCCCATCTGCCTGTTTAAAGGCCTGCACGATCCGCACCTTGTGATCCGATGAGACCCTTGCAAACACCCGGATCTTTCTGATCTGATCCGCAAGTTCCTGATCCCCCATCCGGTTCAGCTCCTCCCCGGTCATGCACTGCGAAGCTGAATCTGCGATTCCAAGCTTTCTCGCCACTGCCAGAGCCGTATTTTTATGATCACCTGTGATCATCACCGATGCAACTCCTGCACGTCGGAATTCTTTTACCGCCTCTGCCGCCTCCGCACGGACCGGATCCTCCAGAACCGCCAGACCCAAAAATGTCATGCCGCACTCGGACATGTCACTTCCGTCCTTCATAGCTGCTCCAAGAACACGTCCGCCCAATGAGGAATATGCTGCGATCTGTTTTTCGTAATTTCTTCTCCTCTGTTCCGTCATCGGGTGGATCCCCGTCTCGTCTTTCAGGAACTCACACCGCCCGATGATCACATCCGGCGCTCCTTTTGTGAAGGAGATCGTCCGATCCTGTCTCCGGCATACGATTGTCATCCGTTTCCTCTCTGAGTCAAAGGGAAGAGCCGCCGTTCTGGTCCATTCATGTCTCAGCTTTTCCGAATATGTTTCTGCATAGAGTAAAAATGCCGCCTCCGTAGGATCCCCGATCACTTCTCTTTTCCCCCACCTTGCGTCGTTGCAGAGCAGAAATGCCGTCAAAAGAAATTCCGGATCTCCCTCCAGTTTCTGTACCGTCATCTGGTTCTTTGTCAGTGTCCCGGTCTTATCCGAGCAGACCACATTGACAGCTCCCAGTGTCTCCACCGACGGCAGCCGCCGCACGATGGTATTCACCTTTGCCATCCGGGATACCGACAGTGCCAGTACGATCGTAACCACCGCCGGAAGTCCTTCCGGAACTGCCGCCACTGCCAGAGAGATCGCAGTCAGAAACATCTCCCCCACATCCCGCTTTTGCAGGACTGCCACGATAAACAATACAGCGCAGAGTCCCACTGCCAGCACACTGAGCATCGACCCGAGATCTCCCAGCCGTTTCTGCAGCGGTGTGATTTCCTCCGGTGTTTCATGGATCAGTTTCGCGATCCCACCGATCTCCGTTGCCATCCCCGTTGCCATCACAATTCCCTCGCCGCGCCCTGCAGTGACAAAAGTGGACATATAAGCCATATTTTTCCGGTCCCCCAGCGGGATATGCTCCCCTGTCCGGAAATCCGCGTCTTTCTCCACAGGAATCGATTCTCCGGTCAGCGCTGCTTCCTGAGTCTTCAGATTTTCCGTAAAAACAAGCCGAAGATCCGCCGGAACCTGCTGCCCGACGCTGAGCACCACAAGATCACCCGGAACCAGTTCGGCAGAATCGATCTCCAGAAGTCTCCCGTCCCTCCTTACCACTGCTTTCAGCTTCGTCATCTCTTTTAAAGAATCAAGGGCTTTCTGGGCTTTTCCCTCCTGGGCGACTCCCACCGCCGCGTTCAAAAGGACCACAGCGGCAATGATCACTGCATCCCCCTGTTCCCCCAAAAGGATCGAGATCACGCCGGCAGCCAGCAGCACATAGATCAGCGGATCCATAAACTGGCCGATGAACCGGCATAAGACAGACGGATTTTTCTTCTCCTCGAGTTCGTTCTTTCCATATATAGAAAGCCGTTTTTCAGCTTCACGTGTTGACAGACCCTTTTCATCGTTATCACGCAAAAAAATCCCCTCCATCCTCCTTTACTTTTAGCAAGTTTATGAGGATGGAGAGGAAAACATACTCGTTTATCCGAATCTCCGTCGATCTTCTATTACGGCTTTTTCCATATATATGGAAATTTAATTCCTAAGATCATCCATGAAATTTATAATTTTTTATAACAGCCTGCAGTGTCCTCGTCCCATTATACTCGTTCACATCCGGGTAGTAGATCATATCGATGAGATCTCTGCCCGCCTGCTCCTCCAGAAACCGGTCTCCGTCAGTGAACAGCAATCCATCCACCGGGTGTCCCATCTCCGTCACAAGGTTCAATTTTACCACATTCCTGTTCTTTCCGAGGACCCGTAAATTTCTGATCATCAGCCCCTTCTGGGCAAACATCGGCTTCTCATTTCCCTGTCCGAACGGTTCCAGATCCTTTAACTCCTGAACGATCTTCTCATTCACATACTCAAAGGGCATCGGCACATCGATCCAGATCCGCGGCACAAAATCGTTCTCCGAGAGGTCTGCTTTGGCGTTCAGCTGTCTCCGGAATTCTTCAATATTCTTTTCCTCCAGCGAAAGTCCTGCTGCCATTGGATGCCCTCCAAATTTCACAAGAAGCTCAGCCACTCCGCAAAGTCCCTGATACATATGGTACTGCTCGATGGATCGACCGGAACCTTTCACCAGAGTTTCTCCCCGGGTCAGCACAAAGGACGGCTTGTGGAAATGTTCCCGTAGTCTTCCCGCAATGATTCCCGCCAGAGATTCATGGCATTCAGGCAGGAACACCACCAGAACCTTATCATCCATGTACTGAGCTTCCACCTGCCCGATGGCTTCTTCCTCACCTTTTGCTGTCATGTCCTTTCGCATGTCGTTGAGCTCCTTCAGCTCGTCTGCCAGCTCTCCGGCCTGTTCCGGGTTCTCTGTTAAGAGCATCCGAAGCGCGATTTTTGCGCTCTTTAATCGTCCGCCGGCGTTTAAGCATGGACCGATCACAAAACCGATATGATAGGCACTCAGATTTCCGATATCAAGATTGTTTTTCTCGATAAGTCCCCGGAGTCCCCGGTTTTTCGTCTCTGCAATTTTTTTCAATCCATACTTTACGATTAGCCGATTCTCATTCTGGAGTTTCATTACATCGCCCACTGTTGCAATGGCTGCAAATTCAAGAAGCTCCATCCACTCCCTTTCCGGGATTCCAAATTTCCCATAGAGTACCTTGATGAGTTTCCACGCCACAACAGCGCCGCAGATCTCATGGAACGGATACGTCTCCCCCTCCTGCTTCGGGTCCACCACAGAATCCGCAGGCGGCAGGATCTGCCCATATTCGTCCATGGGGACTTCATGATGGTCTGTCACGACCACCGTCATCCCCAGCTGTTTTGCCATGCTGATTTCTTTCAGCGCCGCAATGCCATTATCGCAGGTCACAAGTGTGTCCACACCGTCCGAAGCGGCCTGCCGGATGATGGACTCGTTGATGCCATATCCGTCCTTGATGCGATCCGGGATCTCGTAGTCGATCATCACATTCATCCGACCTTTTCCCAACTCCGTACTGTTTTCTTCTATATTTCCAGTCCAGGCATTGCCCTGTCCCGGAACGGTCAGGAAATCCTGTGCCAGCTTCTCGGCTGCTCTCCTAAACCCTTGCAACAGAATATAGGTTGCACACACACCGTCAATATCGTAATCACCGATGATCCGGATATGTTTTCTCTCCTTTAACTTCCGTCCGATCAGCTCAGCCGCCTGCTCCATTCCCTTCATCAGCAGCGGATCGTAGAGGTCATCCAACGTACCGTAAAGATACCTCCTCATCTCATCCTCGTTCACCAGCCCGCGGTTCCTCATCACCCTGACCGCTACCGGACTCACACCCAGCCGCATCGCCAGACCGTTGAAATCTGCCCGCTTCGTCTGTACCATCCAGATCTCTTTATTTTCCTGCATGTTTTTCTCCTATTATTTCTATCGTCAATTGTCTTCCTTCACATCCACCGCGACAATCCTGAGTTTCCCTATCTTTCAGACATCTTTATCCCGTTTTTCAATACTTCTGTCCATTTACCTTCAACCACTGTTTTCGTTCCTTATAGTCCGGCAGAATCTTCTCAACCTCCGCCCAGAACGCTGCGCTATGGTTCATCTGGATCCTGTGAGCCAGCTCATGGACCACCACATAGTCCAGGATCTCCGACGGCATCAGCACCAGTTTCCAGTTGAAATTGAGGTTTCCCTTCATGCTGCAGCTTCCCCAGCGAGTTTTCTGCTCCCGGATCGTGACCGTTCCGTAGGAGACACCCATAACCGGCGCATAGTATCTGCAGCGGGTCTCGATGACCTCTGCTGCCCGTTTTCTTCCTTCTGCCCGTTCTTTATCCGTATAGGACGGACGCTCCGCCATGATCCGCGCTCCTGCCTTAAGTCGCACCTCGATCCAGTCCCGATGCCCCTCGACAAACCAGTCCGCCGTCTGCACCGGCATCCGGTAAGGCGCCCGCACCGTGATCATTCCGTCAAGATTCACCTTTAAAGACATGGACCGCCTCTTCGCCCGGATCAGTTCATATGTAAAATGTTCCGTTTTGCGTTTCATAAAATCTCTCCTAAATCAGACATGTTTCTGCTCTCTGCCGGAGCACGTCCACGCAAGCACTGCTTTCTCACTGTTCATCGAACAGCTTCAGAGCCTATTTCCTGCAGTCCTTTCAGCCACTGCATTCCCTCAGTCATCATGATACGAAAAAAGGCACCTGCTAATGCAGATGCCTAATCAAGCGCGCCAGAGAAGATTCGAACTCCCGACACTACGGTCCGTAGCCGTATGCTCTATCCAGCTGAGCTACTGACGCACACTTGAGAGGTTTCGGATAACCGTCACTCACTCAACAAAAGGTATTTTACTACATATTTTCATATATGTCAATACTATTTGAAATTTTTATTCAATTTTTTTGCTGCCTTTTTTGGCTGCAATTCAGCCATACGCTTTCTTATCCAAATCAGTGTCTGGTGAACCCTCCGGCTTCCTGTTTTCATTGTTCCATTCGCTGCTCTAAAGGTCTGCTCCCGCAGATATCTTTCGACAATATCTGCGGGAACTCTCGATCCTTCTACCACAGCCCCGGCTTTACTTCCGGTGGAAGCGGATTCGGATACGTCTCTCCGTCCAGTTCTTCCAACCAGTCCTTATGAGCCTTTTTGATGAGCTCCGGATTTTCCAGAAGATCCGCTCCTGTGCATGCCATGACTTTTGCCGCCGTCAGCATGCCCTTATGGGCAATACTTGCCTTTCCCTGAGCAACAGCCTGCCAGGAATGAAGTGCTGTTCCTGCCGCATAGCAGCACACATTTGTCTGCACCGTCGGAACCACCCAGCTCACATCACCGACATCGGTAGAGCCACCACCGCCATATGATTCGCTCCGGTCCAGTTTAAAATCCAACAGTGGCATATCCAGGACTTCCTTCCGCTTGTCCTTTTCAACGACATGAGCGATCATGTCCTTTAAGCCCTCTTTGTCTAACTCCGTAACGACCTCTTTGAATTTTCCCGCGTACGCCAGCTCCTCTTCCGTATATCCGATCGGAATAAAATGGTCAAGATTTTTGTCCATGACCTCTTCCAGAACATCATTTCCGATCACGTTGGAATAAGCGGCAACCTGACGAATATCCACAGTCGTTCCCGTGATCAGCGCCGCACCCTTTGCAATGTCACACATCCGCTCATAAAGCTTTTTGACCTGAGTTACCTTTGGTGCACGGATCGCATAAAGGATCTGCGCTTCAGCCGGGATCACATTCGGAGCAATTCCGCCTGTGTTCGTGATCGCACCATGAACTCTCGCTGCGTCGATCATATGCTCTCGCATATAATTCACGCCAATGTCCATGATCTCAACGGCATCCAGCGCAGAACGTCCAAGCTCCGGCGCTCCCGCCGCATGGGAGGAAATTCCATGGAAGGTAAAGAACACACGGAAATTGGCAAGAAATTTATCGTCTCCCATTGTTTTGTTCGTCGTGCTTGGATGCCAGGTGATAGCGATATCACAGTCATTGAAATATCCGTCCCGGACCAGATATGCCTTTCCGCCCGCATTCTCCTCCGCCGGACAGCCATAGTAGCGGATCGTTCCCTTCAGGTCTTTTTCTTCCATATAGGACTTTAGTGCATCGACAGCCGCCACAGATGCCGTTCCGAGAAGATGGTGGCCACAGCCATGTCCATCTGTTTTTCCTGAGATCGGACGACGCTCCGTGCAGTCTGCTTCCTGCTGAAGACTGGAAAGAGCGTCAAACTCACCAAGAAATGCGAGGACCGGCTTTCCGCTTCCCCACTCGGCAATAAACGCTGTCTTCTCTCCGGCAAGGTCAGCCCGGATTGAAAATCCGCGAGACGCAAGGTATTCCTGTTGTACCCTCGAAGATTCATATTCCTGAAAACGAGGTTCCGCATATCCCCAGATCTCATCCGCCATAGATGTATATGTGTCCTTCTGTTTCTCCACCAGTTCAGAAATTCTATCTTGATTCTTTGTTTCCATGCTGTCTACTCCTTCCTGTGTAATCCTTATTCCTGCCACACACATTTCCATCAACAGGCACTATGTGCAACACTTCCATAAGCAGAAGCTTGTTATACCTATTTTTTTAGGCAGTCTTCTGAAAACCATCGCCCTTGATGGTTCTCATTCCGACTGCCTGATCTATCCTATTACCAGATCGATGGTTTTAAATCTGCCGGAAGCGGATTCGGATATGTCTCTCCGTCAAGCTCTTCCTTCCAGTCTGCCTTTGCCTTCTCAATTAATTCCGGATTCAGAAGAAGTTCCGCGCCGACATACGCCATAACCTTCGCTGCCGCCAACATCCCTTTGTGAGCAATCGAAGATTTTCCCTGTGCAACAGCCTGCCAGGAATGAAGCGCTGTACCTGCTGCGTAACAGCTGGTATAGACCTGTGCTGTCGGAACGACCCAGCTGACATCTCCGACGTCCGTGGAGCCGCCACCGCCGTAAGCACTGTTTTTATCGACAATAAGATCCCACATCGGCTGCTCTAAGAGCTCCTGTTTATGCTCTTTTCCTCCGATCACTGCCGCCTGATCCTTCATTCCTTCTTTATCCAGCTCTGTGATCACACCCTGGAATTTCTTTGCATACGCAAGCTCTTCCTCCGTATAGCCGATCGGAACCACATGCTCCAGATTCTCCTGAACAAGATCCGCCAGTGTATCATTATTGATCAGGTTGGAATATGCTGCAACCTGCTTGATATCAACGGTCGTGCCTGTGATCAGAGCCGCGCCCTTTGCAATATCGCACATCCGCTCATAAAGCTTCTTGACCTGTGTTACCTTTGGTGCACGGATCGCATAGAGGATCTGTGCCTCAGCCGGGATCACGTTCGGAGCGATTCCGCCGGAGTTTGTGATCGCGCCGTGAACTCTCGCTGCATCGATCATATGCTCTCTCATATAGTTCACACCGATATCCATGATCTCAACGGCATCCAGCGCGGAACGTCCAAGCTCCGGTGCCCCCGCCGCATGGGATGAGATTCCGTGGAAGGTAAAGAATGCCCGGAAGTTTGCCAGATGGAATCCGCCCTTCATAACTTTATTCATTGTGTATGGATGCCAGGTGATCGCGATATCACAATCATCAAAATATCCATCCCGGACCAGATATGCCTTTCCACCCGCATTTTCCTCCGCCGGACAGCCATAGTAGCGGATCGTTCCGCTCATGTGATTCTCTTCCATATAAGTTTTTAACGCATCAACAGCCGCTACAGATGCCGTTCCGAGAAGATGATGACCACAGCCATGTCCGTTTGTCTTTCCTGCGATCGGGTGACGTTCTGTGCAGTCTGCCTCCTGCTGTAGGCTGGAAAGAGCGTCAAACTCTCCTAAAAATGCGAGGATCGGCTTTCCACTTCCCCATTCGGCGATAAATGCGGTCTCTTCTCCTGCGAGATCTGCCTTGACGGAAAATCCTCTCGCTTTTAAGAACTCCTGCTGAAGCTTCGTGGACTCGTACTCCTGAAATCTCGGCTCCGCAAAACCCCAGATCGCGTCACTGATTTTTGTATATTCATCGCGTCTCTGATCGATCGTCGTGCCGATCTCTTTTCTAAAATCTGTTCCCATATGTATATGCTCCTTTCTATGTTTCCCTTATCCATCAGAACCGTGCAGGCACGTTTCCGGCTCTCTTCACCTCTTTGTCCCACATGGGCTTCCGTTCGTGCACACACACATCCCTCATGTTATTCATGTCTTTTTCCGGTGACGTTCTCAGTTACGATCTTCCAGACCGTCACTGCGTTCACCATTGCCTCCGCGAACGAGTTCTCTTCGAATGCCTTCTTCTGACTCATCTGATTCATGAGGCTCGCCAGAGCTTTTTTCTTCGATGTGAGATCTTCCACGAAATATGCAGTTCCGTTTCCGCAGATGCTCTCAAAGCTTGTCGTCGACTTGCAGGCTGCGTCATAATCGATCTTCAGGCTATTTTTCCCGTAAATACAATATGAAACCTGAGGATTCTCCCTGATCTTATCGATCTTCGTCCCTTCCTTCGCTCCGTGAAAATACAGAACCAGCTTTCCTTCTTCCACTTCTGCACCATAATTCAATGGAATTAAATAAGGACATGACTCATCGTGGAACGCAACGGTGCACACAGTCTCCCGTTTCGCGATCGCCACAATATCAGCCATGTCCTTCAATTCTCTGTCACTTCGTCTCATCCAGACCTCCATTCCAGTCATAAAGCTCCTGCACTTTTGCCATTCTCCATTTCGATCCTTCAGGATTTTCATTGAACTTCCGCATTCAGCG
>ENA-UEQP01001758-UEQP01001758.1-human-gut-metagenome-genome-assembly--contig:-NODE-1758-length-18365-cov-3.770068_pt1 | contig 18365 bp, 17 predicted proteins | sample MGYA00242951_ERZ507951 | MGnify/ENA primary metagenome ERZ507951 (study PRJEB26167, sample SAMN06115539) | human gut metagenome | host: Homo sapiens | place: China:Shanxi | collected 2015-11-18...
AATTCGGCAGGGCGCATATTAAAAAGGTCGCCTCTCGCAGGGCAAAACTGAAATTTCGAAAAATCGAGTTTTTTGCAACTTTTTCGTTCTAAAAACAGCGCATTATATGTGAAAACACCGCACTTTCGTGCGGCGTTTTCTGTGTTGCATCTTTCATCAACACATTTTGGTACGCCCGGTGCGATTCGAACGCATGGCCTTTGGAGTCGGAGCGGTGCTATGTGAGGTGTTTGCATCGCAGCGACTACTAAAAAGGCGCAGTTCACCAACATTTTGTGTGGTTTTTGTATGTTTTCTGCACCTGTTGGGACTGCCGATATTCGATGGCAGTAGCCTCGTAGTAGCCGCATTGGCGTTGGCTATTCTTTGACCGGTGGCAGGAAACCCTCGACCTGCTGGCGGTATTCGGTCTGCTCCTCGCAGAAGAACCGCTCCAGCAGGCTGTAATCCTGTTTTGTCTGCGCGGTATTCAACGCATGATAGTATTCTGCTTTGCGGCTGTCATTTACCACAAAGGGATCAATGTCGTTTTTCAAGCATTCCTTGAACAGGATCAGCCGTCCGGTTCGTCCGTTTCCGTCTGGGAACGGGTGGATAGCCTCATAATCTGCATGGAACTTTGCCAATCCGTGCAGATCATGTTTGTCTGCTGCATTGTATTCGTCCAGAAGTGTCGTCATGCGTGCGTGGACATCCTCCGGCAGCGCAGTTGTAATATCCGATACGATATTCCGGCGGTTCTTGTATTCTCCAATCGGATAACCGTTGGCTATATCCTCAAACACACCGCTTTTCAGCTTGTAATGGTACCGCTTGATCAGTTCGTTCGAAAGTGGTTCAGCATAGGTTTTGAGCATTTCATTGAACATCAGGAAGTGGCCGGTCATTTCCTCTACGTCTTTTGCGCGGATCAGCGCATCTTCTGAGGCCAAAGTGCCGGTATCAAACAGCGAGGCCGTCTGTTTTTCCGTCAGCATGCCGCCTTCGATGCGGTTGGAATGATACGCCAGCAGCTTTTGAGAGAGTGCATACACGCCGCTATGGTCGTTCTTCTTCTGCTCGATCTGAAAACGCCGAATAAGCTGCGCGGTAAAACTTTCTGCCATAGTTATCTCTCCTGCTGTGCCAGATATCTGCTTTTATTATACCCAATCTGTTGCTGCTGTGCAAGGTGCTTAGCGGTGCACCACCTTATACAGCAGGTCAAGGCAGGCGTCGGTTTCGTTGCCGAAGACAGTGACGTCGTGTTTTTCACCGTTCACGGCGAAGAATACCTCCCAGCCCTGTTCGGTCCATTCCATGGAATAGCAGTTCGTGCCGAAATAGCCGGCGCTGAAATCGTACAACTCTTCGGGTACTTTCAGATAGACCAGAATGGAGTGAAGCTGACGGATGCTCATGGAAAGTCTTACGGAAAGCCCACGCATATGCATTACATGGTCAAGGAGCGCAAAGCACGCATCGGTTTCGTTGTCAAAGATTTTAACGCTGTATCTTTGACCGCGGTCGAAGCGGCACATTTCCCAGCCTTGTTCTGTATAGTCCACATCATAGCAGGCCTCGATTCTCATACTTGTTCCAAGGTCGTAAGTGTCGCATGGTACTTTCAGATAGCGGAAAATTGCAAGCAATTGTTTTCGGTTCATTGTGGTCATTGAGTAACCTCCTCCAAATATTCGTCGAGCAACTTTTCAATCGGTGCAGGCAACTTATATTGAATTCCGCCGCCCGGTTCGCCAAACGCCGGAGCGATTGTCCCTGCTTCTACGTTTTCAATGGGTTTAATTACTCGATAAATGTGATATACATTTTGATTTTTGTAATAGGGCAATGATCGCATTTTATATGGTGTGCCTTTCGGCGCGGTAAAATCACCGCCTGGTCCGCCATAGCGGTCAATTAAAACACCAGTATCAAGTGTTTCTATATGCTTTGTCCCTGCCACAAATCCATCATCTAATGCGTATTTAAGGTAGTCAACATGACCGCTTTCATCAAGATATTTGGTATCACGGACAATAAGAGCATCTTCCGGCAGGTTGATTTCCGCAGCGTTTTGAGCCGCTGCATTTTCAAACGCCGCAACATCATCGATCGCTGCCGGTGCATATTTCTGCGCCAATTCATATGCGCCAAGCGCAATGGAGACAACGCCTATCGAATCCAGCCAGTGTTCAAGCGACAGCGGTTTTTCCGGCGTGACCGCACCCTTTACGGTATCGGCAGTGCCCAGAGTCAGCCAGTTTGCGATATTATATAACGTTGGATTCACTGTATCCTGCCGCAACAAAACGATGCAGCAGATAATACCAGCTTGCCTGCATATAGGCTCCGTCGATGTCACCGGACAGCTTTTTCGCTGCTTTATTGAACACCGCAAGCAGTTCTTCCGCCATCTGTTCCGCCGACGTGTTCTGACGTACACAATCGGTCGATTTGTCCATCAGCGTCTGTGTTGTCTGTGAATTAAACTGCTCCAGCTCAGCGTTCAGCTTCTTTCGCAGGTCAGCCGGTATGCTGGCGTCGTTCATGATAAATAGCTTTGTGTATGCGTTTATCGTATCATAAAGCTGCGCTTCTAACAAGGCTGAACGAGTACAAAGCTGCTGACGTACCGCTTTTTCTTTTTCGCCTTGCGGTGCGGGCAGAGATTCACGTTCTTTCCGTGTCAGGAGTGCATGAAATGCTGTAGAGGGGGGAGTGTCCTCGTTGATATTCATATGCCGGAGATAAAACCACGCTGTCTGTTCCCGAATTCGTCTGCTGGTGCTCTCTGCTTCCCGTAATGCGAATGTTTTAATTGCCTGCATGAAGTCCTCCTTTCAAGTCCCTTCTATTCTTGTGATTGATAGAATAGGACGAGATCTGGAACTTTGCAAGGTCAATCTTTTGACCATTATCGCATTTCTTGCATCATTTCCCTGCTATTATATATCATGTTCCTCCTGTGAAATTATAACTCTACTTCAATCTCAACAATGGAATAAAGGCAGTTCAGACGAAATTGTTAAATTTCAGTTTTGAATGAAAATTCTATGTTTGGAGTGAAAATTATGACGAACAAACAGGAAAAGCTGATATGTAATACCTTTGGCATTTCGAAACTCAAGCCGTTTCAGAAGAAGGTAATCAAAGACTTATCCGATGGTAGAGATGTACTTGCTTTAGCACGGACTTCTGAGGGCAAGTCGATCTGCTTTCTCTCGATGATTACTCTTCATCCGAAGGGGCTGCTGATTGGTATTCTCCCGACGGTTGCACTCATGCGCGATCTGGTGCAGCGTTGCGAAGACAGCAAAATCCGAGCGGGCTGCCTGTACAGCGGCAATGCGGAGAATACCAATATTATAGAAAGATTGAAGTATGGTAAACTCCAGGCGCTCTTTGTTGCACCGGAACGGCTGAATGATCCGCATCTGTGGAAGGCAATTCAGAAAAATAAAGTGCACACGGTCGTTGTGGATGAGGTGCATTGTCTGACGGAATGGGGCAGCGAATTCCGTCCAATGTACCGCAATATCGGTAAATTTATCAAGGATTTGCCCAATTCTCCCGTCGTTGCTGCTTTCAGCGCAACTGTTATGCCGGATGATATTCCATATATCGTGAAAAGTCTGCATATGAAAAATCCTGTCGTACATATCGGCAAGCTCAAACGTTCTAATCTGTCCCTCAAGAAAGCGTTTGTGAAAAATGATGCCGCTCGTTATGCGAAAGTCAGCAAAACGATTCAGAAATGCGGCAGTAAAGGAAAAATTGTTATCTACTGCACCCGCGTCTGCGATGTGGAAGATATGCGTGACTTTCTGATTGAGGATTGCGATATTTCGGCTTCTGTTATTGCTCTCTGCCACAGCAGACTCTCCGACCGAGCCGAGCAGGAAGCGTGCTTTCGTTCCGGCGAGGTACATATCATGATTGCAACTTCCGCGTTTGGTATGGGCGTGAATATCCCGGATATCCGCCTTATTATTGTCTCTCAACTGCCGTTCAGTGTCGCGTCATTCTACCAGATGGCAGGCCGGGCCGGGCGCGACGGAAAACGTGCAAAGGCGCTGCTGCTCTGGAATGACGCTGATTTTCAGATGAACCTTGACATCATCTCAAATACGGATGAACGCGCGATTGATGCCGTGAATGAGTTGTATGCGATCTGCGAGTCATCGGATGATTTACACGATGCGGTCATCGGCTGCTTTGCGAAAGGCGGTGTGTGAAATGGACTTTCGATATGGTATCCACACGATTGAATTATTTCATAGACTGTCCCAAAAGAGCTTTAACAAAGTGTTTCAGCATCTGAAAAGTCTGAATTTTGGCAAACTCTATCCAGACTCGACATATCATTCTGACAAAGGCATCGAGAAGTATATCTGTACCTCGTACTGCGGTCAGGGCGTCGTACTTTATCTGTACAAGCAGAAGCGCAGCAAGAACAAAACAAGCAAAAATATCGCCTGTTCTATCCGCTTCCGGCTCAATCCGCACACTTTACTGGACGGGAAATATTCACCCAAGAAAGTGTTCACCGCGAAAGAAAACCAGCTGAAATCGCTTGATAACCGGATGACCGGTCTGCTGCGTGAAATCGGTCTGGACTGCGAGTTCGAACAGCTGACGCTCTCTCGTATCGACTGCTGTCTGGACTACTTTCCCGAGTCGCAGAGATGGGTCGATGAGGCACTGCGTGTCATTCGACGTAGTCCGTACATGAAGCAGTACAAGCTGTGCACATTCGGCAAAGAATTCCCCAATCACAAGGAAAAGAACGCGCATTCGTGGCGTATTTGCTGCAAGACGACCACATTGACGGCCTATGACAAGACATTTCAGCTGATGGAGGAGGACTTGCTGGAGCAGTATGATGCGCCGATGCTTCGGTTCGAGGTGTCCCGCTCGGGAGCGAAGTTCAAGCGCGGCCTGTCCGATGAGGTCAAAGGCAGCAACAAGGAAATCCTGAAAACCGTGATGAATGAGTCGGAGAAAACCATTCACTCATATATGAAAAAGCTGCACGCAAATCTGCCGTTTGTGCGATATTCTGACTGCATCGCACGGATTGAAACCGTCAAACACTCCGCCACGAGGAAGAATATGCGGCTGCTGGCCGAAAAACTGTCCGACTGCAAAAGTTATGCACAGGCTGTGATAAACAGTGGGTTAACTGAGAATAAGCTCCGAACCGTAAGGAAGCAATTCGAAAAACTGGGTGTGCAGCCGGCTACCCTGCGAGATACGGCAGGGATTGATGAATTGAAATTTGTGTTGTAAATCGTAAAGCCTACGCTTTTCAAGGCGTTTTTCTTTCCTTATAATTGCGTCTTTTGCACTGAAATAACTAACATAAGTATAAGGTAGCATGAATTGCGGTGAAATGCGTTTTCACTATCTAAATCCATATCAAGGAGTACGGTGCTTCTTCCGCTCCACAGGCACAGAGAAAGGACCCCTGGGCATGAGAAATGACGCAATCCTGACCGTAAAAGAAACCGCCGCCCTGCTCAAGACCACGCGCCAGCAAGTGCGCAAGATGATCCTGAACGAAGAACTCCCAGCCGTGAAGGTTGGCCGGGAGTGGAGAGTGCTGAAAGCGGGGATTGTGGAGTTTTTTGAGAAACAGATATGTTACTGACATATAAACATCCTAAGATGAATGCAAAGTCTTGCATCAAATGCGATGTGTTGTGCGCTCATATAAGCGAGAAAACTCCATATGGCGTATATTCAGCCATACGGAGTTTTCCATATTAGAAGAGAGAGGTGGCTTAATAGGAATAAATTATTTAATATTGATTGCCTGTTCGCTTTCTTTGTCATACAGATGAATTATGTTCTTATCGATAGCAAGCGTAATATGGTCGCCGCTTTCCGCCTGCACGCGGGACGGTGCGCGCACGATAAGTTTCTGACCGCCGCATACAGCATGAATATAAATTTCCGCACCCATCATTTCTGCGATTTCAACTTCGGCCTCTACCGTGCTGTCCTCGCTCATTTCCAGGAATGCGCTTTCCGTATGGAAGTCCTCCGGACGGACGCCGAGAACCACCGTCTTTCCGGCGTATTCCGCCATCAGCTTGTCCGGGAACTTGCCCTGCGGCAGAGGGATGAGTTTGCCGGCAAAATTGACGCCGTAGCCTTCTTTTCCCTTTTCGATCGTGCAGTCGATGAAGTTCATCTGCGGAGAACCGATAAAGCCGGCTACAAACATATTGCAGGGCTTGTTGTAGAGGTTTGTCGGCGTATCGGCCTGCTGAATGATACCGCTCTTCATAACAACGATACGGTCGCCCATCGTCATCGCCTCGGTCTGGTCGTGCGTTACGTAGACAAAGGTCGTGCCCAGTCTTTTATGCAGGCGGGCAATCTCCGCGCGCATCGAGGTACGCAGCTTGGCATCCAGGTTGGACAGCGGCTCGTCCAGCAGGAATACATCAGGGTCGCGCACCATAGCGCGTCCCAGTGCGACACGCTGACGCTGGCCGCCGGACAACGCCTTAGGCTTGCGGTTCAGCAGATGCTCCAGATCCAGAATTTTAGCTACTTCATGAACCTTCCGGTCGATTTCGTCCTTCGGCATCTTCTGAAGCGACAGTCCGAACGCCATATTCTTGTAAACCGTCATATGCGGATACAGCGCGTAGCTCTGGAAAACCATCGCAATATTGCGGTCCTTCGGCGCAACGTCATTGACGCGGCGCTCGCCGATATACATATCACCGTCCGTGATCTCCTCAAGACCTGCGATCATACGCAGCGTAGTCGATTTACCGCAGCCGGAAGGGCCGACCAGCACGACAAATTCCTTGTCCGCGATTTCAAGATTAAGTTTCGGCACTACTTCAACGCCGCCGGGATATACCTTTCTAATATTCTGTAAAGAAATCTTTGCCATTCCTTGATTCCTCCTTATTCGTTTGCACTTACTTCAAACAGTCGTGCCGAGATATTCACCGGCAGCTCGACCGCAAGTTCGCCGCTTTCCTTGTGCCATGCGCATCGGCACGCGGCATTCTGCGGATAGAGGCACTTTACACTTGCGTCTTTTCCGCGCAGATGCGAAATGGGAAGCAGACAGGTATCGTTTCCGCTGTCGCTGCGCCATACCGCAATATAGTTTTTGTTTCCGGCTTTCAGTCCGAGAGATACCCACGAATCCCCGTACGAGGACAGACCCAGCGGCCAGAACGGAACCGCCCGCCGAATATCCTGCCGGATGCTCTTGTAGCATGCAATGCCTTCCTTCACCAGCGCGAACCGAGCCGGGCTGAGATTGACCAGATGGCCGCTTTGGTGAATGCGAAGCAGCATTGCGTTGACCATGTTGAAAATCGTTTCTTCTTCATCACCGTCGGTCAGCGGATAGGACCACACCGCAGCCTGCTCCGGGGTGACCGCCGCCGGTGCATTGGCTGCCAGAGTCGCGTACTGCCGGTAATCGGTCTGGTCGCTTGTGGACTGAAGGCTGTGCCGTGCCAGCATCGCATAGTCCGTCCGCATGCCGCCGCTTGAGCAGTTTTCTATGACGAGCTCCGGGTATTTTTCAAAAATATGATCGATCCATGCCAGATACGCCCGGTTATGCTCCAGCAGACCCTGCCCCGTGCTGTCGGCCTGCTGATCGGTACCGGTGCCCGGCTCGATGTTGTAATCCATCTTGATATAGCCGACGCCGTATTCATTGACCATGCGGTCGATCACCCGCTCGGCATAGTCCCGAACCTCCGCATTGCGGAAATCGAGCTGATAGCGCCCCTTATCGCACACACGCCTGCCGTGCCGCATGAAGAACCAGCTGTCCGGAAGCTGCTTTGCCAGCGGACAGTTGACGCCCATGACTTCCAGCTCCAGCCATGCGCCTGGGATCATGCCCGCGTCGCGTATGGCATCCATGACCTCTTTGAAGCCGCCCGGAAAGCGCTTTTCCGAGGGGAGCCACTCACCGACGCCGTCCCACCATGCGCCGTCCGCATACCATCCGCAGTCTACGACAAAGTATTCGCATCCTGCTTCCCGCGCCTTCGGAATCATTTCCAGTTCCTTCTGCGTCGTGGGGTCACCGGACAGGCAGTTCATATAGTCATTGAAAATGACCGAGAGTTGCTCATTGTCACGATTCGGGCGGCGTATCCGCCGCCGGTATTCGGTCAGTGCAGCCATAGCGCGATCCATGCCTGCGGTTTCTACACCGATGCAGGCAGGAACCGAAACAAAGGTCTCGCCCGGCATCAGCTGCTTCCACCAGTGGTTATGCAGCTCATCCGGACCGCCAAGCTCCAGATAATACTGCCCTTCGTAGTCACTAATCTCCCAGTGCCACGAACCGTTATGTTCGATCTGCCAGTAAAGCGATACGCCGGCTTCCGTATCCTCGAGATACGCCATCGGAAGATACTCCTTGGTAGACCAGTTGCCCGTATTGCTCACGGAAAAGACCTGCGTCGATTCAGCTTCCGGATCGGAACCGGCCGTGAAGGTCAAGCCCAGATCGGAAAAGCTGTATCTGTTCCAGTGCATTTCCCGTTTCCACGAGTGGTGCGGAACGCTGAGACGCAGCTTGCGATCCGGTCGAATCAGGCCCTCTTTGCCGAGTCCCATCAGACAGAACGAGGAGAGCGCTTCCAGCCCCTGCGCTTCAGTCCCGCAGTTGGTTACCTCGGTCCAGCTGCGGACGACCGGAATGCCGTCATAAAACTGATAATGCATGGTCAGATGCAGTCCGGTTTCCTCGTGAACGGTCTCCCATTCCAGCTTGCGGCCGGTGTCATTCCGGCTGTCGCGGAAATCCAGATACTTCATTTCATATCCGGGCGAGGTCTCTACGATTTTCGCACCATGCCAGTTGCTGGGGCGATTGCGTCCGGTCACCTGTATCTCGGAGGGGAAATACAGGTCCTTTTCTCCCTGCCGGACGAGTGTGTTCTCGTCCAGCGGAAGGGCGGAGAAATGCACCAGCCGGACCTTATCGCAGCGCACCTCAAAGACCATATGGATACCGTTTTCGTTGATTGCGATACGCTTCATGGCAAACCTCCATCAGCCCTTGACCGAACCGCTCATCAGACCGGCAAGGAAGTATTTCTGAAGGAACAGGAAAATGATCGTGACCGGCAGGACCGAAATGACGGATGCCGCCATCAGGCCGCCCCAGTCTACCAGGTTCGCGCCTTTGAAAAGCATGATAGCCGGCGTCAGCGTGCGCAGCTTATCGGACGAAATCAGAACGTAGCCGAACATGAACTCGTTCCACGCATTGATGAACGCATACAGACCGGTCGAAATCAGACTGGGAATCGAAACCGGAAGAATGACGCGGATCAGCGTCTTTGCTTTGGAGCAGCCGTCGATCTCGGCGGCTTCCTCCAGGTCGATCGGTACCGTGTCAAAAAAGCTGCTCATCATAAAGGTGCAGAGCGGAATGACGAACGTAGTGTATGCCAGCACCAGAGAAATGTGCGTCTCCAGCATATGCATCTGCTGCATGATCATATACAGAGGTACCAGAAGAAGAACGCCCGGAATCATCTGCGACAGCATCATCATGAAGTTCGAAGTCTTCACGATGCGCTTGCGGTAGTAACGGCTCAGCGCATAGCCGGCCAGCACCGCAATGATCATGGAGATGAGCGTTGCAGCGAGAGAAACGACAAAGCTGTTCTGAATATAGGTAAGAAAGCCGTTATCGACCAGCACGCGACGGAAGTTATCGATCGTTGGATTGTCGATCAGCAGTGAAGGAACTGCCGAACGGATCTCATCCTTCGGTTTCAATGCAGAAATCAGCATCCAGAAGAATGGGAAAACACAGATGACCGCCAGAATGCTGATCAGAATGTAGGTAACGGCGGAAACAGCCGCCCTTGTTTTTTTACTGCCCATTTTTTCCGCCCCTTTCTCAGCCTGCCTGGCTGTTGATTTTTTCTCGTTTGCGGTAATAGAACACGAACAGGATCGTCATGACCGTAAACATCATGGTAGACAGCGCGGACGCTGCGCCGACATTGAACTTTTTCATCGAATAGCGATAGATCATGATCGGCAGCGTTTCGGTAGCGTAGTTCGGACCGCCCTCTGTCATGACCCAGATAAAGTCGAAGTTGATCGCGGTCCAGATGACATGGATGAATACGATGACCAGCGATACCGACTTCAGCTGCGGCAGCGTAATGCGGAAGAAGCGGGTGAACATGCCCGCGCCGTCGATCGCCGCTGCCTCCGACAGGTCGCCGGGAATCGACTGCATCGCAGCCAGGAAAGAAATCGTGTAGTACGGGAAGCTGCGCCAGATATTTACGAAAATGACTGTCGCCATAGCAAATCTGGCGTCGCCGAGGAAGTTTATCGGAGCCTGGACGATATGCAGATGAGTCAACAGGTAGTTTACAATGCCGAAATCTGTATTGAGCATCCAGTCCCATGTCATGCCTGCAACGATGATCGGAACCAGCCAGGGAATAAAGACGCAGGTTCGGAAAATTGCGCGACCCTTGAATTTCTGATTCAGTAGAACAGCTGCCAGCATGCCGACGATATACTCACCGGCTACCGAGCACACTGTCCAGATTACGGTGTTTTTCGCATCATTCCAGAAGTGTTCATCATTGAGAATTGTCTTGAAGTTATCCAGACCTGCAAATCCGGAAACATTGGGCTTTATCAGGTTTACCTGAGAAAACGCATCATGGATTACCTTGCCCAGCGGATAGGCAATCATTACCGCCAGAAACAGCAGAGCGGGCGCCAGCATGATCCAGGCTGTCCGGTTGTCTCTTTGGTCGCGTGTTAAGTATTTTTTCTTCTTTTCCGGCATATTTCTCCACCTTTCTCCAGGATTAAGAGTATGCATACCGGAACGGCTTCCGCTCCGGTATGCACCATTTTCTTTTTACGAAGCGCTCAGCTCGCCGGACTCTTCCAGAGAAGTGTTGACTGCATCGGCCAGCCACTCTGCTGCTGCCTGCGGCGTCATGCCCTCCTGAAGGACCTTAGCGATGGAATCGATCATAGCCTGAGAAATGCTGCCCAGCGTTACCGGCGGGAATGCAACGCCGTTATCGGACAGAGCCTGGAAGTCCTCGGTCCACTTGCCCGGAACGGTTACATCGGAACGCGGAGATGCGCTGGAGTAAACGTCCTGCTGCCATTCCTTGCCGCATACGTAGGTCGCAAAGTCGAATGCTGCGTCGTTGTTCTTGCTGGTGTTGAACAGGAACAGCGGCTTCAGCTCCATGTAGGTTGCCGGCGTGCCGCCTTCCGGTACCGGAATCGGCTCTACGGTAACATCGGACATCACTTCCGGATTGGCGTCCTCTTTTTCCTGGAGCCAGTTGCCGGTTACGTAGCTAGCGGAGAAGCCGTTGACGAAGTTGTCGTCGGTCTCTTCATAGCCGAAGCTCTTGGAGTTCGGATCGACAACGCCGCTGTCGATGCAGTCCTTATAGAACTGGAACACGTCTGCCGCTGCGGCCAGCTGGTCTGCATTGTCCTTCCAGGTATTCTTGTACATGCCGTCATCCTGCAGCGAGCAGATCTCAAGGCCCTTCTGCGCCAGATAAACGATCATTTCCTGCGGAGCACGCACGCCCGTGCAGGCCAGCGCATACGGATAGGTGCCGGTCTTATCTTTGAAATCCGTCATGGAAAGCACATCATCCCAGGTAGCCGGTACGGACGCGCCGCCCTTTTTCATGATATTCTCGTGGCACAGATAAGCGCGAACCGTCATTTCGTACGGCACACCGATGATCTCATCGCCGATGGACATACCCTTCATGACCGCGTCGCTCAGTACGGAAGCGTCGTCCCAGTTTGCGTAGCGGTCGGACAGGTCCTCCAGAATGCCCATGCTGTGGAATTCGCCGGTCCACTCGGGCAGGCCCCACGCAACGTCCGGCGTATTGCCGCCCGCAGCCGCGGAGAGGATCTTGTCATGCAGCATGTCATAGGAGAACTCGGTATAGTTGACCTTGACGCCGGTCTGCTCCTCATACTGTGCTACCAGCTTCTTTACGTTTTCGCGCTGCGAATCCGACAGGTTGGACGACCAGACCTCAAGCGTCGTGCTGCCGTCTGCGCTGCTGCCGCCGTTAGAAGACGAATCGCCGCATGCCGCCAGCGAAAGTGCCATGCTGGCTGTCAGCACGCCTGCCAGAGCTCTTTTCCACATTTTTCTCATTTTTCATACCTCTTTCTCTGTTTTTGTCCTGTTATCTCTTCTACTCTACTTCTCTGCTGCTTATTCCGCCCTCCTTATGCGCTGCCGTCCAGCAGGCGACGGCGTTTTTATTTTCAGGCCTTCTGACCGTAATAAGCGTTTTTGCCGTGCTTGCGCAGATAATGCTTGTCCAGCAGCTCCTGCTGCATCGGCTGCACGGTATTGTTGGAAACCAGCAGGTCCTGCCATGCCATCAGCGCACATTCCTCCAGCACAACGGCGTTTTCTACCGCCTTTTTCGGCGTCGCGCCCCAGGTGAACGGGCCATGGCTGTGAACGATGACCGCCGGGACCTGATTCGGGTTTTTATCGCGGAAGGTCTCGACAATCACCTTGCCGGTCTCCTTCTCGTACTCGCCCGCGATCTCTGCCGGCGTCATTGCGCGCGTGCAGGGGACCGCACCGTAGAAATAGTCGCCATGCGTCGTGCCGAGCGCCGGAATCGGCATGCCGGCCTGCGCAAAGGTCGTTGCCCAGCGGGAATGCGTATGTACGACGCCGCCGATATCCGGGAAGGAGCGATACAGTTCGATGTGCGTCGGGGTGTCCGAGGACGGGCGAAGCGAACCTTCGACAACCGTTCCGTTCAGATCGACCACGACCATATCATCCGCCGTCATGTCCTCATATTCCACACCCGACGGCTTGATAACGATCAGGCCCTTTTCCCGGTCGATACCGGATACATTACCCCAGGTAAATGTGATGAGCTTGTGCTTTGGGAGCAGGAGATTGGCTTCCAGCACCTCTTGCTTGAGCTGTTCCAGCATAGCGTCTCTCCCCTCCTTATTTCAGCTTCCATGCCAGATCGGACACGAGCAGCTGCTGCTTGAGTGCCGAAATGGTGGTATCCTTCGTAATATGAACAAATTCAATGCCCATGATCTCTGCCCAGTCTTCCATCTGCTCAGCGGTAACGGCATAGGAGAGCACCGTATGATGCGCACCGCCTGCCATGATCCATGCGTGGATACCGGTTTTCAGATCCGGCATACCCTTCCACATAACGCGAGCTACCGGCAGATTGGGCATTTCGTAAATCGGCTTGATGCATTCAATATCCTGTACAATCATGCGGAGACGGCCGCCCATATCGATCAGCGAAACGACAATGGCGTTGCCCGGATGTCCCTCAAAGACCAGACGTGCCGGTGCGGCCTTGCCGCCGATACCCAGCGGATGCACCTCGATGCGCGGCTTTTCCGCCGCAACAGACGGGCAGACCTCCAGCATATGCGCACCGAGCGAAAGCTCCTTGCCCGGTTCGAGGTCGTAGGTATAATCCTCCATGAAGGCCGTTCCGCCCGGGACTCCCTCGCTCATCTGCTTCATGATGTGCGTCAGCGCGGATACCTTCCAGTCGCCCTCGCCGCCGTAGCCGTAACCCTTTGCCATCAGGTCCTGCGAAGCGATGCCGGGAAGCTGTTCCATGCCCCAGAGATCCTCAAAGGTATTGGTATATGCGCCGCAGCCGTGCTCATCCAGCATTTTCTGAATGGCGATCTCCTCGCGCGCCTGGTAGCGGACGGTTTCCATATCATCGGTCGCGAACTCGTAATTCTGCTGATATTCCTTCATCAGGCTGTCGATTTCCTGCTCACTTACCTGATTCATCACTGCAACAAGATCGCCGACTGCATGGGTATTCACCTGCCAGCCGAGCTTCATCTGTACTTCGACCTTATCGCCTTCGGTCACCGCGACCTGACGCATATTATCGCCAAAGCGCATGACCTTCAGCTCGCGGCTTACGGCTGCGCCTACTGCGGCACGCATCCAGCCACCGATTTTTTCCTGTACATCTGCATCTTCCCAGTATCCTGCAACGATCTTGCGCGGCAGACGCATGCGCGCTGCGATGAAGCCGTGTTCGCGGTCGCCGTGCGCCGACTGGTTCAGGTTCATGAAATCCATGTCGATGCCTTCGTTCGGAATGTTGCGGTTGAACTGCGTTGCGAAGTGGCAGTACGGCTTCTGGAGCACCGACAGTCCGCCGATCCACATCTTAGAAGGCGAAAACGTGTGCATCCAGACGATCACGCCCGCGCAGCGGCTGTCGGCGTTTGCCGCCCGCATTATCTCCGTGATCTCATCCGGAGTCTTTGCTACCGGCTTCAATACCAGCGAGCAGGGAAGCCTGCCCGACCGATTCATTCCCTCCGTCATGATCTGCGCGTGTTCCTTTACCTGACGGAGCGTTTCTTCACCGTATAAATGCTGAGAGCCTACAATCAGCCAAAATTCATAATCCTTCAGTGCCATGCGGTATCTTCCTTTCTGTTTTCCCCTGCGTTTTTCATACCGCCTGTATTGCGGTTTCCTCAACAGCCAGAAGTCCCTGATATGCGTGCATATAAGCGGTAAATCCGGCAATGTCCGCGGGAGCCGGATCCTTTTCGATGATCGGCATATCCGTAAAGACATTCTGTTCCATGTACTGCGCCAGTGTCATTCCCTCTCCGCTCAGCATATATTCCGCCAGCAGCGCGATACCCCACGCGCCTCCCTCGCCGGCGTTTTCCATAACCGATACAGGAACACCTATCGCAGCAGCCATGATTTTCTGCCCCGCCTCCGGTGTCTTGAACAGACCGCCGTGGCCCATCAGTCGATCCAGCTTGACGGATTCTCCTTCGGTCAGCAGCTCCATTCCTATTTTAAGGGTTGCCACAGCAGAATACAACTGTGCGCGCATAAAGTTTCCGAGCGTCAGGCGGCTTTCCGGACGGCGTACCAGAAGAGGCCGTCCCTCCTCCATGTCAACGACCGGCTCACCCGACAGATAGTTGCAGCACAGAAGGCCGCCGCCGTCTTTTTCTCCCTCCGCCGCTTTGGAATATAGCAGCGAATAAAGTCTGTCATCACTCAGATCGCTTCCGATGCAGTGTGCGAACTCCTGAAGCATGCCTGCCCATGCGTTGATCTCCGAGGTGCAGTTGTTGCAGTGCACCATGGCAACCGGCTTGCCATCCGGCGTCGTCACCATGTCGATCTCCGGATATACCTGACTGAGCGGGCGCTCCAGCACGACCATTGCGAAAATGGAGGTGCCTGCCGATACATTGCCGGTGCGCTCGGCGACCGAGTTTGTCGCGACCATGCCGGTTCCGGCGTCGCCTTCCGGCGGACAGAACGGCGTACCGGGCTGCAGCTCGCCGGTCGGATCCAGCAGCTGTGCACCCTCCGGTGTCAGCCGGCCGGCCTGTACGCCCGCGGGCAGGACCCGTGGAAGAATGTCCAGCAGCTTCCATCTGAAATGATGCCCGGCAACCAGCCGGTCAAAGCGGTCCGCCATATCGGCGTCGTAGGTCATTGCGGCGCTGTCGATCGGGAACATGCCAGACGCCTCGCCGACGCCAAGAACACGTTCTCCGGTCAGCTGCCAATGTACGTATCCTGCCAGCGTTGTCAGGTAATCTATGGAGGAAACATGCGCTTCCTCGTTCAGAATCGCCTGATACAGGTGCGCGATGCTCCAGCGCTGCGGAATATTAAACGAAAACTGTTTGGTCAGCAGATCGGCCGCCCGGTCGGTAATGGTGTTTCTCCATGTACGGAATGGAACCAACTGATTGCCGTCGCGGTCAAATGCCAGATAGCCGTGCATCATGCCGCTGAAGCCGATTGCATCCAGAACGGTGATCGAACTGCCGTACCGCATCCGGTACCGGTCCGCCATATCGCGGTAGCACGCCTGCAGGCCGTTCCATACCTGCTCCAGCGGATAGGTCCAGATGCCGTTGACCAGCTGATTTTCCCATGTATGACTTCCTGTTGCAAGGACCGCACCATGTCCGTCGGTCAAGACGGCCTTGATTCGTGTAGAACCGAATTCAATGCCCAGCACCTTGCGCTGCGGCGCAGGCTGTACATTGAATTGTTCCGTCATGCTCATTTGTACGCACCTTCTTTTTGCTGTACTCACCGATATGTAAGTATCTTTTGTATCTTTATTGTAGCAATTGTACGTACAAAAAGCAAGACGGGAAAATGCACTGAATTTTCCCGTCTTTTTTATTCATATTATCCAAAAAGGTATTATTTCAGGCAGCGTACAGAACCGCGTTCAACAATATTAGGCTTGATTTTAATATGTTCTCTATGCTCCGGATCTTCCAGACAGCGCATCAATACATTTGCGGCGGTTTCGCCAATATCCGCTGCCGGATAGGTCACAGTCGTCAAATTGTACAGCTGCGAGCCGGCGAACGGCGAATTATCGAAGCCGACAACCGACAGATCGTCCGGAACGCGCTTTCCGGCGCGCCGCAGCACATCGATCAGCTTTGCGGCGATTTCGTCATTATAACATACCACCGCTGTGCTGTCCGCCAGACGCTTGAGGATCATTTCATCCATAGAGCCCTCGAACAGATAGCGGACATCCTCTGTCGTGTACCACAGAATGCAGTCATCCTTGATGTGCTCGTCATTCTTCTGCATTCCCTTTACAACGCCCTCGTAGCGTTTTACACCCTGAATATCGTCGGATTTGAAAATCCCGCCGATCTGCGTATGTCCCCGGTCAATCAGATGCTGCGTGAGCAGCTCGCCCGACTGTACATCGTCCATCAGTACATAGCTGTCGTTTGCGCCGTCATAGCAGCCGTTGATAAACACCATGGGGATGCCTGCATCGCGAAAACTTTGCAGAATACCTTCGTTCGGCGTAGGGAGAGCCGTTTTGGTGCCCTCGATGATCAGTCCGTCCACACCTGCCGCCAGCAGCTTCTGCAACGCCGTCGCCTCGTTCAGCGTTTTATTGTGCGTAAGTCCCAGCGTAAACAGATAGTCATGACGGCTCAGCACCCGCTCGATGCCGTTGATGATGCCGGGAAAAATATAATCGTCCAGATACGTGGTCAGCACACCGACTCTTCGGGTGCGGGATTCGCTGCGGTTCACCCGGCCGGCATTCTGCTGACATACGAACGTGCCGCGCCCCGGCGTCCGCTTCAGCAGGCCCTCCTGCTCCAGGCCGCTGATCGCCTGCCGTATCGTCTGCCGGCTGTATCCAAACTGCTCAGCAAGCTCCAGTTCCGTTGGAATCTGCTGATTCGCAGTGTATTCTCCGCTATTTATCTGGTCCCTCAGCCATTGCTGTAACAGCTGATATTTGGGCTGTGCCATATCTCATTCTCCTTGATTTGCCATGATCATTATTACATCTCCTATTATAACGTATGTTTTCATTTTTGTAAACAAAATGTACGTACAATTTTGCATATCTATTTTCTGTCAGGGTCGCCGCTCAGCCGGAGCCGGTTCTGCAGCCGCCACGTTCTGGGCGGCACCTGCATTCTGTTCTTAAACGCTTTATTGAATTGCAGCGCGCCTTCATAGCCAACCTGCTGCGCAATCTGATAAATCGGCAGATTGGTGTTGACCAGCAGCTCTTTGGCCTTATCCATTCGATAATTGATCAAATATTCCTGCAATGTGACATGCAGCGTGCTGCGAAACAGCCTTGCCAGATGGCTTCGGGTAACATTGCAGAAACCGGCGATTTCATCCAGCGAGCGAATATCCGCATAGCGCGATTCGATATAGCGCATCGCCTCCGCAATGTAGACATTGGCGATATTGATATCCGTCGTAACGTTTTTTGACTGTACCGCGGTATTTTCCATCAGTCCGTCAAAGAAAAGATGCAGCTGCCCGATAATGAACGCTTTTGAGGCATCGGGGCGGCCGAGTATCTGACGAAGCGGCTCCCGGACGCGGGAAGATACCGCATGCGCATAGCTTTGGGGGTAAAAAACCGGATTATTCCGCGTCAGGCCGCACGCACGGAGATACGACGGTACGCTCAGGCCGGTGAATACGATCCAGATATAATGCCATGGGTCGTTCTCATCAGCACGGTACATATGCGCGGTATGCGGCTCCAGCAGAAAACCTTCTCCCGCCTTGACTTCAATCGTTTCGGAGAGAATATTCTGTCCTTTTTCGCCGGAGGGCTGAAGCATAACCACACCTTTTCCCGATACAACGTAATGAAAAATGTATTCATTACGAATATTCGGGCCAAAGGCATACAGCGGCGAACACTGCTGATCGCCGATTTCCAGCAGCGCCAGATCCTGGCAGGTGTTGAAATTAAAAAGATATACTACCATGTCGGTCCGTCCCTTCAAAGCTGACTTTATCA
>ENA-UEQP01001772-UEQP01001772.1-human-gut-metagenome-genome-assembly--contig:-NODE-1772-length-18264-cov-5.905922_pt1 | contig 18264 bp, 15 predicted proteins | sample MGYA00242951_ERZ507951 | MGnify/ENA primary metagenome ERZ507951 (study PRJEB26167, sample SAMN06115539) | human gut metagenome | host: Homo sapiens | place: China:Shanxi | collected 2015-11-18...
AAGACTAATCGAAATCGCTGAAACCCGCATAAACACTGGCTTTTTTAAGCAACTCGATTTATTCAAACTCAATCGTTGCCGGCGGTTTTGTGGTGTAGTCGAACATGACGCGGTTGATGTTCTTGACCTCGTTCACGATGCGGTTGGCGGCGGTGGTGATGGTCTCCGTCGGCAGGATCGTGACCTCGGCGGTCATGAAATCCGTCGTGGTGACGGCGCGCAGGGCGATGGCGTAGTCGTAGGTGCGCTCGTCGCCCATGACGCCGACACTGCGCATGTTGGTCAGCGCGGCAAAGTACTGGCTCGGGCGCTGGGCCATGGGCAGCTTGTCGATCTCCTCGCGCCAGATGGCGTCGGCATCCTGCACGATGGCGACCTTCTCGGGGGTCACATCGCCGATGATGCGGATGGCCAGGCCCGGGCCGGGGAACGGCTGGCGGGCGACAAGGTACTCCGGCAGGCCCAGCTCACGGCCAGCCTGACGGACCTCGTCCTTGAACAGATCGCGCAGCGGCTCGACGATTTCCTTAAAGTCAACGTAGTCGGGCAGACCGCCGACGTTGTGGTGGCTCTTGATCGTGGCAGATTCGCCGCCGAGGCCGGACTCGACCACGTCGGGGTAAATCGTGCCCTGTGCCAAAAAGTCCACAGCACCGATCTTTTTGGCCTCATCCTCAAAGACGCGGATGAACTCCTCGCCGATGATCTTGCGCTTGCGCTCGGGGGCGTCCTGACCGGCCAGCTTCTTGTAGAAGCGGTCACGGGCGTCGACGCAGACAAAGTTGATGTCGAACTGGCCGCCCTCGCCAAAGACCTCGCAGACCTGCTCGCGCTCATTCTTGCGCAGCAGACCGTGGTCCACGAACACGCAGGTCAGCTGCTTGCCGATGGCCTTGGCCAGCATGGCCGCGCAGACGCTGGAATCCACGCCGCCGGACAGGGCGCAGAGTACCTTGCCGTCGCCGATCTTTTCGCGCAGGGCCTTGACGGAGTTTTCCACGAAGGAGTCCATCTTCCAGTCACCGGCGCAGCGGCAGACATTATAGACGAAGTTATGCAGAATTTTCGTGCCGTTCTCGGTGTGCAGGACCTCGGGGTGGAACTGCACGGCGTAAAGGCCGCGTGCCTTATCCTGCGCGGCAGCCACCGGACAGTTGGGCGTGTGGGCCACGATCTCAAAGCCGGGGGCGGCCTGCTCGATGTAGTCGTTATGGCTCATCCAGCAGACATTCTGCGCGGGCAGCGTGTCAAACAGCGGGCTGGCGTTGTCCAAGTCGACCAGCGTCTTGCCGTACTCGCGCTCGGGTGCCTTGCAGACCTTGCCGCCCAGCATGTGCATCATCAGCTGGCTGCCGTAGCAGATGCCGAGGATGGGCACGCCCCAGTTATAAATATCGGGGTCGATCGTGGGCGAATTCGGCAGGTAGGCGCTGTTGGGGCCGCCGGTGAAGATGATGCCCTTGGGGTTTTTGGCCTTGATTTTGGCAAGGTCGGTGCGGTACGAATAAATCTCGCAATATACGTTGCATTCGCGGACGCGGCGGGCGATCAGCTGATTATACTGGCCGCCGAAATCCAGAACGATGACAGTTTCCTGCTGCATGAGGAGACTCCCTTCTCTATTTATAGTCCTATTGGGTTATTATAGCACGTTTTGGCGGGTTTGAACAGATGGAGAGGGAAAATAAATTATTTTTGCGTTTGTGTAGCGTACAGCGTGGCGCAGGGGCGCCTTATATATGTGCCCGGGCCGTGTGCGGCTGCGTTAGGTTCGCGGGCGGATTGGGAATCCGCCCCTACGGTGGTGGCGGGAGGCTTGCGGTGACGGGAACGGGCACGGCGGCATGAGGGCATGCCGCCCTACGTCCCCACATACATGATACACGTAGGGCGGGGTGCCCCACCCCGCCGCAAGTTCACACCAGCTCCACCTTATACTTTACCAGCCAATAGTTCAGCTGCAAAAACCACGCGATAGTCTGGGGCGTGGTCATCAGCTGACCGTACCACGGGATGGGGTTATCCGCGCCGGAGGCCAGCAGCGTTTCCAGTGCGTCCGCCCGAATGATGCGCAGAAGCGGCGCGGCGGGGTCGTTCAGGACGGTGCGCAGTTCCGCCGAGACGGCAGCCAGGTAGCTGGGGTTCCACGTTTTGGGGTACGGGCTTTTGCGCCGCCACAGAACCTCGTCGGGCAGCACGCCGCGCATGGCCTCGCGCAGGAGGCCCTTTTCCTGCCCGTGATAGTCCTTGAACTCCCATGGGACCGAGTAGAGATACTCCGCAATGCGGTAATCGCAGAACGGCACGCGGACCTCGAGGCCGCTGTACATGCTCATGCGGTCCTTGCGGTCCAGCAGCGTCTGCATGAACCATTTGAAATTCAGGTTCATCATCTGGCGCATCCGCTGTTCTGCGGCGGGCAGGCCGGGGCGGACGGAGGTCTGTGCCAGCGTGGCGCGATAGCGTTCATCCACGAACGCTGCCGGGTCGATGCCGCCCAGCACACCGGGCTTGATGAACGACGCGCGGTAGGCCGTGGACTGTGCCCATGGGAAGCCGTACCGCTCGCGCACCGTGGGGTCGCGGTACCACGGGTAACCGCCGAAAATTTCGTCCGCGCACTCCCCCGACAGCGCCACCGTTGCGTGGGGCTTGATATGCCGGCAGAACACGAGCAGCGACGCATCCACGTCCGCCATGCCGGGCAGGTCGCGGGCGTCCACCGCGGCGTACAGCGCGGGCACAAGCTCCGGCGTGTCCAGCGTGACCCAGTGGTGCCTGGCATGGAGGAAGTCGTTCATTTTACGGATGTAGGGTGCATCCGCGCCGGGCTGAAATTTTGTCGCGTGGAAGTACTTTTTGTTGTCCCGGTAACCCACCGAGAACGTTTGCAGCTGGTTGCCCTGCGCCGTAAAATGCGCATCGGCAATGGCCGAGATCAGGCTGGAATCCAGCCCGCCGGACAAAAACGTTGCCACGGGCACGTCGGACACGAGCTGCCGCTCGATAGCATCGGTGACGAGGTCGCGCACCCTGCGGGCCGTGGCGGCGAAGTCGTCGGGGTGGTCGTGGTCCTCGAGCCGCCAGTAGGTGTGCAGGGTCAGGCGGGTGGTTTGGGTCTCATAGACAGCGTACTGGCCGGGCAGCAACTCCCGCACATTTTGAAATACGCCGCAGCCCGGCGTGCGCCCGGGGCCAAGCAGCAGCACCTCGGCCAAGCCGTTGGCATCGACGCGGGGCGGCACAGCCGGGTGCGCCAGCAGGGTCTTCAGCTCACTGCCAAATATCAGCGAGTCCTCCGCCTGCGTGTAGAACAGCGGCTTGACGCCGCAGCGGTCTCGCGCCAAAAATAGCGTACCTGCGTTCTGCTTCCAGACCGCAAACGCAAAAATGCCGTTGCACCTGGGCACGCAGTTTGCGCCCCACTCGGCAAAAGCATGGAGCAGTACCTCGGTGTCGGAGTGCCCGTTGAAGCTGTGCCCGCGGGCGGCCAGTGCGGCGCGCAGCTCGGGCGTGTTGTAGAGCTCGCCGTTATAAACCAGCACGTAGGTTTCACCCTGCCAGTCCAGCTGCATGGGCTGCAGACCGTTTTCGAGATCCACAACTGCCAGCCGCGCGTGGATGAGCGCCGCCGCGCCGCAGATGTACATACCGCGCTGGTCCGGCCCGCGCCGCGCCAGCGTTTGCTGCATGGCGCAGTAGGCCGCGTACCGCCGCTGGATGGTCCGGGGGTCGCGCCCGACCTGCCCCGCAATTCCGCACATAAAAACGCCCCCTTTGCATGATTCACAAATGAATATGCAGGTGGGGGCGGGAATATGATTTTTTTGTTTCGGGAAAGGCCTTTGGCCGTTTGCGGTCTGTTTCTTACTTTCCCGCAATCGCGTCTGCAATGTGACCGGCGACGGCATCCTTGCTCTGGAGGGGCAGCTCGGTGGTGCCTTGGGCGGTGATGATAGTCACAACGTTCGTGTCCACGCCGAAGCCTGCGCCGGGCACCTTCAGGTTGTTGGCCACGATCATGTCCATGTTCTTCTTGTGCAGCTTGGCCGTGCTGTTTTCAATCAAGTCGCGGGTCTCCATCGAGAAGCCGCAGACAAACAGCTTTTCCGGCTTATGCGCACCGACCCAGGCTAAAATATCGTCGGTGCGTTCCAGGGCAATATTCATCTCGCCGTCGTGCTTTTTGACCTTGTCCGCGGCGACAGTGGCCGGGCGGTAGTCGGCCACGGCGGCGGCCATGACGAGGGCGTCAGCGTCCATGGCGTTTGCCTTGACAGCCTCAAACAGGTCGGCGGCAGTGGTGAACGGAACGGTCTTTACAAACGGCACGGGCGGCAGCGTGCAGCCGGTGGACGCCAGCAGCGTGACGTCTGCGCCGCGCAGCATACAGGCGCGGGCCACGGCGTAGCCCATCTTGCCGGTGGAGTGGTTCGTCAGGTAGCGCACGGGGTCCATCGGCTCCTGCGTGGCACCGGCAGAGACGACGACCTTTTTGCCTTTAAGGTCTTTCGCGCAGGCCAGTTCCCGCAGGACGTAGTCGACCAGCACACCCTCATCGGGCAGGCGGCCCGAGCCGACGTCGCCGCAGGCCAGCATGCCGGAGCCGGACGGGATGACCGTGAAGCCGTAGTGTTCCAGCGTTTTGAGGTTATCCTGGGTGATGGGGTTTTCGAGCATGTGGGTGTTCATGGCGGGCGCGACCAGCTTGGGGCAGGTCGCGGCCAGCGTGACGGTGGTCAGCATGTCGTCGGCCTGGCCGTGGGCCAGCTTGGCGATAACGTTGGCCGTGGCCGGGGCGATGAGCATCAAATCTGCCGCGTTGGCAAGGCTGATATGGGCCACGTCGTACTGGAAGTTGCGGTCAAACGTATCGACCTGGCAGCGGCGGCGGGTCAGCGTCTCAAACACCAGCGGCGAGATAAACTCGGTGGCGTTTTTCGTCATAAGAACGTGTACATCCGCGCCCAGCTTGACGAGTGCATGCGCCACGTTGGGCATTTTGTAGGCGGCAATGCCCCCGGTGATGCCGAGGACAACGGTTTTGTTGGAAAGCAGCATAAAAAAATCAACACCTTATTAGTAGAGTGGAGTTTTTGCCTTTGGCGAAAACAAAATTACGCTGTAGTCATTATAGCAGATTGACGCTTTCTATGCAAATGCGTATAATATTTTTGAGCGGCGCAAAGCGCCGCGATCCACTTTATTTTTTATCTATTATCTCTTATCTTTTATCTATAAAAAGGACTTCACTATGGTTTTAGCAGTTGACATCGGCAACTCCAACATCTGCATTGGCGGGCTGGACGGGGCGGACCACCGCACCATTGCGTTCACGACCCGCATGGTCACCCGCCCCCGCTGCACCGAGGACGAGTACGCCGCCGAGATGAAATTTCTGCTGCAGCGCCTGCCTGTGGACCCCACCGCCTGTGAGGGCGTTATTGTGTGCAGCGTCGTGCCACGCCTGACCGGCGTGCTGGCCGCCGCCTGCAAGCGGCTGACCGGGCGCGAGGCGCTGGTCGTGAATTACACGCTGGACACCGGGCTGACCTTCGCCGTGGACGAGCCCGCCAAGGTAGGCCGGGACCGCATCGCCGATGCCGCTGCGGCAGCGGAGCACTATCCCCTGCCCTGCATGACCGTGGATCTGGGTACGGCGACGACATACAACGTTATATCGGACAAAAAGGTGTTTCTGGGCGGGTTCATCGTGCCCGGCGTGCAGACGAGCCTGCGGGCCATCAGCGCGGGCACGGCGCAGTTGCCGCCCATCGCGCCCGAGCCGCCGGAGCATCTGATTGGCGCGAACACCGTCGCCGCGCTGAACAACGGGGCCATGTTCGGCACCGCCGCCATGCTGGACGGGTTAGCGGACCGCGTTGAGGCCGAGTTGGGCCAGCCGCTGACCGTGGTCGCCACCGGTGGGTTAGCGCCGTACATTATGCCCTGTTGCAAGAGGAAGATCATCTATGATGCTGATTTGCTGTTCAAGGGGCTGGCACTGATCTGGGAGAGGAACGGGAAATGAGACTGCGGTTCAGGGAAGGAGTTTATTCTTCCCGTGATGTCTGCGGTTGCGGAGGGTGCCCGGGCGGATATGGAATCCGCCCCTACGGGCTGTGGGATGCCTTTATACATCCCATGGGCGCTTGCTGCGACGGAAACGGCCACGGGTCGTCGGGGACGCCGACCTCTGCGGAGTTGCTGCCTGCCTATCCACTGGTTTGTAGGGGCCGCACATGTGCGGCCCGCGGCTGTACGGAGACGCTCGTTTGCGGGCAGCCGCCGGGCCGGGCATGCCCGGCCCCTACCGCACGATGATATTAAAAAAGCACAAAAAGCCGCAGCTATGCGTTTTCTGCACAGCTGCGGCTTTATTCACACTCTTTTATGCGCTCACATATCCGGCGTCACGGGCACGGCACCGTAGTTGCGGATGTTCAGGACGTGGCAGCTGCCTTCGCCGAAGCAGCCGTCGATGGCGGCCTTGTAGGCGTCCAGCAGGTCAACGGGCACAAACGCCTGAATGGTGCCGGCAAAGCCGCCGCCCTGCAGACGCCACGCGCCGCGGCCATTCAGCACGCGCTGGCTCAGGGCCAGGGCCACAGGCACGCCCTGCTCCTTCGGGTTCTTGATGCTGTAGGCGTTCTGGTTGAACTCAAAGCTGGAGTGACCGCCCTCGATAATCAGGCGCAGGAACGTTTCAAAATCGTCCTCGCGCACGGCGTCGCAGAGCTGGGCGGCGCGGCGGCAGTCGTTGTAGAAGTGCATCGCACGCACGACGGCGCGGTCCCCCACGGCCTTGCGCAGTTTAGGCAGAGCCTTGTAGAACTCGTCCTCATCGACCTCGCGCAGGACCTTTTTGCCGAACTGCTCGGCCACACTCTCCATCTCACGGCGGATGGCGGCATAGTCGTCGGTCAGGTCGGCGTGGCTGCCCTTCGTATCGCTGATGCACATGACAAAGCCGTGCTTTGCCAGGTCAATGGCCGTCTGGCCGACCACCGGGTGGGCCGGGTCCTTGAAGTCGATGGTGATAACGCCGCCGACGGCGCAGGCGGTCTGGTCCATCAGACCGCAGGGCTTGCCGAAGAACACATTCTCGGCATACTGGCCGATCTGGGCGATCTTGACCTGATTGAACTTCTCAATATCGTTGTTGTTGTACTCGCCGCGCAGGATGGCACCGATGCAGACCTCAAAGGCTGCGGAGCTGGACAGACCGGAGCCGCGCAGCACGTTGCTGGTGGTGTAGCAGTCAAAGCCGCCCACCTTGCCGCCCGCATCCACGATGCCCTTAGCTACGCCGCGGATCAGGGACGCGGAGTGCTCGGCCTCGCGCGGCTGCGGGACGAGGTTGGTGACATCGACATCGTCAATTTTGTCAAAGCCCAGGGACTTGACGCGGATGACATTTTCCTCATTCGGGGAGACGACGGCCACCATATCCAGGTTGACAGAGCCGGCCAGCACCACGCCGTTGTTGTGGTCGGTGTGGTTGCCGCCGATCTCGGTGCGGCCCGGGGCGGAATAGAGGCGCACCGTGCGGTTGGTGCCGTATTTCTTTTCAAATTCGTCGATCAGGTCGGTATAGCGCTTGCGCTGCTCCTGCACGGCGTCTGCACCGTACAGCTTGGCAAAGGCGGCGTCGTATTCGCCCTGTGCGAACTGCTGTTTGAGTTCAATGGTATTTGCCATGATTCCACTCACCTTTCCTGTCGGGCGGCTCTTTTCGTAGATATGCACAAATTGAGCCTTATGTTTTTAGGCAGACAGCCAAAGGAGCGGCTCTCTGCGGGTTTCTTGTTTTCAGTATAGCAAATCCTGCAAAAAAAGCAAACATTTTTTCCGCCTCTTTTATGGACTTTTGATGAATAGCTTGGTATAATGAAAATATCACACGAGCGAGGTGCCGCCATGACCATCAATGAGATGAAGCAATCCTACAAGCAGAGCTACACCGACAACGTCGAGCTCTCGATTTTTAACTGCGGGCATGAATACTGCCAGCCGGGCCATACCTGGGGCCCCGGCGTGCGCGACCACTACCTGATCCATCTGGTGGTGGCGGGCAAGGGTGTGTATCAGGTCAACGGGGCCTCGCACACGCTGCAGGAGGGCGATCTGTTCCTGGCCAAGCCGAACCAGCTCATCACCTACGCCGCCGACGAGACCGACCCGTGGGAGTACTACTGGGTCGGCTTCAACGGCGCGTGTGCCAACAAGCTGGTGCAGCAGACGCCGTTCTCCGACGCGCACCCTGTACACCACTGCAAGGACCCGCAGACCGTGCGGGAGGCGCTGTACAACATCTACCTCTCCCGCGGGCCGGAGCCGCAGTGCGAGGCCCTGATGACGGGCTATCTGTATATCTTTATGGCGCACCTGATGAAGGAGGCCCGCGAGGCGATGCCCAACGTGGGCTCGTCCAGCAGCCAGTACGTGCTGGCCGCCATCAAGTATATCCAGTTCAACTACTCGCATGATATTTCGGTGGACGATATTGCCAAGGCCGTCGGCGTCAGCCGCAGCCACCTGTACCGCGTGTTCATGTCGAACGTCGGGCAGAGCCCCATTGACTACCTGACAAGCTACCGCATCAGCGAGGCGTGCAGCCTGCTGAAGAATTCCAGCCTGTCGATTGCGGAAATCGCCGTATCTGTGGGCTTTTTTGACCAGTTCTATTTTTCCCGCGTGTTCAAAAAGGTCAAGGGCGTGCCGCCGAGCAAGTACCTGGCCACGCTGGAGAAGGAGGGTCCTGCCGCACCGCAGGCCATCAACCCGTAACATTTCCCGCACTATTTATTAAGGAGCAGACATGCCTTTTACGAAAAATCAGATCATTACTCTGGAGATCGAAGCGCTCTCCAACGACGGAAACGGCGTGGCCCACAAGGACGGTCAGGCCGTTTTTGTGCCGCTGACCGCCCCCGGCGATGTGGCCGAGGTGCGCATTGTCAAGCCGATGAAAACCTATGCCTTTGGCCGCGTGGAGAAGCTGCTGACCGCCGGGCCGGGCCGCGTCAGGCAGGACTGCCCGGTGGCCGGCCCCTGCGGTGGCTGCGGGCTGCGGCATATCAGCTATGAGGCCGAGTGCGCCGCCAAGACCCAGTTTGTACGGGACGCCTTTGCGCGGCTGGGCAAGCTGGACGTACCGGTGCCGGACGTGCTGGGCGCACCCGACACGGACCGCTACCGCAACAAGGTCCAGCTGCCCGTGGGCACCGACGAGAACGGGCATATTGTGACCGGCTTTTTTGCCGGGCGCAGCCACCGCATTGTGGCCTGCACCGACTGCAAGCTGCAGCCCGCGTGGATGAACGAGCTGGCTGCCCGCGCCTGTGCGCTGCTGGAGGAGAACGGCATCACTGCCTACAACGAGGAGACCCACACGGGCCGCGTGCGCCATTTGTACATGCGTCAGGGCTGGCACAGCGGGCAGCGACTTTTGTGCTTTGTAGTAAACGGCAACGGTCTGCCGAACGAGGCGGAAATTTGCGCCACACTGCAAAAAGAGTTTGCCTTAACGGCAATTTTGGTCAACCGCAACAGTGAGCGGACGAACGTGATTTTGGGCCGCAGGACCCGTACCGTGCTGGGCTCCGGCGTCATTGAGGACACGCTGGCCGGTGTGCCGCTGCGGATGGGTGTGCATGAATTTTACCAGGTCAACACCCCCGCCGCCGAGGTGCTCTACGCCAAGGCGCGGGAGTACGCCGGGCTGAAGCCGGACGATTTTTTGCTGGACCTGTACTGCGGCATGGGCACGATCGGGCTTTCGATGCTGGCGGACTGCAAGCGCTTAGTCGGCGTTGAAGTCGTGCCGCAGGCTGTCGAGGGCGCGAAGGAGACCGCCGCGCGGCTGGGACTGGACGCGGACAGAGCAGACTTCCGCTGTCAGGATGCCGGTGCAGCCGCCGCCCAGCTCGCCGCCGAGGGTGCGCGTCCCGACGTGATCGTCGTAGACCCGCCCCGCAAGGGCTGCGACGAGGCGACCCTGACCGCTATTGCCGAGATGGCCCCGCGGACCGTGGTCATGGTCAGCTGCAACGCCGCAACAGCGGCAAGGGATGCCAAGTGGCTGACCGAGCACGGATATAAAGCCGTGGAGGTCCAGCCGGTGGATCTGTTCCCGAGGACGAAGCACGTGGAGTGCGTGGTGAAGATGGTGCACTTCTAAAATTCATCTTTATTTAATCCATCTTTACAGAGGTATGATATGGCAACTTCAAATAATGAGTGTAACGTATGGGGAATCCATACACAAGATGACAAATTGTTTTTGAACGGAAACAAAATTGCTCTCGGTTGGCCTGCTTTTGGAGACCTTTCAAAAATCGAGGCATCTCGCGAGGCTTTCAAATCTCACTACATTACAGCCTACCCTGCCGCTAAAAAGGGTTCCATTCCAACCAGTTCTGGTATGCTGTTTCGTTTCATTCACGAAATGCAAATCGGTGATTATGTAATCTTCCCATCTAAAAGTGACCGCAAAATCAACATTGGTATTATTGAAGGCAATTATACTTATGTTCCCTCTGCGACTGAATATGTACAGCAACGTACCGTAAAATGGATAAAGCATTTACCGAGAACCTTTTTCTCTCAAGGAGCTTTATATGAGGTAGGCTCTATAATGTCTTTTTTTGCCATAAAAAAATACGCAGATGAGTTCCTTGCTGCTCTCGACCAAAATTTTTCTGCCAGTAGCACAGTGCCAGACGATGAGGACGAAAGTGTTGCTGCTACTGCGGATGATATTATAGAATCGACAAAGGATTTCATTTTGAAAGAATTAAGTAAAAATCTAAAAGGATTCGATTTTGAATATTTCGTTGCCGACTTGCTCCGTGCAATGGGTTACAGAACAACCGTCTCACCACACGGCGGCGACCATGGAATTGACATTATAGCTTATAAGGACGAACTGCCGCCCCGCATTTTGGTTCAAGTCAAAAGTCAAGACAGCGACATCAAAGAAACCACAATTCAATCTTTAAAGGGTGCTATGCACGAGGGCGATTACGGTTTGTTTGTATCGCTTTCTAATTATGCGAAGAATGCACAAGTTTATTTACAACACACACCAATCATACGGGGAATCAACGGAAACGAGCTAGTTGATTTGATTTTAAAGTATTATGATGACCTTAGCGAAAAATATAAAAAAATGATTCCGTTGAAAAAAGTCTATATACCTGTAGCACATATAGATGCTGATTAAATCTAGCTTTTGTTCAAACTCTATTCCCCGCTTGTTCACGATTTGCCCATATTTGTGTGCCATAATAGTACGATGAAAACAATGCGGCTTTGCCGCGAAAAGGTGGTTTTTACATGAAAGGCTGGTTTCAGCGGTTTATGGCGGGCCGATATGGGTTCGACCAGTTCGGCGGTTTCCTGTGTATTTCGTCGCTTATCCTTATTGTCATCGGCGCGTGGGTGTCGCCGGTGCTGTACTGGCTGGGGCTGGCGGCCATCGTCTACAGCTATTTCCGCATTTTGAGCCGCAACACCCGCAAGCGGTACAGCGAAAACCTCAAATATCTCTCCTACCAGAACCGCGTTACCACGTGGTTTGGCAAGCAGCAGGTGCGGTTCAAGCAGCGCAAGGACTATCACTATTACCGCTGCCCCCAGTGCGGCCAGCAGCTGCGCGTGCCCCGTGGGCGCGGCAAGATCAGCATCACCTGCCCGAAGTGCGGCCATCAGTTCATCAAAAAGAGTTGACGCGCGATGTTCGGATATGTTACGCTTTACCGTAAGGGTCTGGCAGACGCCGAGATGGACCGCTACCAGGCTTACTACTGCGGGCTGTGCCGGACGCTGGGCCGCCGCTACGGACGCACCGGACAGTTGGCATTAAGCTATGACATGGCGTTTGTCGCCATTCTGCTGACAGCACTGTATGACACGCCCACAGCCTTTTCCGAGGGCCGCTGTGTGCCCCACCCACTGAAAAAACGCCCCCGCGCGGACAACGAGCTGCTGGACTACGCCGCCGACATGACCGCCGCGCTGGCGTACTACAACTTTCTCGATGACTGGCAGGACGATCACCGCCGCGCCAGTCTGACGCAGGCGCAAAAGCTGGAGCCAAGCCTGCCCGCCCTGCGGGAGCGCTGGCCGCGCCAGCTGCAGACCATGGCCGCACAGCTGGACAGGCTGAACGCGCTGGAAAGCGCCGGCAGCCACGATTTGGACGCGCTGTGCAACGCCTTTGGCGCACTGCTGGGCGAGGTGTTCGCCTGCCGCGACGACATCTGGGCCCCGGCGCTGCGCGGCATGGGCAATGGGCTGGGGGCGTTCATCTATCTGATGGACGCCTACGACGATCTGGAAAAGGACAGCCGCCGCGGGCAGTTCAACGCCCTGCAGCAGCTGGCGGACGAGCTGCCGCCCGCCGCCTATGAGCAGCGCTGCCACGAGCTTTTGACCCAGCAGATGGGCCGCTGCGCACAGCAGTTTGAGATGCTGCCGATTTTAAAGGACACCCCGGAGGGGAAGCTATTGTACAACACGATCTATTCCGGCGTGTGGAGTAAATACGCGCTGGTACGCAAGCACAGGGAGGCAAAGCGCCATGACTGATCCATACAGTGTATTGGGCATCACCCCCAGTGCCGACGACGAAACGATTAAAAAAGCCTACCGCAAAAAATGCAAGGAGTACCACCCCGACCTGCACCCCGATGACCCGTCGGCGGAGGAGCACTTTAAAGAGGTACAGGCCGCTTACAGCGAGATCATGCGCATCAAGCAGGGCGGCGGGGCGTCTTACAGTGCTGGCGGGCAGCGCTATGGCAGCAGCCAGAGCGGCTACAGCCAGCAGTATCAGGACCCGTTCAGCGGGGCCGGGTTTGGCTTTGGACCGTTCGGGTTTGGGTATTACAGCACAAGCGGCTCGTCCGGGCGGCAGAGCTACGGCAGCGCTGCCGGTGACCCAGAGCTGCGTGCCGCGGCAAACTACATCCGCAGCGGCTTCTATGAGGAGGCCATGAACACGCTGAACGGCATCCCCACTGCCAACCGCACGGCCCAGTGGCACTACTACGCCGCGCTGGCCAATCAGGGGCTTGGCAACAACATCCGCGCGCAGGAGGAGGCCCGGACGGCGGTCTCGATGGAGCCGAACAACTACGCTTATCAAAACCTGCTGGATCAGCTGCAAAGCCCGGGCCGCAGCTACACAAGCTACCAGCAGCCCTACGCCCAGCCCAGCGGCAGCCCGGGGTCTTTCTGTCTGTCGTTCTGGATGTATTTATTGGTGTGCAATATTTTGAGCTGGTGCTGCTGCGGCGGCAGAGGCGGATTCTTTATCTGCTGATTTACACGTAGGGGCCGGGCATGCCCGGCCCGCGGCTTTCCCGCAGATGGGCGGTTATCTTCAGGCTGCGGGCCGCACATGTGCGGCCCCTACAAAGCAATATAGGAAAAGCGCTGTGACTGTTTGAAAAGGTCACAGCGCTTTTGTTGTTGTTCGGTTACAGCATCCTGTCCAAAAGCGGCATTAAAATTTCTATGTTTTGACAAAACTGCGGGTAGAAGTCGTCGCCGAGCTCGTAGTCGTAGTAAAGAGCACGCTCCATACGCCTGACAGCGGCGGAGAATCGGGGGTTATCCGCGCCGCCCGCGGCCTGTAACCGGTGGGAAAGCTGCGTGCAGACGATGGCCCAGCGGGCATCCACCCCCGCGCGGTCCAGCACGGCGGAATCCTGCAGATAGTCCTGCAGCGTCCGTGCCTCCCCTGCCCGTGCGCCGCAAAGCGGCGTCTGTACGTAATATTCCATCTGCGCTGTCACCGTGTCGATGCTCTGCCCCAGCGGGTAGAGCGCACAGGCCAGCGGGCGCGCGGCGTGGATGGTGCAGGCGCTGCCCTCAAAAAAGCGGCAGTTGCCGGTTTTGGGGTCCGGCGTCAGGCGCAGGGCGGGCAGGCAGCTTTCAGGCGCAAGGTAGCTTTTGCAGAACGCCGCCGCCACGATACGGGGCGGCAAGCTAAGCCGCCGCGCAATGCGGTAGAGGTCATACCCCGACAGCACCAGATCGCGCCTCTGGCGGCAGCAGTCTCCGCAGCCCGCACAGGCAAAGTCAAAGCGGTCCCCTGCCGCCAGCCGCGGGCAGTCGTCCCAGTGTTCGCCGCAGCGGCCCGGCTCAACGGCTGACATCACAGCTGCACCTCACCGGCGTAGGGCTGGCCGTGGGCATAGGCGTCCAGCGCCTCAAACGGGCTCTGCACCATGCTGGCGACATTGACGTCGGTGTAAAACGCCGTGTGCGGGCTGACGATGACATTGGGATAGCTGCGCAGCAGGTTCAGCTCGCGGTTCGGGATGGCCTGCCCCATGCGGTTGTAATAGTAAATACCGGTCTCATCCTCAATGACGTCGAGGCCCGCGCCGCCGATCTTGCCGCTTTCCAGCCCGGCGATCAGCGCGTCGGGGTCAATGAGCGTGCCCCGCGCCGTGTTGACGAGCAGCACGCCGTCTTTCATTTTTGCAAGGGCGCCGGCGTTGATGAGGTGGTGGTTCTCCGCCGTGGCGTTCGTGTGCAGCGTGATAATGTCACTTTGCGCGTAAAGCTCGTCCAGTGTGACGTAGTCGGCGTACTGCCTGACCGCGTCGTTCGGGTAGAGGTCGTAGGCCAAAATCTTGCAGCCGAAGCCGCTCAGGTGGCGGATGACCGTCTGGCCGATCTTGCCCGTACCGATGACACCCACCGTGCAGCCGGAAATATCGCGGCCCATCTTGCCGGGCAGCGAGTAGTCCTGCACATTGGCGCGCAGCATGATTTCGTTCATGCGGCGGGTACACATCAGCATGAGCATGATCGTATAGTTGGCCACGCCGTCCGGCGGGTAGTGGCTGTGGCTGATGCGCAGACCCAGCTTTTTGGCGGTGTCCAGCGGGATATGATCATAGCCGATGCTGCGGCAGGGCAGATATTTGACGCCCATTTCAGCCCATGTCTGCAAATATTCAGGGCGTATCTCGCAGGGGTTCGTGCTGACGGCGTCGCAGCTCTCGGCCAGATGCAGGTTATCCGGGCGCGGCACGTCGGGCGTGCCGGTGTAGTCGATGCCGTAGCGGGCTTTGTAGGGCTCGCAGTATTGCTGCTCATCAAAGGGGCGCAGCGCGTAAAACATGATTTTCATGCTTTGTCATCTCCTGTTACAGGTGAAAATCAAAGGTTTCGGCCAGCCAGTCCGTGCAGAGGGCCACCCAGGCGCTGTTGTGCTTGTTGGGGGTGTTGACCTCCCGCGTGCAGGTGCTTGTGCCGTGGCCGTCGTGGGCGAAAAGATGCAGCTCCAGCGGGACCTTATGGGCTGTCAGCGCACCGGCAAGCATCAAAGAGTTCTGCACGGGGACGGCCGGGTCCTCCACCGTATGCCAGACGAAGAAGGGCGGCAGACCGTCGCGGACCTGGTTTTCCAGGCTCATTGTGGCGCGCAGGTCGGCGTCATCGCCGCAGAGGTTGACAATGGAGCCGTCGTGGCGGTATTCCCCCGCCGTGATGACCGGATAGCCCAGCACAACGGCATCGGGGCGGGCCTCGGTGCCGTGGATGCCAAGGGCAGTCTGCACAGGCTCGGCGTCCCACAGGATGGCCGTGGACGCCGCCAGATGGCCGCCCGCCGAGAAGCCGCAGATGGCGATTTTCGCCGGGTCGGTGCCGAACTGCTCTGCATTGCGGCGGATATGCAGGATCGCCCCGGCAGCATCGGTCAGCGGCTGCCAACGCAGCGCGGGCACGGTCTCGTCACTTCGGCAGGTGTAATAGAGGGTAAAGACGTTGTAGCCAGCCTGCAGAAACTGCATGGCAACGGGGTCGGCCTCGCGCCTGCTGCACCAGGCGTAGCCGCCGCCCGGCAGGATGAGAATGGCCGGACGGGTGTTGAAGGCAGGCATCTCGACGGTCCTATCGCGCAGATACCCGATGAGCTGTGCGCCGCCGGGGAGAGTGTGGGTGTATATTTGCATGATGGATTCTTCTTTCTATGGTATTTCTATGGTAAGGGATCGTTTTTTGTCGGCAGGGCGTAGGGGCCGCCTATATGCGGCCCGCAGCTGTACGCAGGCAGACATTCACGGGCAAGCCCGCGGGCCGGGCATGCCCAGCCCCTGCCGCGCTGTTTAACAAAATACCTTATACATTGTTAGCATACCGCAAATTCCTACGTTTGAAAAGCCCTGAATTTAAATTTTTTGTTAAAATGCTGCGCAAGGGTTGCACTTTATTAAAAAGAGTGCTAAACTAGCTTTAGCAGTTGAAATAAACGAGTGCTAATTTCATTTGTATAAAGTGAGGTTTTCTACCATGGCTATGCGTCAGTTTAAGGCCGAGAGCAAAAAGCTGCTTGACCTGATGATCAATTCTATCTATACAAACCGCGAGATCTTCCTGCGTGAGCTGATCTCCAACGCATCGGACGCCTGCGACAAGCGCTACTTCAAGAGCCTGACCGACACATCCGTCGGCATTACGAAGGACGACCTGAAAATCCACATCCAGCCCGACAAGGACAGCCGCACGCTGACCATCACCGATAACGGCATCGGCATGACGAAGGATGAGTTGGAGAAAAACCTCGGCACGATTGCCAGGTCCGGCTCCCTTGACTTCAAGACCGAGAACCAGAGCGATAACATCGACATCATCGGTCAGTTCGGCGTCGGCTTCTATTCCGCGTTCATGGTGGCCAAAAAGGTCACCGTCATCTCCCGCGCGCAGGGCGCTGACACGGCCTGGAAGTGGGAGTCCACCGGCGTCGAGGGCTACACCCTGACCGAGGCTGACAAGGAGGACGTCGGCACCGAGATCATTCTGGTGCTGAAGGACGACACCGATACCGACAAGTACAGCGAGTACCTCGAGGATTACGAGCTTGCAAACCTCGTCAAGAAGTACAGCGACTATATCCGCTTCCCCATCACGATGTACCGCGAGAAATCCCGCCAGAAGCCGAAGCCGGAGGACGCGGGCGACGACTACAAGCCCGAGTACGAGACCTACACCGAGCTGGAAACGCTGAACAGCATGGTGCCCATCTGGAAGCGCCCGAAGAACGAGGTCAAGGACGAGGACTACAACGAGTTCTATAAGAACAAGTTCATGGACTACACCGACCCGCTGCGCGTCATCACCAGCCGCACCGAGGGTACGGCGACCTACACCGCGCTGCTGTTCATCCCCGGCTCGACCCCGTACGACTACTACACCAAGGAGTATGAGAAGGGTCTGGCGCTGTATGCCTCCGGCGTTATGATCATGGAGAAGTGTGCCGACCTGCTGCCGGATTATTTCAGCTTTGTGAAGGGTGTTGTGGACAGCGAGGATCTGAGTCTGAACATCAGCCGTGAGACGCTGCAGAAGGACAACCAGCTCAAGCTGATGCGCAATTCTCTGGAAAAGAAGATCAAGAACGAGCTGCACGCGATGCTCGTCAATGACCGCGAGAAGTATGAGACCTTCTGGAAGAACTTTGGCCGCCAGATCAAGTTCGGCATCTACGGCGACTACGGCATGCACAAGGATCTGCTGGGCGACCTGCTGATGTTCTACTCCGCCAAGGAGAAAAAGCTCGTCACGCTGGACGAGTATGTCGAGAAGATGCCCGAGGAGCAGAAGTGCATCTACTTTGCCGCCGGTGACGACACGGACCGTCTGGGCAAGCTGCCCAACGCCCAACTGGTGCTGAGCAAGGGCTATGACCTGCTGCTCTGCACCGAGGATGTGGATGAGTTCTGCCTGCAGATGATGCGCGACTACAAGGAGAAGGAGTTTAAGAACATCAACTCCGGTGACCTGGGTCTGGAGACCGAGGACGAGAAGAAGGCCGCCGAGGCTGCCGAGACCGAGAACAAGGACCTGTTTGAGGAAATCAAGAAGGACCTGAACGGCAAGGTCAAGGAGGTCAAGGTCAATCCGACCCTGCAGGAACACCCCGTCACCCTGTCTGCCGAGGGCGGTATCTCGATGGAGATGGAGAAGGTACTGCGCCGCATGCCCAACGCAGAGGGCGTCGAGAGCACGAAGGTGCTGGAGCTGAACCCGAACCACACGGTCTTTGCCGCCCTGAAGGCTGCCCACGCCGCGGGCGACACCGACAAGGTCGCCAAGTACGCCGAGCTGCTCTATGACCAGGCCCTGCTGATCGCCGGTCTGCCCATTGAGGACCCCGTTGCCTATGCACAGCTGGTGTGTGGGCTGATGCAGTAAAATCAGAATAACAGCCGCCCGCCCAGGTACGATGCCTGAGCGGGC
>ENA-UEQP01001775-UEQP01001775.1-human-gut-metagenome-genome-assembly--contig:-NODE-1775-length-18252-cov-3.990041_pt1 | contig 18252 bp, 17 predicted proteins | sample MGYA00242951_ERZ507951 | MGnify/ENA primary metagenome ERZ507951 (study PRJEB26167, sample SAMN06115539) | human gut metagenome | host: Homo sapiens | place: China:Shanxi | collected 2015-11-18...
CCCTTGTTGGCGCACGGTGAGCTACGAAAGATTTCTCGCCCTGCATGTGATTCTGATCGTCCCCGGTACAGCCGGGGATTTTTTTGTTTTGGTGGAAAAGTTTGCGGAGAGGGAAACCTTTTTGGAAAAAGGTTCTCCCTCCCCGTGCCCCACCCTTCCAAAAACTTTTACCGGTGGGCCTGCGCAAGGATAAAGGGGGGCTACGCGGTACACCAGCTTCGACAAGCATTTTATTTTTGTCAGTTTGTGGTGCCCTGTTCCTTTGCATCGAGGGACAAGGCCTCTATCGCTGCGCATCCTGATGCGTATACTGGGCGTTCGTCGGGACGGCCTCCGCCTGTTCGGGAGTACGTCACAGGCCGCTGGCGTTGAAAAACTCAGTGGGTTGAGAGGAGGCAGGGACTTCCTGCTCGTGCGGCACAGGTGATTCATGCCGGGAGGGAGCACCCTCCAGCCTGGGAGATGGCTACGCGTGCAGAAAAGACAGGGGCTGCCGTTGGATGGTCTTCCCGAGCCGGGAAGGAATGGGGATGGAGAACAGAGGCCAAGAGGGCATTGTCTGGTTCCTGCGGGGCGCCCCTTAGCTTCTTCATCTTGCGGTGAAGACGAAACGGTGTCGCTTGAGCAGTCCGAGACCCACAGGTCAGGCATCTTTTCTGCGTGTGCCCCACAGGTAAAGCAGCGTAAGGCTGCCGCAGCCGAGCAGGATGCAGGCCAGCAGCAGGACAGGCCAAAGGCCGGTCGCCATGAGGTAGCCTTCCAGCCCCGTGTGCAGAGAACCGTCCCAGTCCGCGAGCCGGACCGGATGCAGGCGCGAGAATATCCACAGGGCCGCCAGTCCGCCCAGGCCGCAGCAAAACAGCAGCGTGCCCAGGATCAGGGGAAGGAGCCGGAAGGTACGCACAGGTCCGGCCTGTGCCGGGCGCACGCTGTCTTCCGCAGGAGGGGCAGGAGTGGGGATGGGGTCCCTGCCCGCCGGCACGATGAGCTCGTCGAGGCTCGTCTGCAGCACGTCCCGCAGCAGGGCCAGGCGGTCGATGTCCGGGGATGACTGGCCTGTTTCCCATTTGGCGACTGACTGGCGGGAAACGCCCATGCGGGAGGCCAGTTCTTCCTGCGTCATGCCCATGGCTTTGCGTCGGCGCAGGATCTCCTGCCCAAGTCGGATCCTTCCTTCTGTCATCTTCTCTGTCATGGATGGAGGCTAGGGAATTTCCAGAGGGAGTACAAGGGGCGGGCACTCCCGCCCCTTGCAGCAGACGGCTAGTTCAGTTTTTCCAGGGCGGCATCATAGAACTGGCAAAGCCGTTCCAGATCCTGTTTCTGCTGCAGTTCCGTCAGCTGGGGCTGCAGTTCCTGCATGATCTCGGCGTAGCCCTTGGGATCGGCCTGTGCCTTTTTCTGGATGGCCGTGGCGAATTCGTTGGCCTTCTTCTGGGCTTCTTCAGGGGAGCAGGCAGCGGCCGCGAGAGAGGCCGTGCCGCAGAGCAGGGCACAGGCCAGCAACAGGGAGAGCTTTTTCATAGGCACCTCGATACGTTGGACAGACTGGCTGTCGGTTATTCCCATATGGGACTTTCGTTATAGCTGGTAACATTGGTTGCAGGCCACCAACCAATGGTTGCAATAGGGCAACCATTGGCTACCTTTTGAAAAAAACAAACAGTTATGCGGAGATAGGGGCGCACTCTTTGTGGCCCTTGCCGATCGGGATAAGGCCTGGGGCAGGACGCCGTGTGGCGTGCCGTTGTGCTTCTGTCCCGCTTGGCCGGATGCGTCCTGCCAGCGGACGGCGTTGCTTCTGGTAAAGCGCCGGGCAGGAGCCCGCCTTGCCCTTGACGACGGGCGGCACTTACATCTAAAAAAATGGCCTACTGACCAAGTCAGGAATGTCTTGCGAGTGGCCAGGAGGCCGCTCCCGGTTTTTTGCCAAAGGAATGCATATGAAAAAGTTTACTCTCGCCGTCCACAGTCTCGGCAATATCGGTACCCGTGTGGTGGAAGCGGCCCTTGCCGCCCCTGATTGCCAGTGCCTCGGCGTGATCCGCCGTGCCGAATCCCTGGGCACGCAGAGCCATGCCCTGCGTGGCCTGCCCGAATTTGCCGATCTGGCCAGCCTGGAAGCTGCCCAGGGCCGCCCTGACGTCATCGCCCTGTGCGGGCCTTCGCGCAGCATCTCGGAAACGGCGGAAGCTTTTCTGAAGCAGGGTTACAATTGTGTGGACAGCTTCGACATCCACACCGAGATCCCCGCCACCGTGGCCCGTCTGGATGCCGCCGCCAAGGCCGGTAACAGCGTCAGCATCACGGCTGCCGGCTGGGACCCCGGCACGGACTCCGTGCTGCGTGCCCTGTTCGAAGCCATGGTGCCCCGCGGCACCACCTTCACCAACTTCGGCCGTGGCCGTTCCATGGGCCATTCCGTGGCCGCCCGCGCCATCAAGGGCGTGGCCGATGCCGTGTCCATCACCATCCCCGTGGGTGGCGGCCGTCATTCGCGCCTGGTCTACGTGGTGCTGGAAGAAGGTGAAAACCTGGCCGACGTGACGGCCCGCATCAAGGCCGACGATTACTTCGCCCACGATCCGCTGGACGTGCGCCAGTGCCGTGACCGTGAAGAACTGGCCTTCGTGGCCGACCAGTCCCACGGCGTGCTCATGGAGCGCACCGGTGCCTCCGGCATGACCGACAACCAGATCCTCAAGTTCGACATGCGCATCAACAACCCGGCCCTGACCGCTCAGGTGCTGGTCTCCTGCGCTCGTGCCGCGACCCGTCTGCAGGCCGGCTGCCATACGCTCATCGAAGTGCCGCCCATCGCCCTGCTGCGCGGTGAACGCATGGACATCATCTCCCGCATGGTCTAACGGGCCATAAGCGGTTCGCCCCTTTTCCCCCGTCGCTTTTGGGGCAGGGGATTTTTTGTTTCGGAAGGAGCGATTTTTCCCCTTATTGGAGGGGCGGACGACGGGGGGCTGTACGGGGATGCTGCATCTCGCCGGCAAGGACGCGGAGAGGGCAGGAAGCGGACGAGAGGAAGAACGTCCTTGGCTGGAGACATAAAAAAGGCCTCTACACGGGCAGAGGCCTTGAAACGTGTCACGAAAGGGCGTTGCTGCTGTGCAGGGGCTCCGGCACAGCTGGAGGGATGCTGCGACCGAGAAGATCGCAGACGGTGCCGAAAGGAGGGAGCGGGCCTGCCCGCAGGATCAGCTATGAAGGTAGGACGCCGGTCTCCATCAGGGCGGACCAGCGCCTTTGCCGGAATCAGGGGCCCGGATGTCCCTTATTCTATGACCAGCTGTTCCAGCAGCAGGGCCTGCTTGCGGGTCTCCCCGGTCAAGAAACTCATGGCGCTCAGACGGGCCATGCTGCCGCCTTCGTTGGGCAGCTGCACCAGATCGGCAAAAAGCTCCTTGTACTGGACCCAGGCTCGCTGGCCCTTGAGCAGTTTGTCTGACCAGCCCTTGGGATCACTGGAGTTTTGGCAGGCCTGACGGGCTTTTTTGTAATTGGCATTGAGCCGGGCGTCCCAGTAGTCGTAGGCCTGCTGGAAGCAGCCCATCATTTCCATGGTGACGCCACCGCTTTGTTCCATGCAGCGATCGAAACCCGGGGCCAGTTCATCTTCTTCGGCCATAGCCGGAGCAGCCAGGAAGAGCAGGGCCAGACAACAAAGCAGGAGACGCAGTTGGGGCATGGATGACCTCCCATGATGTTTGCCGCCAGCATAGACGGCTTCCGCGGCCGGGGCAATGGCCTGCGGCATTGGCTGTTCCCTGTCCGGGAAGGCAGGGAACGAGGAGGTCGAGAGCACGGGGAAGAGGGGATGTATGGCCGGGTGCGGGCTAGAGGACTTGCCGCTCTTACAAGGCCGAGGAGTGGGGAAGGACGTCCTCTTTTATCTTGGCTGCCGGTCCCAGGCGTGTGGACAGGGACCTGTCCGGATGGGACGGAGAGAAAGGCAGGCCGGGCATGGGGCATCAGGCAGAAGACAGGAATGGCCCGCTCTCCGGCCCGGCATCTTGGGGCGTTTGCAGCACAGGCCGCGCAGACCAGACATCGCCGGTACTGCGCGACCGTCATTTTCCGTGGTATGGCGTGCCCCCGGATGGCTAGGCGCCGAGCCAGCCCCGGACTTCTTCCGCGCTGGGGACGCGCCCCGTGCACATGATGCCGCCATCGATGACCACCGCAGGGGTGGCCAGCACGCCCAGGGCCATGATCTCCCGCAGGTCGGTGATTTTTTCCACCGTGGCGTCACTGCCGGAAGCGGCCACCGCCTTGCTGACGATCTCGTACGCTTCGACACATTTGGAGCAACCGGGACCAAGGACTTTGATGATCATGATGCTGCCTCCTTTGGCAGGATATTGAGGGGAAGCGGCAGGGCGGGATGCGTGGGGTTGCCCTCCGCTGTGATGCGGGAAGGACGTGTGCGTCCCATGCCTTCCCCTGCCTGACCGTTGCGATGCCGGAACGAGGGGCCCGTACCGCGTGGCACGGGCCGTTCCATTTTAGAACAGCGTGAGCTGCAGGCTGTTGAACAGCCAGCCCACCAGGGTGAAGATGACCAGCAACAGGCCCAGGAAAAGGGCCAGCAGCTGCCAGCGCATGACCTGCTTGAGCATGAGCATCTCGGGCAGGCTGGCGGCCACCGTGCTCATGCAGAAGGCCAGGGTGGTGCCTACGGGCAGGCCCTTGAGCAGCAGGCTCTCCATGATGGGCACCACGCCCGTGACGTTGCTGTACAGGGGGATGCCCACCAGGACGGCCACCGGGACGGACCACCACTGCCCCTGGCCTAGATGGGCGGCGAACCAGTCCTGCGGCACGAAGCCGTGCAGGAGCGCCCCCAGGCCCACGCCGATGATGACCCAGCGCCAGACGCGGCGGAAGATGCCCGTCATCTCGTCCCAGGCGAAACGGTGCCGCTCTTCCAGGCCCAGACGGGTGCTGCGCTCGTCCCGTGCCGCCTGGCCGGAGACACCCAGCATGCCGCGCAGGAAGGGCTGCAACCAGCGTTCGGCGCGGAGCAGGTCCAGCAGCCAGCCGCCCAGCATGCCCGCCGCCATGCCGACGACCACATAGACCACGGTGAACTTCCAGCCCAGCAGGCCCCAGAGCAGGACCACGGCGATCTCGTTGATGAGCGGCGAGGTGATGAGGAAGGCCATGGTGATGCCCAGCGGGATGCGGGCCATGGTGAAGCCCAGGAAGAGGGGGATGCTGGAGCAGGAACAGAAAGGCGTGATGGCGCCGAACGTGGCCCCCAGCAGATAGCCGATGCCCCGGCCCTTGCCGGACAGATAGTCGCGTACCCGCTCCACATGCAGCCCGGCCCGCAGCCAGCCGATGCAATAGACCATCAGCACCAGCAGGAGCAGGATCTTGGCGCTGTCATAGATGAAGAATTCCAGGGCCAGGCCCGGAGCACCGCCGGGCGTCAGGGAGAGCAGGTTGAAGGTCAGCCAGGTGGCCAGCGGCTGGATGGACACGTACAGGCCCGTCCAGGCCAGCAGTACGGCCAGCAGGGTCAGGGCATAGCGCGGGGCGGAGAAGGGGCGCGGCGAGGAAGGAGTGTCTGCCATAAATATTCCTTATTGGCAAAATTGCCAAATTTGAGGGTAAAAAAATCCCGCCGCAGCGGGCCTGCCTATTTGTTCCGCAGCATGTCCATCTGGCTCAGGATGCGTTTTTCCAGCAGCTGGCCGGTACAGGTCAGGAACTGGTCCAGGCAGCAGAGGGCAAGGCTGTAATAGATGTTCACGCCCTGCTTGCGCCGGGTGACCACACCGGCGTCACGCAGGACAGCCAGATGCTTGGAGATGGTGGACATGTCGTCCCCCACCAGGGCCTGCAGGTCACAGACGCATTTTTCACCGTCGCGCAGGGCATCGACCATCAGCAGACGGCTGGGATGTCCCAGGGCTTTGAAGATCCGGGCCTGTGCCGCGATGAATTCTTTGTTGTGCTGCATGCTGTCCCTTTATTTGGTCATTTGGCAAAATATTCTTTGAAGGCCTTGCTGTCAAGATGGTGCAGGAAAGCCGCGCCCAGGTCAACGCCGCCGGAGGGCCCGGAGGCGGGCGATCATGGCGGCGGGGCCGGATAAAGAGACGGCGGCCGTGCGGAAACGTCCGCATGCCGCCGTCCGCCATCACCGGGCGGAGAGGTCCCTCCGCCCGGCAGGCTGGAAAAGCGTTACTTCCACTGGATGCGATGCACCGTGGCCGGGCCGTATTCCACCGTACGTGCGTAGCGGATGGCAGGCTCGCCCAGCAGCATGGCATACTGGAAGCTGTGGGTCTCGGGCAGGCCCAGCTCGGGCAGGAGCTCGGGCAGCATGAGCTGCAGGCACCAGTAGAGCAGGCCGCACCAGGTGGTGCCCAGGCCCAGGCTTTGGGCATAGAGCTCCATGTACGAAAGGTAGATGAGCGGATCCTGTTCCTGACAGGGAGCGTCCTTGGCATTGCCCACCAGCACGAAGTGGGGCGCGCCGCGGAAGATGCCGTCGATGCCCTGTTCCTTCCACAGGCGCGGTGCCGCGGCAAAGAAAGCCGTGCGGTGGCACTGGGGCAGGGCGTTGTGCAGGGCCTTGTCCGCCAGGCGGGCATAGACTTCCTCACGGAAGGCCTGCATGCGGTCCATGTCGTCCATGACGCCCACCCAGAGCTTGCGGGCATTGACGCCGGTGGGGGCGTGGGCGCTCACGTCCAGCACCTGCTGCAGCAGGGCCGGGTCCACGTTTTCCGGCCGGTACTGGCGCACGGAGCGGCGGCCCTTGATGAGGTTCTCCAGCTGTTCGGGCTGGGGCCAGGCATTGAGGAGACGGCGGGAGGCGTCAGGATTGTGCCCGTCCACGCTGATGGCGCCCGTGGGGCAGAGGGCCAGGCAGTGGTGGCAGTGCATGCACAGGCGTTCGTCCTTGATATAGGGGTGGCCTTCCTCGTCCATGCCCAGCGCGCGGGGCAGACAGTCGGAAAGGCACAGGCCGCAGGAGACACAGCGGTCGGTATCCACGGAAAACTGCATGATGATGTCCTTTGAAAAAAAGAACCTGCCGCAGGGGCAGGCAGGGGAGGCCGCCGGTGCCGGGGGCCTGCCGGGGCGAAAGAAAGAAGGGAGGGGCCGTGGCCCCTCCCGGGGATGCGTCAAAAACTAGCCGCGATAGATGATGTGTTCGCGCACGTCGGCCAGGGAAGCGCAGCCGGTGAGCAGCATGGCCTGCACCAGCTGGCCCTGCATCTGCTGCCAGTACTTGGTCACGCCTTCCACACCGCCGCCGATGGCCGCGATGCAGAGCGGGCGGCCCACCAGCACGGCGTCGGCGCCCAGGGCCAGCATCTTGAGCACGTCCACGCCGTCACGCACGGCGCCGTCGGCCAGGATGGTGATCTTGCCGCGCACGGCATCGGCGATGGCGGGCAGCACGGTGGCGGTGCCGGGGCAGTGGTCCAGCACACGGCCGCCGTGGTTGGAGACCACGATGGCGTCGCAGCCGGCGTCGATGGCACGATGGGCGTCGTCGGGGGTCATGATGCCCTTGACGATGAACTTGCGGCCCATGTCATGCACATAGCGCACCACGGTCTCCAGTTCCGTCACGGACATGGGCATGACCGGGCGGCCCATCTTGCGCAGGGTGATGAGACCGGCGGCGTCCACGTCCACGCCCAGGATGGGGCTGCCGTCGGCCAGCACGCGGTCGATCTTTTCGAACAGTTCCTTACCTTCCCAGGGCTTGATGAAGGGGATGCCGTGACCGTTGCAGGCCTTCAGGGCCTTGACGGCGGCGTCGATGATGAAGGGCGGCACGCCGTCACCGGTACAGCCGATGACACCGGCGGCGCGGCTGCCTTCCAGGATGGCGAAGATGTAGTCGTCTTCGCTCATGGCATCGCTCATGTTGAAAGAGACGCCGCCGATGGGGGCCGCCATGACGGGGAAGCTCAGGTCGATGCCCAGGATGGTGCAGTTGGTGCGGGGCTCGCGGGCGTCGTGCAGGGCCGTCATGTTGAGTTTGCAGGCGTTGAGGGCTTCGCGGTTGTTGCGGAAGCTGGCACCGGTGCCCAGACCGCCCATACCGGGCACTTCACCGGAGCAGGCCTTGCCATCGCAAACGGGGCAAACGCGGCAGTGACCCTTCATGCGCTCGCGCGCGGCAGCTCTGATCTCTTTCATGGGATGACTCCTTTATGACAGGAATGATTGTGTTCAAGGCAGGCGCTCCGGATACGGGGCGCAGCATGGGCAGTATAGGTCAGGGCAGGGGACTTGTCATCCGCTGGATGACCTTGTATGTTGTGAAAAAAGTAACATAACGGCAAGGGCTGCCATATTTCCCTGTACAGCGACCATTTTCCGTGCTAGTTGCGACAGCAACAAAAGTTTGAAGAAAAAATAAATGTGCCTCCCCGGCAGGGATTTTGAGGATTTTTGAGAAAAAAGATCTAAAAATCCAGCGAGTTGGATGGGGATCAAAAAAGCCGTTTTTTCTTCAAAAAAAAGATGGATTTTTCATAAAAAATTTCATAAAAAATAGCCAGCCCAACGGATGGCCCCATTCCAGGATCCATGGAGAAAAATCTTCGTGAATTTTGGAGCAAACACTTGACGGCAGAGCAGGCTCTGCGTAATCTCGTGTCGTGCGTGGCTGTTTGTTTGGTCAAACAGTATTTTCTCCAGTGCGGCACGGCCCGCCAGACTCCGTGCCGCATTTTTCATCACTGGCGACGCATGCTTCTAGAGCGCACCACGCAGCCGTGGCCCTTCCTCCTCAAGGCCCGGCGCTCCCCCGCCCGGTTCCGGGCGGGTTTTTTTATGCCTCCCTTTCCTCCTCCGGGGCCAGCTTGCGCCCTGTGCGGCCTCGCGCTATGCTGACCGGGCCTTTCGGCATAACCCAAGCCCGGCGGCGGCAAGCCGTTTCCTATGGATATTCATGATATTCGCGCCAAACTGGCAAAGGATGAACCCACCATCGGCACCTGGCTGCAACTGCCTTCCGCCGATGTGGCGGAACTGATGGCCCGTGCCGGCTATGACTGGGTGGCTGTGGACATGGAGCACGGTTCCTTCGGCCGCACCGGCCTGCCCGACATCTTTCGTGCCATCCAGTGCGGTGGGGCCGCACCTTTCGCCCGCTTGCCCGTGGCTTCCAAGACAGCCATCAAGGCCGCGCTGGAGGCGGGCGCGCAGGGCCTGATCTTTCCTATGATCGAGAGCCGTGAGCAGCTGGACCAGGCCATCAGCTGGGCCACCTATCCCGGCCACGACGACGGCCGCAGGGACGGGGAGCCCCTGCGCGAGAACCGCGGTGTGGGCTTTTGCCGGGCCAATGCCTTCGGCAAGGATTTCGATGCCTACATGCGGGACACCGCGCCCCGGCTCTTCCTGGTGGCCCAGATAGAACACATCCGCGCCGTGGAGGATCTGGACGCCATCCTTTCCCAGCCGCGTCTGGACGCCATCATGGTGGGCCCCTATGACCTTTCCGGTTCCATGGGCCTGACGGGGCGGTTCGACCATCCGGATTTCAAGGCCGTCATGGCCCGCATCCACGAGGCCTGCCGGCGCCATCATGCCCGCATGGGCCTGCATGTGGTGCAGCCCGACCCCGAGGAGCTGCGCCGTCAGGTGGCGGCGGGCAGCCGCTTCATCGCCTACGGTATCGATTCGGTCTTCCTCTGGCAGGCGGCCGCACGGCCAGCCGGGGTGTAGGGCGGGCATCGGGAGGAAGGCCGTGAAGGTGACCGTTTTCGGCGGTTCCGGTTTTTTGGGATCGCATATCTGTGACAAGCTCTCCGATGCCGGACACGACGTGACCATCGTGGACGTGCGTCCTTCACCCTGGCTGCGCGACGACCAGAAGATGGTGGTGGGCAGCATCCTGGACGAGGACTGCGTGCAGGCCGCCGTGGAAGGGGCCGAGGTGGTCTTCAATTACGCGGGCATCGCCGACATCGGCGAAGCCAACGAGCGCCCCGTGGATACGGCCCGCCTCAACGTGGTGGGCAACGTCATGGTCCTGGAGGCCTGCCGCCGGGCCGGTACCGGGCGCTACATCTTTGCCAGCTCGCTCTACGTATCCGGCAAGTCCGGCGGCTTTTACCGCTGCAGCAAGCAGGCCTGCGAGATCTATATCGAGAATTACCAGGCCATGTACGGCCTGCCGTACACCATCCTGCGCTACGGCTCCCTGTACGGCCCCCGCGCCGACATGCGCAATGCCATCCACCGCTTCGTGCACGAGGCCCTGACCACGGGCAGCATCACCTATTACGGGACGCCCACGGCCCTGCGCGAATACGTGCACGTGGACGATGCCTCCTCGGCCACCCTGCATGTCCTGGGGCCGGAGTTCGCCAACCAGAACATCATCATCTCCGGCAACCAGCCCATGCGCGTGGCCGACCTGTTCAAGATGATCGGCGAGATGCTGGGCAAGGAGCTGGAGATCAGATACCAGAACGACCCCAACAGCGGTCATTATCAGGTGACGCCCTATGCCTTCATGCCCCGGATGGGCCGCAAGCTGGTGCCGCCGCTGACCGTCGACCTGGGGCAGGGCATCCTGCGCGTCATGGAAGAGGAACACCGCCAGATCCATCCGGAACTGCAGAGCCAGGGCGGCTATCTGGTGTCCACCGACGACTGAGGCCCGCATGGTTCGCGGGGCCTGCCTGTCGGCGTCATCCGTGTGCGCTCCGGTCCTTCGGTCTTTTCCCTTGCGGCGCAAGGTCCGCCCCGGCTGCGGAGCGTCCGCCGGAGACCGCGCCCGTCTTCCCGTCATCCCCTTGCCGGGCAGTCCCTGCCCAGGGAGAAGTTATGAACATCATCGCCATCATCCCCGCCCGCATGGGCTCCAGCCGCTTTCCCGGCAAACCTCTGGCCCTGATCCACGGCGTGCCCATGGTGGGCCATGTGGCCTTCCGCACGGCCATGAGCCGCTGCCTTTCCGCCACCTATGTGGCCACCTGCGACACGGTCATCGAGGACTACTGCAAGAAGGCGGGCCTTGCGTGCGTCATGACCGGTGACCACCATGTGCGCTGCTCCACCCGCACGGCCGAGGCCCTGCTCAAGATCGAGGCGGCCACGGGCCGGAAGGCCGACATCGTGGTCATGGTGCAGGGGGACGAGCCCATGGTGCTGCCCGGCATGATCGACGCCGCTGTGGAACCCATGCTCAAGGATCCTTCCATCAACGTGGTCAACCTCATGGCCGATATGGATACCCTGGAAGAGTTCGAGGACCCCAACGAAGTGAAGGTCGTGGTGGACCGCAACAATGATGCCCTCTACTTCTCGCGCGAGCCCATCCCCTCCCGCAAGAAAGGGGCCGACAAGGTGCCCATGCGCAAGCAGGTCTGCATCATCCCCTTCCGCCGTGACTACCTGATCCGCTTCAACGAGATGGAGGAAAGCCCGCTGGAGATCTGCGAGTCCGTGGACATGATGCGCATCCTCGAACACGGGGAAAAAGTCCGCATGGTGCCTACCGATGCCCGCACCTGGAGCGTGGATACCCCCGAAGACCTGGCCCGCGTGACGCGGCTCATGGAAGGGGATGTCCTCATGCGGGAGTACGCGAAGTAGATGGGGCCGCTGTCCCGCCTCCGGGCCGCCTGGGAAGAGCTCTGGATAGCCTGCTTCGCCTGGATACCCACGCCGCTGGGCCTGGCCCTGCGCTGGCTCTTTGACCGCTGCGGTTCGGTCCGATTCGGCACGGGCCTGAGCTTCGTGGGCTGCCGTCACATGCGGCTGGGCGATGCCGTTCGGCTGGGGCGGGGCTGCATCATCACGGCCGGGGACGGCGAACTGGTCCTGGGCGACCGCGTGTCCATCTCGCCCTATGCCCATGTGGCGGCCGATGGCGGGCGCATCGTCATGGGCAGGCATGTGGCCGTGGGCCCCGGCACGGTGCTGCGGGCCGCCAACCACTGTTTTTCGCGGCACGATGTGCCCATCCTGCAGCAGGGGCACCATCCGGGCGAGATCGTCATCGGGGACGATGTCTGGATCGGGGCCAACTGCGTCATCACGCCCGACGTGCGCATCGGTCGGGGCGCCGTGGTCACCCGCGATGTGGCCCCTTTCACCATCGTGGGCGGTGTCCCGGCACGCCCCATCGGCCACCGCGATCGCGACGCATGTCCGGAACGATCATAGCTCCGGGGCGGGAGCGCATGGCGTTCCCGCATGGCCGGATTTTTACTGCTCGGCAGGCGACCTGTGCCGCCTGCCAGCTCCGGCCCGCAAGGCTTCGTCCGCTCGGGCGGCGGGGCGCGGGCCTGTTTTCGTATCCTTCCTGTACGGCGTCGTCCCTGACGGCGCGAACAAGGAGTCTGCATGGCCCTGAAATGTCTTGTTTTCGACTGTGACGGCGTGATCCTCGACAGCGTGCCCGTCAAGACGCGCGCCTTTGCCCGTCTGGCCGAGCCCTACGGCGAGGAGGCCCGCGACCGTTTCGTCATGTTCCATACCGTGCATGGCGGCGTGAGCCGTTACAAAAAATTCGAATGGTTCTTCCGCGAGATCCTGGACAGGGAGATCACGCCCGCCGAGTCCGAGGAGTGGGGCAGACGCTTTGCCGAATACGCTCTGGATGAGGTGCGCCGCTGCGAGCTCATCCCCGGTATCGCGCCGGTGCTGGAACACTGGCGGGGCAAACTGCCCCTTTATGTCTGTTCCGGCGCACCGCACGAGGAATTGAACTTCATCCTCAAGGAACGCGGCCTGGACAGCTGCTTCACGGGCATCTACGGTTCGCCGCCGTCCAAGGCCAAACTGCTGGCCATGATCGTGGACAAGGCCTGCGTCCTACCTGACGAGGTGCTCATGGTGGGCGATGCCTCCACGGACCGCAATGCCGCCGAGGAGGTGGGCACCCTGTTCTACGGCACCGGGCCGGAGCTCAGGGGCGGGGATTTCCCCTGGGGGCCTGATCTGACCGGGCTCGATGCCTGGATCGCGGAGCATGTGGAATGATGCGGCGTCCTGTTCGTTTCCTGTGGCTGGTGTGTCTCATGGCTCTGGCTTTCGGCCTGTGCGCCTGTCAGGAGGAGAGCGCTCCCAAAGCCAGGCTGGACAAGGAGACCGCCTCCGCCGTGGTGACGAAGGCCGCCGCCGGGCTGCACGCGCCGGAAGCTCCGGCCCCGGCCGAGGAAGTGGAGGCTGCCGGCAGGGTGCTGGATGCGGGCAATGCCATCTGGCGATGGGCCGATGTGGCGGGCATCCATGCCGGTCATCTGCGGCGGCAGGCCGAGGACTACATGCGTACCTGGCTGCTGGGCAAGGAGCCCCAGCGCCCTGCGGAGCTGGACGACAGGCCCGCTGTGGAAAAGGCCGTGTGGGGCGAGGCCGACGCCGCCCGTTTGCGGGATCTGATGGCCACCATGCGGCGGACGCTGACCGGTATGGAAAAGCTGGTCACGGCGTTCCGCAAGTACGCCCTGGACGACAGCATCGTGGATGACGGCGCGCAGGGCAAGAAGCTGCTGCGCCGCCTGCAGGATGCGCACAATGAGTTCTCCAAAGCCCGTGATGCCCTGCTGGTGCTGGTGCGTGACCGCAGCCGTCAGGCCGAGGACGTGTTGCTTCAGGGCAACCCGCTGAAAGAGGCCATCAGCTCGGCCCGTTTCCTGTTCAGCCGTTTCCTGCTGGGCGGCGTCCTGCTGCGCGAGGGCAATCCCGATACCGTGGCCGTGGCGGGCTGGCGCAAGGAGATGGAAGATGCCCTGGCCGCGGCCCGTGGCCACACCCGGGGCATGACGGAAGAAGAGCGGCGCCTTTGGCAGGCTTTTCTGGACAAGGCCGACCTCTTTCCCCGCACCGTGGCCCAGGGGCAGGAAGACGCGTTCAGCAATGCGACGCGCCGCCAGCTCAATCTGGTGCTGCAGGAGGCCCAGGAGGCATACAACACTTTCGTGGAGGCCCATAACAGGCGGGATGCGGCATCCAGATAGCCGCTGGAACCGGCCCAAAGTCTCTTCCCTTGCGGGAGACTGCTAGTGAAGGAGGACGTCCTGCTGACTGCGGGGCGTCCTTTTTCGTTTGTGCGGAGGCCCGGCCTTTTTCGGACGCGACGCGATGGAGACAGGTTGCGGGAAAAGCGGTCGGCAAAGGGGACGTGCCCCTGCCGTGTCTGTTTTCTGGTGAACGGTCACTGCCGCTCTCGGGTCCGCCGGACATGAAGAACGGCATGATGCCGTTTTCAGGATAACAGCATGTCATTCCAGATAGTGGAAAATAAGGATGGTTTTTCCCGAACGGAAGAGAGGCGGACGTCTGTCGTGACGCACGCATAGGGCCTCAGCAGCACGCAGCAAAAGACCACCCGCCAGCGGGTGGTCTTCATATCTTCGGGATGCAGACAGGGCTTAGTCCGGGTATTCCACATGGGCCAGGGCCAGACCCTGCGGCGGGGCCGTGGGGCTGGGCAGGGCGCGGCGGTCGGCGGCCTCGAGGATGGCGGGAATCTGGTCGGGGCGCAGCTTGTGGCGGCCGCAGGCGGCCAGCAGCCCGGCCATGTTGCGGACCATCTGCTTCAAAAAACCGTTGGCCGTGACGGTCAGGCGCAGACAGGGCAGATAAGGCGGCATGAACTCCACGGGCGGCAGCTCCGTCAGCGTGGCGGCCTGGAGCTCGCGCACGGTGCTTTCCATCTCGGTCCCGGCGTTCTGGAGGCTGGCGAAGTCGTGCCTGCCCAGCAAAAAGGGCAGGGCCGCGCGCATGGCCTCGGCATCCAGAGGGCCGCTGCGCCAGACAAAGGGCGCCAGCCGGGGCGGGACGAAGCCTTTCTCCTGCCAGAAGTCATACACATAGGTCTTGCGCAGGGCGCTGATGCGGGCATGGAAATCGGGGGCGGCCTCCTGCCAGTACAGGACGCGCACGTCCGCGGGCAGCAGGGCGTTGAGGGCGTGGCGCCAGTCCAGGCCGGGGCGGCGGGGCACGTCGCAGTGGGCCACCTGACCGTGGGCATGGACGCCCGCATCGGTACGGCCGGAGCCGAACACACGCACGGGCCGTCCGGCGATGCGGCCCACGGCGGCTTCTACGGCGGCTTGCACGGTGGGCGGCGGGGTGGGGATGTCCTGGATCTGCCAGCCGCAGTAACGGCTGCCGTCATAGGCCAGCAACAGCCTGAGGCGCATGGTGGAAGAAGTGTCCGGCATGGAGGCTCTGGGGTTGAAGTGGAGGAAAGCGGGGCGGCTGCGGGGCCGCCATCCGGCATGGTGACGCGCAGGGGCTGGACGAAAGGCGTTTCCCGCAGGGGGACCGGCGTCCGCAACTCCTGGGCCTGAGAACGGGGAAGGGCATTTCCCCATGTCCCTACTGTGGCGGAAGGCCATTGCCTGTCGGGGCCGTTGCCGGAACGCGTTTTGGGGGCGAAGCATGGCCGGGGGAGGACAGGGGGCCAGGGAAGGGGCCCCTCTTGTGTCATGCACAGAAAGTCCTCTTCCCCCAGCCATCTCCCCCGATCGGTCTTGCAATGCTGCCTAGCGGCGGGCGGCGTGGTTGACGGGCCCGCAGCCCTTGCCGGGCGCGTAGCTCTTGCGCAGGGCAAGGTTGAGGAATTCCTGGGCGCGGGTCACGGCCACCTGCAGGGGCAGGCCGTGGCCGAGGCCGGTGGCGATGGCGGCCGACAGGGTGCAGCCGGTGCCGTGGTTGTTGGTGGTCTCCACCTTGGGCTGGGGCAGGAACTTGGGGGCCTGCCCGGCCTGGCAGAGGCAGTCCGTGACCACGATGGAGCTTTCCATATGACCGCCCTTGATGAGCACGGCCTTGGCGCCCATCCTGATGAGCGCTTCACCGGCGGCGGCGGCGTCATCGGCGCTGCTGATGGTCATGCCGGTGAGCATCTCGGCTTCGGGACGGTTGGGGGTCAGCAGGTCGCAGCCGGGGATCATGCGTTCCTTGAGGGCCTCCACGGCATCTTCACGCAGCAGGCGGCTGCCGCTCTGGCTCACGGAAACGGGGTCCACCACCAGCGGGAAGCTGCGGTCGCGCAGGGCATCGGCCAGGGCGTTGATGATGCCGGCCGAGAACAGCATGCCGGTCTTGGCGGCGTGCACGGGAAAGCCGTCCAGCACGGCGCGCAGCTGCAGCACGACGAATTCGGGCTCGGGCGCGTGGATGCCGGTGACGCCCAGACCGTTCTGGGCGGTCAGGGCCGTGATGACGCTCATGCCGTAGCCGTCCAGGGCCATGATGGTCTTGAGGTCGGCCTGGATGCCGGCACCGCCGCCGGAATCGGAACCGGCAATGGTCAGGATGTTGGGGGTACGCATGGATATCTCCTGTTCTGTGATGGCGGTCTGACGGCCGTGGGACACAAGCGGCCGGACAGCAGGGTTATACGCTGCCTCCGGGCACGGCGCAATGCCGGGCGGTCGGGCCGGAGCGCGCCCTACCGGCGGCACGAAAAAAAGGGCAGGGAAGATCCCTGCCCTTGTGCGTGGCTATGGAGCGGCGGAGCGCTACACTTCGTCGATGCTGGGAGCACCGGCGATGGGCTTGCGGGCCAGAGCCAGGAAGGCGACCAGGCTGACGACGGCCACGATCACGCCGATGATGTCGGCGATCTGGATGCCCATGCCAAAGCCCATCTTGGGCTCATAGCAGATGTAGGAGATGCACACGGCCGTCATGAAGGTGGCGGGCACGGTGCAGATCCAGTGCAGGCGATGCTTGCGGTACAGGTAGGCGCCGGAGGCCCAGAGCATGATGGCGGCCAGGTCCTGGTTGGCGAAGCCGAAGTAACGCCAGATCACGTTGAAGTCCACGAAGTTCAGCACCACGCCGATGGCGAAGATCGGGATGGCGATGGCCAGACGGGCCGGGATGGCGGACTGCTTGAAGTTGAACATTTCGGCGATGGTCAGGCGGGCGGCGCGGAAGGCCGTGTCACCGGAGGTGACGGGCAGGGCCACCACGCCCAGGATGGCCAGCACGCCGCCGACGGGGCCCATGAGGGCGCGGGCGGTCTCGTTGACCACGTTGGCGGGACCGCCGGCAGCGGCCAGGGCTTCGGGGCTGGTGTAGAAGGTCATGCCCACGGTGGCCCACACGAGGCCGATGAAGCCTTCAGCCACCATACCGCCGTAGAACACGGCCTTGCCCTGCTTTTCGTTGGACAGACAGCGGGACATCAGGGGCGACTGGGTGGCGTGGAAGCCGGACAGGGCGCCGCAGGCGATGGTGATGAACACCAGCGGGAAGATGGGCAGCTGCTGGGGATGGTTATTGGGGAAGGAGGCCCAGTTGTAGAATTCGCAACCGTTGGTGAACATGGTCACGGTCATGCCCACGGCCATGATGATCAGGCAGATGCCGAAGATGGGGTAGATCTTGCCGATGACCGCATCAATGGAGATGAAGGTGGCAATGAAGTAGTACACCAGAATGATGATCAGCCAGAACAGCAGCGAGGTGAGCACGCCGGAAGCGCCGCTCTGACTGCACAGCTCCACGATCAGGCCTGCGGGACCCACCGCGAACACAGTACCCACCATGATGAGCAGTACCACCGAGAACACACGCATGACGTTCTGCATCACAGGGCCTAAGTACTTGCCGGTGATCTCGGCGATGGAAGCGCCGTCGTTGCGCTCGCTCATCATGCCGGAGAAGTAGTCGTGCACGCCGCCTGCAAAGATGGTGCCGAAGGTGATCCACAAAAAGACCACCGGGCCCCACAATGCGCCCTGCATGGCACCAAAGATGGGGCCAAGGCCGGCGATGTTCAGCAGCTGAACGAGGAACAGCTTCCACTGGGGCATCACAACGTAGTCCACACCGTCATTGATGCGCACAGCAGGCGTTTCGCGGTCGTCCGGGCCGAAGGTGTTGTCCACGATCTTACCATAGACAAAGTAGCCCACGATCAGGATCGCCAGACAGAGTAAGAAACTGATCATACCAGAAACCTCCTTTTTCTTTGTGCCGGAATCATGGAAGCATTTTCCATATTTTCCATTCATCCCGGCCAGCTTTCTGGGTCTATGTTAACATATTTTTCATAAAAGCGATACTCCGGTTCCGGCATACCGGCATATCCAAATGGATATACCAGCAAAGTTTTTTAGTTGCAGCTCCGTTTCTTTTTTGCGCTTATCTGCACACAAAAACAGCCGGAACGATACATCGTTCCGGCTGTGGGGTCAAATTTCTTTGCCGATCCCGGCGGTTTTTGCGGTCCTGGTTTTTACCCGTTCTTAACCGGTCTGCCCCTTACTTTACGGTCAGGGC
>ENA-UEQP01001791-UEQP01001791.1-human-gut-metagenome-genome-assembly--contig:-NODE-1791-length-18124-cov-3.640383_pt1 | contig 18124 bp, 12 predicted proteins | sample MGYA00242951_ERZ507951 | MGnify/ENA primary metagenome ERZ507951 (study PRJEB26167, sample SAMN06115539) | human gut metagenome | host: Homo sapiens | place: China:Shanxi | collected 2015-11-18...
GCGGCATCTTCAACAAGCTGGGCTTCGACATCGCTTCCGGCCCGGAAGTGGAAAACGACTTCTACAATTTCGAGTCCCTCAACATGCCGCCGGAGCATCCCGCCCGCGACATGCAGGACACCCTCTACATCACCGAGCGCGTGCTCATGCGCACCCACACCTCTCCCGTGCAGGTGCGCACCATGCTGGGCCGCAAGCCTCCCCTGGCCATCGTGGCCCCCGGCAAGGTCTACCGCCGCGACTCCGACCTGACCCACACCCCCATGTTCCATCAGGTGGAAGGCCTGGTGGTGGGCCAGAACATCAGCATGGCCCATCTGCGCGGCACCCTCACCGCCTTCGTGCGCTCCGTGTTCGGCGGCCACACCGAAGTGCGCTTCCGCCCCAGCTTCTTCCCCTTCACGGAACCCTCCGCCGAAGTGGACATCAGCTGCTGCATGTGCGGCGGCAAGGGCCACATCAACGGCGAGCCCTGCCGCGTGTGCAAGACCACCGGCTGGGTGGAGATCCTGGGCTGCGGCATGGTGGACCCCGCCGTGTTCGCCTCCGTGGGCTACCCCGCCGATGTGAGCGGCTTCGCCTTCGGCCTGGGCGTGGAACGTGTGGCCATGCTCAAGTACGGCATCGGCGACCTGCGCATGTTCTTCGAGAACGACGTGCGCTTCCTCGGCCAGTTCGGCCTGCACGCCTAGGGTGGGTCCCGTGCCTCTGTCCGTCCGTCTCCGCCGTGCCTGTGTCCCCGTGCTGCTGGCCCTGCTCTGCGCCGCCGGCAGTACCTCGCTGGATGCCGGTGATGCCTGGGCCGCCTCGGCCCTGAGCCCCCGCCACAGCGGCCTTGAGCCGCCCGGCGGGCCCAAGCCCATCGAAGGCCTGCCCGCCGTGGGCAACGCCGGCAACACCACCGAGCGCGGCATGGGCTATACCGATGCCTATGGCCGCCCGCTCAAGGACTACGGCCCCGAGGAAGTGAAACCCCGCAAGCGCCCCCGCGGCGGCGCCTACGGCACGTACGGACGCAAACAGAGCCGCCCCCTGCCGGATCCCGACGCCGACACGCCGGGCAAACCGGCTTGGGACTTCAACTGAATCAACTGCTAACCGGCCCTGCGGGGCCAGTGAGATGACATATGCTGCTTTCTCTTTCGTGGCTGCGCGAATTCGTCCCGTATGAAGGCACGGCACAGGAGCTGGGCGACCGGCTGACCATGCTGGGCCTAGAACTGGAAGAAATCGTGCGCCCCTATGACGCCATCGCCCCCATCGTGGTGGGCCATGTGGTGGAATGCGTCGACCATCCCGAATCCGACCACCTGCACATCTGCAAGGTGGACGCCGGCCAGGGCGAACTGCTGGACATCGTCTGCGGCGCCCCCAACGTGGCCGCCGGCCAGAAAGTCCCCGTGGCCCTGGTGGGCACCACCATGCCCGGCGGCCTGGTCATCAAGAAGGCCAAGCTGCGCGGCGCTTCCTCCTTCGGTATGATCTGCTCCGAACGCGAGCTGGGCCTCACCGAAGACCACAGCGGCATCATGGTCCTGCCCGACAGCGCCGTGCCCGGCACCCGTCTGGTGGACACCCTGGAGCTGGACCACGAGGTGCTGGACATCTCCATCACCCCCAACCGCGCCGACTGCCTCTCCGTGCTGGGCCTGGCCCGCGAGACCGCCCTGGCCTTCAACCTGCCCCTGACCATCCCCGAACTGCCCCTGTGCGAGGACGGCCCGGCCCGCGACCTGCCCAGCGTGGAAGTCAGCGATCCCGAGCTGTGCAACCTTTACGCCGGTCGCGTCATCGCCGGCGTCAAGATCGCCCCCTCGCCCATGCGCATCCGTCACCGTCTGCATGCCGTGGGCGTGCGTCCCATCTCCAACATCGTGGACGTGACCAACTACATCCTCTTCGAATGCGGCCAGCCCCTGCATTCCTTCGACCTGGACAAGCTGCGCGGCAACCGCATCATCGTCAGCCCCGCCGCCCAGGGCGAGAAGATCGTCACCCTGGACGGTCAGGAGCGCACCCTCGATCCCCGTGACCTCTGCATCCGCGACGCCGAACGCGCCGTGGCCCTGGCCGGTGTCATGGGTGGCCAGGCCACCGAGATCGACGATGCCAGCACCAACGTCTTCCTGGAAAGCGCCGTGTTCCGTCCCGGCACCATCCGCAAGACCTCGCGCCGTCTGGGCCTGTCGTCCGAATCCTCCTACCGCTTCGAGCGCGGCATCGACCACAAGCGCTCCATCTGGGCCCTGGACCGTGCCTGCGCCATGATGGTGGCCGCCGGCGGCAAGGTCTGCCCCGGCTACACCCTGGCCGAGCCCAAGCCCTTCGTGCCCGTGCAGATCGAGTTCCGCCCCGCCCGCGCCAACGCCCTGCTGGGCGTGGAACTGAGCCGCGACTTCGACGAGAAGGTGCTCTCCGGCATGGGCTGCGCCATCGAGAAGACCAGCGACGACAGCTGGCAGGTCACCCAGCCCAGCTGGCGCCCCGACCTGACCCGCGAAGCCGACCTCATCGAAGAAGTGGGCCGTGTGCACGGTCTGGACACCATCGCCCCCGAGCTGCCCGCCTTCCTGCAGGATCTGGGCCGCGCCGGCGAACCCATGTCCACCTTCCAGTTCTGGTCCCGCCTGCGCCACTGGGGCGCCGGTCTGGGCCTCAACGAAGCCGTCAACTACAGCTTCGTGGGCCACAAGGATCTGGACCTGCTGGGCCTGCCCGCCGAAGGCCGCATCTCCATCATGAACCCGCTCTCCGCCGAACAGGATGCCCTGCGCACCGTGCTGGCCCCCGGCCTGCTGCATGACCTGCGCAACAACCTGGCCCAGGGTGCCGCGGGCGTGCGCCTGTTCGAGCTGGCCAACACCTTCACGGCCGCTCCCAGCGACGATCCCCACGCCACCGGCGCCAGCGAGACCGGCATGCTGGGCGTGCTCCTCTACGGCCAGCGCCACGACAGCGCCTGGCCGCATGTGGAAGCCGACATGGATTACAGCGACCTCAAGGGCATCGTGGAGCACCTGCTGCACTTCCTCAACCTGTCCGCCCCCGTGTGCGAACTGGCCGAGGGCCATCCCTACCTGCTGCCCTGCGTGCGCCTGAGCGTGGACGGCACCGAGGTGGGCGTCATGGGCCGCGTGCGTCCCGAGATGGCCGACAGCTTCCACGCCCGCAAGGACGTCTGGCTGGCCGAGCTCAACCTCGACGTGCTGCGCCGCCTGCATGATGCCGCCCAGGTGCGCTTCCAGAGCCTGGCCGTCTTCCCGCCGGTGCGCCGCGACATCACCGTGGCCGCGCCCGTGGGCGTGACCGTGGGCGCCATCCTGGACCAGATCATGGGCCAGAAGCAGCCCCTGCTGGAAGGTGCCGTGCTGGTGGACAGCTTCAGCCCCGAAGGCAGCGACGAACGCAACCTCACCTTCCGCCTGACCTTCCGTCATGCCGAGCGCACCCTCAAGGATGCGGAAGTGGACAAAGTGCGGGAAAAGGTGGCACAATCCCTGGTGCAGGCGCTGGGCGTACGCATCTAGCCGTCTGTCCCTTCCGTACCGGGCAAGCCTTGCCTGCCCTGTGACGGAAGTGCTGCTGATACGGTTTTCCACGGGCTGCGGCCCCTTGCGGGGCCGCGGTCCGTGGCACTGCGTGCGGTCCCGGCCCGCGCGGTGAAACCCGCAAGAGAGGGAGCATGTCGGAAAAACTCTACAAGATCGGCCAAGCCGCCGCCCTGCTCAACCTCAATACTTCCGTGCTGCGTTTCTGGGAAACGGTGTTCCCCCAGCTGGCTCCCCGGCGTACGGATTCGGGCCAGCGTTTCTACACCGAAGAGGACATGGCCCTGCTGCGCCGCATCCAGCAGCTGCTGCACCAGAAGGGCATGACCATAGAAGGCGCGCGCCGCATCCTGGACGGCAGCGCCACCCTGGACGAGGTCCTGCCGGAACGCGCCGCCAGCAAGCGCGATCCGGCCCTGATGCTGAAGCTGAAAAACGAGCTGACCGAGCTGCGCCGCGTTCTGGCCGGCCGGTGATCCCCTGTCCTGCCGCTCCGGCAGTACGCCGCGGCGGTCCTGCACGACAGGCAGCCTACACAGGATGCCGCATGATCCTTTCTCCTTCCCTGCTCTCCGCCGATTTCTCCCGTCTGGCCGACGAGCTCGCCGCCCTTGAGGCCGCGGGCATCTCCTGGCTGCACCTGGACATCATGGATGGGGCCTTCGTGCCCAACATCACCTTTGGCCAGCCCGTCATCAAAAGCCTGCGCAAACGCAGCAGCAAACTTTTCTTCGACGTGCACCTCATGATCGAGGAGCCCGCCCGCTATCTGGAATCCTTCCGTGATGCCGGGGCCGACATGCTGGTCATCCACGCCGAGGCCGACCGTCACCCCCAGCGCACCCTCAGCGAGATCCGCCGCCTGGGCATGAAGGCCGGTCTGGCCTTCAACCCCGGTACGGACATCGCCTCCCTGCGCTGGCTGGCCCCCGATCTGGACATGGTGCTGGTCATGAGCGTGAACCCCGGCTTCTCCGGCCAGAAGTTCATCCCCCAGAGCTTCGACAAGATCCGTGCCACCCGCGCCATGCTCAACGCCGCCGGTGCCGGGGACGTGCTCATCCAGGTGGACGGCGGCGCCTGCCCCGAGAACACCGCGCAGCTTGTGGCCGCCGGTGCCGACGTGCTGGTCTCGGGCTCGGCCTTCTTCGGCCACCCGCCCTATGACCAGTGCCATCAGAAATTCCAGGCCGCTGCCCAGGCCGCGGCCGACAATGCCCACAATGCCCGTTGCGCTGCGGCCGCCCTGTGGCAGCCCGGCCGCGCCCTGAAAAAATAACTCAACAAAGGACCGCATCATGCCTACCCGCAGACAGTGTGCCAACGCCATCCGCGCCCTTGCCATCGACGCCATCGAGAAGTCCCGTTCCGGTCATCCCGGCGCCCCCCTGGGCATGGCCGACATGGCCGAAGCCCTCTGGCGCCACGGCTTCAAACACAATCCCGCCAATCCCGGCTGGATGGATCGTGACCGCTTCGTGCTGTCCAACGGTCACGCCTCCATGCTCCTCTATGCCGTGCTGCATCTCACCGGCTACGACCTGAGCATGGACGACATCCGCAACTTCCGCCAGCTGGGCTCCCGCACCCCCGGCCATCCCGAATGCGACGTGACCCCCGGCGTGGAAATGACCACCGGTCCCCTGGGTCAGGGCATCTCGTCCGCCGTGGGCATGGCCCTGGCCGAAAAGATGCTGGCCACCCGCTTCAACACCCCCGAGCACACGGTCATCGACCACCACACCTACGTGTTCCTCGGTGACGGCTGCCTCATGGAAGGCGTGTCCCACGAAGCCTGCTCCCTGGCCGGCGTGTGGGGCCTGGGCAAGCTCATCGCCCTGTACGACTCCAACGGCATCTCCATCGACGGCAAGATCGACGGCTGGTTCACCGAAGACGTGGCCGCCCGCTACAAAGCCTACGGCTGGCAGGTCATCGGTCCCGTGGACGGCCATGATGCCGAGGCCCTGGATGCCGCCCTGGCCGAAGCCCGCGCCGACGCCGAGCACCCCAGCCTCATCATTTGCAAGACCCACATCGGTTTCGGTTCCTCCAAGGCCGACTCCGCCTCCTGCCACGGCTCGCCCCTGGGCGTGGACGTGGCCGCCGCCACCTGTGCCGCTCTGGAATGGCATCAGCCCGCCTTCTCCGTGCCGGACGACATCGCCGCCGCCTGGGACGCCCGTGAAGCCGGCAAGAAGGCCGAAGCCGAATGGCAGGCCCGTTTCGACGCCTACCGCGCCGCCTGCCCCGAAATGGCCGCCGAACTGGAACGCCGCATGAAGGGCGACCTGCCCGCCGACTGGGCCGGCATCGCCGCCGCCATGGTCAAGAAGGCCGTGGAAGCCGGTGAGAGCATCGCCACCCGCGTGGCCTCCAAGAAGGCCCTGGAAGAACTGGTGGGCAACCTGCCCGAGATGCTGGGCGGCTCCGCCGACCTGACCGGCTCCGTGGGCACCAAGACCAGCCATTCCGTGAACTTCGATCCCGCCACCTGCACCGGCAACTATCTGGCCTACGGTGTGCGCGAGTTCGGCATGAGCGCCATCATGAACGGCCTGGCCCTGCACGGCGGCTTCATCCCCTACGCCGGCACCTTCATGGTCTTCTCCGATTACGCCAAGAACGCCCTGCGTCTGGCGGCCCTCATGGGCACCCGTGCGGTCTGGGTCTTCACCCATGACTCCATCGGCGTGGGCGAGGACGGCCCCACCCACCAGCCCATCGAACAGGTGCCCGGCCTGCGCCTCATGCCCGGCCTGGATGTCTGGCGTCCCTGCGATACCGTGGAGACCGCCGTTGCCTGGCAGTGCGCCCTGGAGAACGCCCACCGTCCCACCTGCCTCTCGCTCTCGCGCCAGAACCTGCCCTTCGTCAGCCGCGACGAGGCCCAGGTGCAGGCCATCGCCCGCGGCGGCTATGTGCTGCGTGACTGCGACGGCACCCCCGAGCTCATCCTCATGGCCACCGGCTCCGAAGTGGGCATCACCCTTGAGGCCGCCGAGGCCCTGACCGCCGAAGGCCGCAAGGTGCGCGTGGTCTCCATGCCCTGCTGCGAACGCTTCGACGCCCAGGATGCCGCCTATCGCGAAAGCGTGCTGCCCGCCGCCGTGCGTGCCCGCGTGGCCGTGGAAGCCGCTGCCGCCGACTACTGGCGCAAGTATGTGGGCCTGGACGGTGCCGTGCTCGGCATGACCACTTTCGGCGCTTCCGGCCCGGGCAAGGCCCTGGCCGAACACTTCGGCTTCACCGCCGCCCACCTGGCCGACATGGCCCGCCAGCTGCTGGGATAATGCGGGACTGATATGATCCGTTGAGGGGGGCCTTTGGGGTCGCTGCTTGCGGCACACTCCCCTCCCCCAAAACAGCGCATAAAAATATGGCCCGGGACCACAAGGTCCCGGGCCTTTTTGCGTCCTGTCCGGAGCGGACGGGCACGCAGGTGGCGCATGGACGTGCCGGGCCACCGCAGACCGGTCAGCCGACGGCATAACGGACATGGCTTGCCGTGAACCCTGAAGATGCCGGTCCGTGTCCCCTGCCGGGGGCCGTCACACAGGACAAACGGACGCTCTCTTGATGGCATCGCGCCATGCCGTCCTCCCCCTTCGGAGGCGGAACGGCGGCCGCGGCTCTTGCCGATGACGGCATTCCTTTTGCCCTGCGGGGCCGGGCTGGACTTTCCGCTTCGGGGAACATATCTTTTTGACAAACCGGACGCCGTGTCCCGGCCCTTCCCGGTGATCCCTTCCCTGACAAAAAGGAGGCAGACATGCCCATCAGACTGTTGCAGGACATGGAGTGCAGCGGCAAGACCGTTGTCATCCGCCAGGATCTCAACGTGCCCATGAAGGATGGCCGCATCACCAACGACAAACGTATCCGTGCGGCCCTGCCCGGCATCCGCATGGCGCTGGACAAGGGCGCGGGCGTGGTCCTGCTCTCGCATCTGGGCCGTCCCACCGAAGGCGTGGTGGAAGAAAAATTCTCCCTGGCGCCGGTGGCTGCCCACCTTTCCGGCCTGCTGGGCCGTCCCGTGAAGCTGGCCGCCGACTTCGACGCCGCCAAGGCCGCTCCCGGTGAAGTGGTGCTGCTGGAGAACATCCGCTTCTTCAAGGGCGAAAAGAAGAACGATCCCGAACTGGCCGCCAAACTGGCCGCGCTGGGCGACATCTACGTCATGGACGCCTTCGGGGCCGCCCACCGCGCCCACTCCTCCACCGAAGGGGCCGTGCGCGCCGCCAAGGTGGCCTGCGCCGGGCCGCTCATGGCCGCCGAGCTGGACGCCTTCGCCAAGGTGCTGGACGCTCCCGCCCGTCCGCTGATGGCCATCATCGGCGGTTCCAAGGTCTCCACCAAGCTGGGCCTGCTGGACAACCTGCTGGGCAAGGTGGACACCCTCATCGTGGGCGGCGGCATCGCCAACACCTTCCTGGCCGCTGCCGGTTACAGCGTGGGCACGTCCCTGTATGAGCCCGAGCTGGTGGACGACGCCAAAAAGGTCATGGCCAAGGCCAAGGAACTGGGCAAGACCCTGCCCCTGCCCGTGGACGTGGTCACGGCCAAGGAACTGGCCCCCGGCCAGACCGCCACGGTCTGCGACGTGGACAAGGTGCCCGCTGACGAGATGATCCTGGACGTGGGCCCCAAGACCGTGGAACTGTACGCCGGCCTGCTGCAGAAGGCCGCCACCGTGGTCTGGAACGGCCCCGTGGGTGCCTTTGAGACCGATCCCTTCGGCGCGGGCACCAAGGCCCTGGCCGAAGCCCTGGCGGCTTCTCCCGCCTTCGTGGTGGTGGGCGGCGGTGACTCCGTGGCCGCTGTGGAAAGCTACGGCCTGGCCGACAAGATGGGCTACATCTCCACCGGCGGCGGTGCCTCCCTGGAACTGCTGGAAGGCAAACTGCTGCCCTCCGTGGCCGCCCTGCAGGATCGCGGCGAATAACTGACTCATTTCCCGGAGGGGCCTGGCCCCTCCGGGATCTTTTTGTCTTCGTTTCGGGAGGCCGCTCCCGCGCGTCGCTCCCTGGCCCGCTGCGGTCCACAGAGGTCTGTTGGGCCCTGCCGTTCCCGCGACATCTTCCCAAAAGCCGTCCTGCCCTGAAATGATGACTGGGATTTCCCCCGGCCTTTTCTTTTTTTGCCCCGAACGAGTTTTTTTTGTCTTCCGGCCCCGTCAATGCCTCCGGCACGTTGCGCGGATGGCCCGGCTGGGGTATCATCGCGCTGCGTCCGGCAGGGGGAGCCCTTTTGCCGTACCACCGTCCGCGGGCCCCGGCCCGCCCCCTCTTTTGTCTTTTATGGAGGAAAATGTGCGGCTTTTTTATCAGGAAAGCTGGCAGGGAATCCCTTTTACGTCATTCTCGCACATTTCTTTTTTCCATCTGGCGGAGCCCAAGTTTTACGCCACCTTCTATGAAGAGCTGTTCCGGCGCTTCAAGGACTGGGACGATCTGCCCGCCGTCTGGCGGCAGAACAAGCGCAAGGATGCCCAGTGGCTGGCCGCGCGCCTGCGCGAACAGGCCGCCCTGCGCCCTGAAGGTTCCGGCCCGCTGCGTGTGCTCTCCATCGGCAGCGGCGTAGGCTATATGGAACATTGTCTCGTGGAAGAGATGTCGGCCGACGAGCTGGAGCTGCACGTCAACGAGCCCAGCACCGTCAGCATGCGCTGGCTGCGCCGTCATGTGCCCAACGAGCGCATGTATATCGGCATGCCCCCGGCCTGCCTGCCGCCGGACGTCTTTTATGACGTCATCTATCTTTCCGCCGTGGACTACAGCATCCCCACCCGCGAGCTCCAGCATCTGCTGGGCGAACTGCGGGCACAGCTCGTGCCCGGTGGCCAGCTCATCTGTCTTTCGGCCTCGCTGCTGCAGGAAGACAGCTTCATCGGCAGCTTCGTCAACGCCCTCAAGATCGTCATCCGCGGCTTCCTGCACTTTTTGGGCATCCGCCGCCAGCAGTTCTGGGGCTGGCGCCGTACCCGCGACGAATACCGGGAGCTGCTGCGCAAGGCGGATTTCCGCCATCTGGAAGACGGCTGGCTGGAAGACGGCTTCGAGACCTACTGGATACGCGGCTGCTAGCCCTGCCGAAGACACGCCCGCTACACGATCCCGGATGCGCCTGCCGCGTCCGGGATATTTTTTTTCCGGCCGGGACCGGGCAGGGCCGAGCGTACGGCAAGGTGGGTGCTGAAATCCTCGGGCAGGCACAGGTGCAAGGCCCCGGGACGGCCGCCCAGCAGGCTGCGGAACGCCAGATGCCAGACCGGCTGCTCATCGGGAACCAGCACGGCCAGACGCGGCAGGGACAGGCTGTGGCCGCAGCGGGGATGCCAGGACGAAGGCTTTCCGGCCAGGTCGAAGGCGGCCAGAAAGCGGTCCGCGAACTTGCGGGCCAGCATGGTCTCCAGCGCCGTCAGGGGGCGCCGGCCCGGGCGTTCGAAGCCCCCCGCGCCGAAGAACTCTTCCAGCAGGCTGAATACGAAAGCCCTGTCCAGCACGAGCAGCGCGGGCTCTTCCAGCCCTTCCAGGTCCACGGCACAGCAACAGGAAGCTTCGCGTATGCCGTCCGCCACGCTGCCGAAAGGACGCAGGCGCACGGACAGCGGCGTCAGCTCCAGCAGGCGCCCCCGCTGCTCCTCCATGCTGGCGGCGCACAGACGGGCGCAGCGCGCGGCCAGAGCATCCAGCCGGTTTTCAGCCTCCGCAGGGGCGGCCGCTTCGGCCGGGGGAACGTCTTTTCCTCCGGCGGCGGGCAGGCCGTGCAACAGGGCGGCGATCTCTTCCTGTGAAAGTATGCTGCTCATGACTGTCGATTTCCCGTAGTTTGCGAAAAAGAATGCAAGAACAAGGCCAAACGGGCAAGCCTCTGAGGCTTGCCTTGCCCGGCGCCTTGAGGCAGTGTGGCGGCATGAAACTTTGTGTCCATGAGCTGCCCCGCACGACCGCCGGGCAGGATGAGATCCCGGCCGCGCCCCCGCGCTGCGGCCATGCGGCCCCCGGTGACGATCTGGCCCGGGCCATCTGGCTGGGCGGGCTGGCGGCGCCCGTGCCCCTTTGTTCCGGTCTGGGCCGTTGCGGCCGCTGCCGGGTCCGTTTCCATGACCTGTCCGTGGCGCCCGAGCCCCTGCCGGAAGAAGAGGATATCCTGGGCCCCGACCTGCTGGCCCGGGGCTGGCGTCTGGCCTGCCGTCGTCAGATAACTGACGCCATGGGCCCGGAGCTGCATCTTGACGTGCCCGCCCCGGAAAAAATGACGGTCACGACCACGGCCGCGCCCTCCCTCCCGGCACAGGAGCACCTGGCCCTGGCCGTGGATCTGGGCACCACGTCCCTGTACTGGCGCCTGCTGGCCGTCCCCGACGGCCGGGAAGAACCGGCCCCTGACGATCTTTCCCAGCTCTGCCGTCCGCCCCTGCCGGTGTCCGTGGTGGCCGAAGGGCACGACCTCAACCCGCAGGCCGGAGCAGGAGCGGACATCATGTCCCGGCTGGCCGTGGCCAGCATGCCCGAAGGCCGGGCCCGGCTCGCGCAGCTGGTGCGCGACCATCTGGCCGCCCTGCTGCGGCAGCAGACGGCCTCCCTGCCCGACATCCCCGTGGAACGGCTGGTACTGGCGGCCAATACGGCCATGACCGACATTTTTCTGGACAGGGACATCAGCGGCCTGTGCGCCGCGCCCTACCGGCGCAGCCATGCGGGCGGCTGCGGCCTGTCCGTGGAAGGACTGCCGCCGCTGCTGATCCCGCCCCTGCCCGCGCCCTTCGTGGGCGGCGACATCAGCGCCGGGCTGCTCCGCCTGCTGGCCGACGGCCTGCCGCGTCCGCTGCTGCTGGCCGACCTGGGCACCAACGGTGAGCTGGCCCTCGTGGATGCCCAGGGTCGCCTGTGGCTCGCCAGCGTCCCGCTGGGCCCGGCCCTGGAAGGCATCGGGCCCCAGTGCGGCCGCATGGCCGGGCCGGGGAGCATCACCCGTTTCGAGGTCTCGCCCCTGGGCCTGTCCTGCCACAGTGTGGACGGCCCTCTGGCCGCCGGAGCCGATGTGCAGGGCATCAGCGCCACGGGCTATCTTTCCCTGCTGGCCCTGTTGCTGCGGCTGGGCTGTCTGGATGCCGACGGCCATTTCCGCACGCCCGCCTCACCGCTGGCCCGGCGTATGGCCCCGCCGCCCCGGCAATCCCGGACGGGGCGGCGCCTGCCCCTGCCGTACGGGCAATGGCTGGCCGCCGCCGACGTGGAGGAACTGCTCAAGGTCAAGGCCGCCTTCTCCCAGGCACTGGAGGCCCTGCTGCGGGCCGCCGGCCTGGCCGCGTCCGATGTGGCCTGTCTGGCCCTGGCCGGTGCCTTGGGCGAGCATTGCCCGCCTGCCTGTCTGGAAGAGCTGGGCTTTTTGCCTTCCGGCATGGGGCGGCGTGTGCGTGCCGTGGGCAACAGCTCGCTGGATGGTGCCGCCCTGCTGGCCGCCGAGCCCTGGCGCCTGCCCGCGCTGGCGCGCTGGTGCGCGACGGCCACGCTCGTCCCTGTTGCCGAAGATCCCGGCTTCCATGCCGATTACCTGCGCCATATGCGCTTTGGAGTCTGAATGTCCGATATCCGACAGAAAAAATACGGTGAAGCTCCGGCCCCTCGCGGTCCCCGTCCTGCGGCCCGCCCGACGGAACGCCGTTCTTTCCATGAAGAGTCCCGCAACGACCGCGAACGCGGACGCCGCCGTCCCGAAGCGCCGCGCCGCCAGTATTCCTCCTTTACCGGCGAACAGGCCGAGCGGCGGCGCCCGGAAGAGTTCTCCGGCTGGAGCCGTCCCGGCCAGCGGGAATCCCGCACGCCCCGTGACGGCCGCCCGTCCCCGTGGCAGATGGGATCCGAGCTCCTGCCCGCCCTGCCTGACGTGGTCCGGCGGGAACTGGACGCCCTGGGGCAGGCCCTGCGCACGGTGCGCCCGCTGCGCAGCGCCCATTACCGCAACCTGCCTGCGGACATCGAGGCCCTTTCGCGCCTGCTGACCTGTGAGCGTTCCGGCCTCTACCGTCCCTACTGGAGCTCCCCGGCCAGCACCAGCGCCTATCTGTACTATTTCCTGCCCTGGAACGTGCTGCGTCTGGCGCGCCTGTTCCGTTCCCTGCCCCTGCCCGATCCCCGCCTCTGGCTGGAAAAAGGCCAGACGCCCCTGCTGCTGGACGGCGGTTCCGGCCCCCTGAGCGTGCCGCTGGCCCTGTGGCTGGCCCGTCCCGAATGGCGCGCCCTGCCCATCCAGGTGCTGGCCGTGGACAATGCCGTGCAGCCCATGGAACTGGGCCGTGACGTCATGGCCGCCTGGGGCGACATCCTGGGCCAGCCCGTCTGGCAGGTGCGTGTGGAACGGGGCTCGCTGGAGCACATGCCGCGCCTGGAACGCAAACTGGCCGACACGCTGGAGCGTCAGGAACGCCACCTGCGCCCCTGGCTGCTCACGGCGGCCAACGTGCTCAACGAACTGAGCGCCGAGAGCCGCCAGATGAACCGCGAAGACGACGAGGACGAGGAAGGCTCCGGCGGCGTGCGCCGTCTGGAAAGCCTCCTGGACGAGCTGGAGCCCCTGTGCTGGCCCGCGCCCCTGAACGAGGACGAGACCGGCAGCGCCGACGAGGCCCTGCTGCCCGCGGCCCTCTTCGTGGAGCCCGGCACCCGTCTGGGCGGCAAGACCATCAGCCGCCTGCGTGATGCCGCTCTGGAACGCGACCTGATGCCGCTGGCCCCCTGCACGCACCGGGCCCCCTGCCCGCTGGCCCATGCCCATGCCGGACGCGGCTGGTGCCACTTCACCTTCGACTGCGAGGGCGCGCCTCAATGGCTGCAGGAGCTGTCCTCCGCCGCCGGTCTGGCCAAGAGCGCCCTGAGCCTGGCCCCCCTGTTGCTGCGTGCCGACCCGGCCGCCGGGGAGAGCCTGTTCGACGATATGGACGATTTTGATGACGAGGCCCCGGACAACAGCCGCGAAGCCGTGGACATGCTGCGCCAGCCCCGCCCCGTGCGTGTGCTCTCCTCGCCTTTCGTGGTGCCCGGTCTGCGCGGTCAGGCCCGCTATGCCTGTTGTGCCGCCGGTCTGGCCGTGGTGCCCGATGCCGCGGCCCTACCCTCGGGGGCGCAGCTCACGGCCCGGGCCCAGGCGGACGAACGTCCCGGCACGCCCCGCCGTGACCGCAAAAGCGGCGCCCTGCTGCTGGCCCTGCCCGCCGTCCCCGGCGGCAGCCGCGGACCGGGACGCTCCGCAAGCCCCGAAGAACCGCGCCGGAACTTCCGTGACCGGCAGGAAGACAGATACGGGGACAGGCCCTTCGGCAGACGCTCCGGCGAACGTGACGGCCAAGACGGGTCCTTCCGCGACCGCCGCAACGGCAGCGACCGACCGCCCCGCCGGGACGACCGGCGCGAGGCCCCGGAAAGACCGGCCCGGCATCAGGACCGCCGTCCCGGACGCTATGAGGATGGCCGTCCTGACCGACGCGACGATCCCCGCGCCTTCCCCCGGAACGACCGCAGGCCCGATGGCCGCCGCCCCGGGGACCGGCGCTCCGGAGACAGACGCCAGGGCGATGCGTCCGGACGCGGCCGTGGCCGTGGGGAGGACTAGCCACCCTGCCTGCGGAGTGCCCGCAACGGGCAAAAGCGCCTTCATGCGCATATCCGTAGGCCGCCGCACAAGCGTCCCGTCTTGACCGGCAACGGCCGTGCCCGTCCGTCCGGAGCCTGACGGACGTCCACGCAACGAAAGCTGAGGGGAAGGGGTCCCGGCCCCTTCCCCCTTGTTTTTCCTGCCTCTTTCCCTGCGGCGGGCAGCGGCACGGGCCAGGCGGAGCAGGCCCGGCAGGCTCTGCCGGAGCGGCTTTGCAGGCGCCCTGTGACAAAAATCTTTTTCCCGGGCCCGAAAAAATTTTTCTTTCGCCGCCTTTTCCTTTGCAGGGCAAGGCCCTGCGGGGATTTGCCCCCTGTGGGCCCTCCGGCAGCCCCCCCAGCCGATTTATCCCGAAAACATCCTGATTTTATTGGATAAGACAAAAGAGGGCTTTTCTTCTCCACTGGAGGAGGGCCTTTATTTTCCCCCGGGGAACGCGTATAAAGGGCTTTCGCCGTGCGGTTCCAGGACCGCCCGACCCGTAACCGATCGATCCAGCGTGCCGACTTTCCCCCAGCGGGAGGCCAGCCGCTTTTCTTTTTACCCAAAGGTCTGCCATGATCCCTCCCATGCCTCACGATCTGCCCGAGCCGCAGCTCAAGCCCAACACGGAAGTGGTGCTGCAGAAACGCTATCTGCACAAAAAAGCAGATGGCAGCACCGAGACGCCCCGTGACCTCTTCTGGCGTGTGGCCAGTGCCATCGCCGCTGAAGAAGCCAAGTACGAGCGTTCCCCCTTCACCGCCGAAGACCTGGCCCGCCAGTTCTACGACCTGATGACCAGCTGGCGATTCCTGCCCAACTCTCCCACCCTGATGAACGCCGCCAGCGAGCTGGGCCAGCTCTCCGCCTGCTTCGTCCTGCCGGTGGGCGACTCCATCGAAGAGATCTTCGATGCCGTCAAGTTCGCCGCCATGATCCACAAGTCCGGCGGCGGCACGGGCTTTTCCTTCTCCCGCCTGCGCCCCAAGGCCAGCCGTGTGGGTTCCACCGGCGGCGTGGCTTCCGGCCCGGTCTCCTTCCTGCGCATCTTCAATACCGCCACGGAGCAGATCAAGCAGGGCGGTACCCGGCGCGGTGCCAACATGGGCATCCTGCGTGTGGACCATCCCGACATCGTGGAATTCATCCGGGCCAAGGAAAAGGAAGGGGAATTCAACAACTTCAACCTTTCCGTGGGCCTGACCGAAGCCTTCATGCAGGCCGTGGAGCGCGACGAGAACTACGAGCTGACCGATCCCCACACCGGCAAGGTCACCGGCAGCCTGCGCGCCCGCGAGATCTTCGACCTGCTGGTCTGCCGCGCCTGGCAGACGGGCGACCCCGGCATCGTCTTCCTGGACCGCATCAACCGCGACAACCCCACGCCCGCCCAGGGCGAGATCGAATCCACCAACCCCTGCGGCGAACAGCCCCTGCTGCCCTACGAGGCCTGCAACCTGGGCTCCATCAATCTGGCCTGCTTCTTCGTGCCCGGCCATGCGCATGATGAAGACCCCGCCGCGGCCGGTATCGACTGGGACGGCCTGAAGCAGGTGGTGCACCTGGCCGTGCGCTTCCTGGACAACGTCATCGACGCCTCGCGCTTCCCGCTGGACCGCATCGACGAGACCGTGCGCCGCAACCGCAAGATCGGCCTGGGCGTCATGGGCTTTGCCGACCTGCTCTTCCAGCTGGGCATCCCCTATGATTCCGAGGCGGGCATCGCCCTGGCCGAGCGCATCATGGGCTTCATCAATGCCGAAGGCCACGCCGCCTCGGCCCGTCTGGCCGAAGAGCGCGGCCCCTTCCCGGCCTATGCGGAATCCGTCTTCCCCCAACGCGGCGAAGGCCCCTACCGCAATGCCACCGTCACCACCATCGCGCCCACGGGCACCCTGTCCATCATCGGCGGCTGCTCCTCGGGCGTGGAGCCCCTGTTCGCCCTCTGCTTTACCCGCAACATCCTGGACGGCGAGCGCCTGGTGGAAGTGAACCCCTATTTCGAGGCCGCCCTCAAGGAAGCCGGTCTGGGCACGCCCGAGCTCATGGAACAGGTGGTGGAAAAAGGCTCCATCCAGTCTCTGGATGCCCTGCCCGCCGCCATGCGCAAGGTCTTCGTCACGGCCATGGACATCGATCCGGTCTGGCACCTGCGCATGCAGGCCGCCTTCCAGCGCCATACGGACAACGCCGTGTCCAAGACCGTGAACCTGCCCCACAGCGCCACCGAACAGGACATCCACGACATCTACTGGCTGGCCTACAAGGAAGGCTGCAAGGGCGTCACCGTATACCGTGACGGCTGCAAGAGCCTGCAGGTGCTGGCCACCGGCGAAGGCCAGAAGAAGATGGACGGCGAAGCCCCCGCGCCTGCGGAAAAGCCCCGCCTGGGCGTGGTGCGCAAGCGTCCCGAAGTGGTGCAGGGCTTCACCCAGAAGATCCAGACCGGTCTGGGCGCCATGTACCTGACCGTCAACGAGATCGACGGCAAGCCCTTCGAGGTCTTCGCCACCATCGGCAAGTCCGGCCGCTCCATCACGGCCAAGGCCGAGGCCATCGGCCGTCTGGTGTCCCTGGCCCTGCGCTCCGGCGTGGAGGTGCGCGACATCGTGGCCCAGATCAAGGGCATCGGCGGCGAACACCCGGTGTTCCGCGGCAAGGGCCTGCTGCTCTCCATCCCGGACGCCATCGCCTGGGTGCTGGAACGCCGTTACCTCAAGGACGAACATCTGGGGTCCGGTGTGGCCGACATCGAGGAACACCGCTGCCCCGAATGTGACGAGCCCCTGGTCTTCCAGGAAGGCTGCCTGATCTGCCCCGCCTGCGGCTTCTCCCGCTGCGGCTAGAACGATCTGTACGAGGGGATCGCCGGACGCTCCTGTCGCAGCGCGACGGGGAGCTCTGCCGGTGGTCCCCTCTTTTTCGCCGCCTGCCGCCCGCACGCAAAAGCGGATGCCGCCGCAAAGCCCGCATCCTCTGCCTACGTGCCCGGCAGCATGCGCCGCTACCGGAACAGGACACGCGGAGAAGCCTCCGCCCGCCCCTTTGACCGCAGCCCGCGCCCGGCATTCCGGGACGGCATCCTCAGTCTTATGGAGCTCCCATGAAATGGATCACCCACCAGACGGCGGGCGTCGGCGCCGCCCTGGCCCTGCACCTGCCGCTGGAAGGCGTGGTCGCCGCCTGTCTCGGCGCCATCCTGCCCGACAAGCTCGACCAGGCCATCGCCAAGCGCTCCCGCAACCCGCAGCGCACCTTCAACCAGATCCACCGCGGCACCACCCACTGGTTCGGCTGGTGGGTCGCCATCCTGCTGGTGGCGTGCAGCCATCTGGTGCCCCCGCACTGGCAGCCCGCCCTGCTGGGCATCGGTCTGGGCGGCATCAGCCATGTGGTGCTGGACATGCTGACCCCTTCGGGCATCCCCCTGCATCCCTTCTCCCGCAAGAACAAGCTCTCGTTCAAGGTCTGCTCCACCGGCAGCGTGGGCGAATATGTCTTTCTGGGCGTGATGCTCGTCCTGCTGGGCTTTTTGCTGGGCCCGGAGATGAAGGAGCTCATCCGTCACGTCCGCCAGCTGGGCATGCCCGTGCTGCATTTTTAGATGGACAGGAGGGAGGCGGCTTCTGTTTCCCTCCTCTGTCCACCATGTGCGCAACGAAAAAGCCTCCCATAACGGGAGGCTTTTTCGTTTTCTCTCAGGCAGCGTCCAGGCGGCCGCTACTTCTTCACCTTCACCGGCTCGGTATCCACCGGCGTCTCGTTGATGGCCACCAGCGCGGCCGTACGGGCATGGATGAGCGTGGTGTCGAACAGGGGCACGGCGATGTTCTCCTGCTGCACCAGCATGCCGATCTCGGTGCAGCCCAGGATCACGCCCTCGGCGCCCCTGCTGCGCAGTTCCTCGATCACCGAGAGGAAATACTTGCGGCTTTCAT
>ENA-UEQP01001805-UEQP01001805.1-human-gut-metagenome-genome-assembly--contig:-NODE-1805-length-18050-cov-8.507706_pt1 | contig 18050 bp, 17 predicted proteins | sample MGYA00242951_ERZ507951 | MGnify/ENA primary metagenome ERZ507951 (study PRJEB26167, sample SAMN06115539) | human gut metagenome | host: Homo sapiens | place: China:Shanxi | collected 2015-11-18...
ACCTCACCTTCCAGTGTTTGTGTCATCGGAACTTCAAATTCCGTTTCTAAGATTTCTTTCTTCGTCTCCGGGCTTTTCTCTTCCGAGAGAAGCACCTCTAAGAATTTCAGCAGTCCGCCGTAGTTCTTATCGTCCTCATCGCCCAAGCAAATCATCACGGCGCTCATCAGGTCGTAGTTTTGCACCTGCTCCACGGCCTCACCGATGATATGCTTTTCCTGAATCGAATACTGCGTAATCGTGTTGCGGCGCTCTTTCGGTGGGTTCATGCACACCCAGATGGAGTACACCTTCTTGATTTTCCCGTACTCACCTTTGGTAAATTCTGTGCCGTACTGCGCCGAAATCATTCTGCTGCAATAATAGATAGCACGTTTCAGCAGCGGATACCCCGCATTGTAGCGGTTCTGCGCCTCCACGTTCAGAATCAGACCAATCAAGCCGTCCTCGCTCGGTGCTGTGGCATAAAAGCGGACATCGTAGCGGATTGTCCCCTCGCTCAAAGTTGCATCTTCGGTGTTGATCCCGTGGATTGCCGGATTCACTCGGTTGGTTTCGTCAATATTAACGCCTACCGCGCCAATCTGCGGCTCACCCTCGATGTACTTCTCGGCAATGTCCTTGGTGGTACAATCGCGGTATTCCGGGACACATTCTTTCATGATGACGGCCAGAATGCTCTTGTTGGCCAGCAGGCGCTTGACACCCTCATCGTAGCGGGCATCAATATCTGCTTGGGAGATTGTCTGCGCCAGATAATTTTCTTCCTGCTGCATCGGGTAAGCGCCTCCTTTCCTTGCCTTTATTATACGCTGTTTCTTTACTTTTTGCAATAGTAACGCTCCTCACACAATGACAACAGCCAGCCGCACAGCATCGTGCAGCCGGGGTGCTGTTTTTCACGCGCCAATTTCTTGCCTCGGTTCAATGGTATTATCACATTTCAGAAACTGCTGATAACTCATATTGAACTTTATGGTAACGGCATACTTTCTGCCCACCTCTACCCGGTCAATCAGCTGGCTCAGAATCGTCCGCTTGATTTCAAGCGGTGCCGAGTCAAACTCATCTGCCCAGCCGCGGAAGTCATCGTAGTAGCTGCGCAGCTTGCGGATTTCTGCAGCTTCGTTGATGCGTTCTTTCTGTAATTCTGCAAATTCTGCTTTTGCGTCATCCAAATCCTTTTGCGATTTACGGATTTGCTTTGCAATCATATCCTCGGTAAAACAGCTTGTCCCGTCAAGGCACTTCAGAATTTCACCCTCAAACCGTTCCAGCGCGTGCTGAGCCGAGCGCATTTTCTTTTCTATGGCTGCCCGTTTGACCTTTTGCAGATTTGATTCCTGCCGGATGCGCTGCTCGGCCACTCTGGAGTATGGTGTGTCCTTGATTTGCGCAAAGACTTTTCTCACCACTTCCAGCACAATGGCATCCACCGTTTCTGCCAGATACAGCGATTGTCCATCACAGTCCCGGCCGCCTTTATTTTTTTGCGCCCGCTGAAAACAGTTATATTTCGGCTGTACTTTTTCGCGGATAGTTCCATCTGCCAGTTTATATCGGTCTTTGTGCATAAAGCCCGACATCTTGGCTCCGCAGTGGGCGCAGTAGACAATCCCCGCCAGCAGAGTCGGATTCTGGCAGGTATGCGAAATTTGTTTTTCCTGCTTTATCTTTGTACTGCGGCGGCTGATAATGTCATTTGCTCTGTCAAAGGTATCCTTATCTATGATTTGCAGTTCCGGGATATACTCTGACCGGGCATTCTTCGTGATGATATATCCTGTGTAACCCTCGTGCCGGATAATCCGCAGTACATTGTTGGCTTGGAATTTGGCTCCCGCGCGGGTACGCAGACCGCGATTGTTCAGCATTTCGGCCAGCGCGTAACCGCTGGCACCCTCATTGACTACCTTATAAAACAGTTCTCGCACCCATGCTGCTTCTTCCTCATTGATGGCAAGGTCCATAACCGGCTTATCCCTCTTGTTGCGGCGCCCCTGATCTTCCAGTTGGTATCCGTAGCACACAAATCCGCCGGTATAATGACCGCTGGAAACAATCTGCCGGATTCGGTCGCGCGTTCGGATGGAAGTTTTCTCGGACTCCCCCGCTGCCTGCCAGAAACGGATGTAGTTCATCAGCTTATCGCCGTGGGTTTCGATTTTCTGCTGACCCTCATGGGTACTCCACATTTCGATGCCGTGCTGAACGAACCATTCCAGCACAAAAGGCGTTTCACTTTCGATTCGTCCGAGGCGGTCAAACATATACACCAGCAGAATGTCGAATTCACCGTTAGTCGCATCTTCTTTTAGCTGCTGGATGACATCGCGCTTAGCCGCCGAAACCTTGGAGCCGGAGATTCCTTTTTCGGCCACTTCCTTTATGACACGCCAGCCTTGCTTCTGAGCAAACTTCCGGCAGTCGATTTTCTGCATTGGGATATCATCGTGGTCCACCTGTCCTTTGGTGGATACACGGTAAGCCAATGCCGCGCGCGGCGCGTCAGGTTCTAGCCTCATCTGCTTTTCCTTAAAATAGGCATCGTCCAGCCACATCTGGTCAGCTACCGATATTTCGATAGCTTGACCGTTGGAATCTATACAAATCATTCTGTTCACCTCGCTGTTTGTTTTACGGAAATGGTTGGTGCATTTTCGCAAAACAAACGATACCCTATTATAATAATGAAATCTATTCATCAAAACGGAGAAGAACTGCCGCCAAGCAAGGCCATAAATCTACCAATTACACTGCTGTTCTTTTTGCTTGCGCAAGTCATAGGCGGACATTATCAATTCTTTGATGGGAATCATAATATCCGTATCACGGTTTTCGCAGAATTCAAGAGTAGCGGTATATTTACCACAGCTCACACGGATGCTCTGCACTCTCCCCTTTCCCTTCGGAGTTTCTTCATTTTGCATCTGCACCTGCCCTCACCTCACATACCGATTTTCTTGTTTTTGATTTTGCGCAATTTATCAGTCTGTTCTCCAGCCCCGTCAGATACAATTCATATTGCAGATTGGTTTTAGTGGTGATAAGTACCGCGCCATGCTTTTGCAAAAAGCGCAGGATTCGGTACAGCGTAGTCAAATCGTGGCTAAGCCGATCAAGGCTTTCGACCATGACCACGTTGACGCGACCCTGCTGCACGGCGGCCAGCATAGCGAACAGGCCTGGCCGCCAGAATTCATCTCCGCGTTTTTGCTCCATGCTTGAGTTGATAATAATGTACCCTCGGCGGTCGGCCTCACGCATGACCTCAGCCAGCTGGTTTTCCAGCACGGGCAGATTGGACGTCGCACTGCGGGCAAACGCCCAGACTTTGTATTCTGTCATAGCCACACCTCAGAATTGGTCCATCAGGGGCAGCCGCACATCAAAACGCGGCTTGCCGAACGAGGCTCTTGTGAACCTATCCCCGGCAAAGCGTTCCAGCCCACAGTTGATGAGTTCGGTGTTCAAATCACATTCGGTGGTAATCAGGTAGACATCGCGCCTGCGGAAGATTTCAATAACGCCCACCAGCAAGTAGTTGTTGCGGCTGATTTGTTCCAAATCGCGGACAATGACAGCTTCGACCAGATTGTTCTCCACCGCGTCCAGCATGGCCCGCAGGCCATTACGATCCTTGAGCGTATTGCCGCTGCAGTGGTCGAATGACGTACCGCGCACGAGAAAGCCGTGACCGGCCGCCTCGTCTATCAGGTCATACAGACGGTCAAATGCGGTAGCTGCGTTGACCGATGCACACCGCACATAAATCCACGCCGGGTGGTCTTGTCTGTAGTTCATCTTAAAGCCCCTTTTCACAAAAAATAGTCCGGGCGCTTTTGTTCCCGGATAAACTGTTGTACATCTTCGATTTTGCTTGTGGTCGGGCAGGACGGCAGCGCTGCCAGCGCGGCGTCATGGTACTTGCCGCCGATGCCCGCACGTTCGTCCAGAATTGCCACTACGCAGGAATCCTGCTCGGTGCGGATGGCACGGCCAAAACCCTGCCGCAGTTTCTTTTGCATTTCGGGGATGATTTCGACGTTTATGTAGTCGCGCAGGTTCGGGTACTGCTGGCGCTCATAGTCGCTGACTGGGTCGGGAATCGGGAACGGCAGCTTTGCGATAATCAGCAGTGACACCATATTGCCGGGAAAGTCGATACCCTCCCAGCAGGAACCGGCCGCGAACAGAACGCCATTGCCGGATTCTTTGAACTGCTGAATCACCCTGCCGCCGTTGCGCCATGCCTGAAAGGTAGGGTACGGCCAACGCCCGTCTGTCATGGCTTTTACCTCTGCCATCTGGCGATAGGACGTGAACAACACCAGCGCATGGCCGCAGCAGGCATGGACAAGCCGAACAATTTCATCTGCAAGCTGCCGGTTATCCGTGCGTTCCTTGCGGCGCTGTGGGAGGTATAACAGACATTTTTTCTTGTAATTAAACGGAGAGTCCGCGCTGAAATGGCGCAGCGGTTTGTACGCTGCAAGGCCTAAAAGCTGCTCAGTGTGGTCAAAGTTTCCCGCTGCGGCCAGCGTGCCGGAGGTTAAAATAGCCGGTTCGCCGGTGTTCCAAAGCGCACTGCGCAAAAGCTGTGGCACACGATTGCTGGCCGCACAACATGTCAGCTGACCTTGCATATCGGTTTCGATGTAGAGAATGCGTGTGGGAACCTCCAAGAGAAAAAGACGCAGTGTGCTTTCCGCCTCTCCCAGCCGGTTCCGCAAGTACCGAGGCATATCTGCCCGGCAGCCTGCAAATTGTAGCTGTGCAATACAATCGGCCAATGCCTTGCTGCGAAACGGAGTAAGCCCAAAAGGACTGCAGACGGTTTTTTCTTTCCAAGTCCGGCTATGCTGACAGGCTAAAACCAGTGTCCGGAACGCCGTGCGCAAGTTCTGGGCAATGTGAGAATAGTGCGCTTGCCGCAGAAGTGTGCAAAGCTCTTGCATTTCGCGTTCTGACAAGGATTCCGTGTACATCTGGCGGGCCGCGTCCGGCAGCTTGTGCGCCTCGTCCACGACCAGCGCCTGATAACTGCGCAATAATAACGGTCTGTCCTGCTGGCGGTGTGCTGCATCTGCCAGCAGATAATTGTGGTTGCAAATCTGAATATCGGGTTTCATAGAATCCCGCAGATATTGTTGGTAGCGGCAATCCTCCTGTAAAACACAGTTTCGCGGGCAGGACTGCGGCACACAGATACGGCTGCGATCAAAGCGGGAAAGCTCCGGGAGGTGGTCCATATCCAGAAGTTGCTCAGCCATGCGCAGGCTGTTCCTCTGACGGTTTCTGGTGGTGGGAATTTGTGATTCGCGTTCTATAAGCCGAGCATCGCAGACAAAGCGTTCTTTTCCCTTGCGGATAACCGCTGTAAGCGGTGCTTGGATAATTCCTTCTTCCAGCAAAATTGCAGATAAATTTGGCAAATAGTCGTTAATAATAGCGTCCTGCAGGACCACGCTGGAAGTTGAGATAACAACAGGCAGCTTGAGCCTGTCAGGTCGGTTCGTCTGCCACAGGACACAGGCTACAAGATAGGCCAACGTCTTGCCGATGCCGACACCGGCCTCGCACAAGGAAATTTCCTTATTATATAGGGTATCCAGAATTTCGTGGCAGAGTGCAATTTGTTCCTCGCGCACTGCCATGCCCCGCCGGGGTAATATGTCCCGGAAGATATGCTCGGCCATGCGGTGGGATTGCGCATAGCCGGTGGGATAGGTTTGCATTATGTTCACCCCTATTGTTCCGTTTAACGCAAAATAATGGGCCGCAGGTGCTTGGGAACCTGCGGCCCACGATTTGCCCTAAACGGCAAAAGTAGATAGTTAAGTAAGTGTGCCATATTTGCCGCCCGCACCCCTGACACCGGGAACACAACAGGCAGGCCGCTGGCGGCGGCCGTTCGCTGACTCTGCCGGAATCTTACTGCTTACAATTCCGGCTCGGTCACCCCCTCTGACGCGGGAGGCAGCTGGCGTATCATTGTGGCCTTTCCCTTGGCAGCTTATGGTTATGCCAAAACCACCCAATGGGCCTGCCAGGAAAGGAACGTACCTGTTATGCTGGTTATTCGGTTGTCAAGGTGCTGGGTAATCATAGCTGACTACCAAGCAAAATCGGTCAAAATTGTCTCAAGGATTTTCTTGATTTCATCAGGGACATACAGCAACGCTCTATGTAATGCGAGTGCCTGAACAGGAGTCATGTACATTTTCTTGAACAAGTGGTATCCGTCTGGTAGGGAAAGGCCTCCATTTCGGCCCCGGGCTATTTTTATTGGATAGTCCTCGTTTAATGTTGCTATGTCCCTGCTGATAGTATCTGTTGAAACATGGAATTCTATTGAAAGATGCTCCATCGTATCTTTCCGGCGCTTATCTAACAAGCGAATTATTTTCTTTTGTCGCTCGTTAGATGTCATCTTTGAAATTCCTTCCGAATTTGCTTTGCACTTATAATATCGCAAATACCCCGCAACTTTTGCGGAGTTAAACTTTAAATCCGTTCGAATTTTATCTAGATCACTATAATTTATAAATATATGAATTTCTGCTTGTTGGTTCATGTGTTTGCCCGTCAGCATTTTCTGCTGGCATTCTGATGCCACCTCACGATGGATGCCCTTGCCTTCGGCTAGCGCTTCCTACTGCTAAGCGCGTAGCATCCTTTCGCCAGTTGTTGCCCAACCGAGCACACAAAAAAGCCCGCCGCATTTTGAGATGCGACGGGCTTAGAGCTGCAGCGTGAGATTTATTTTTTCCCCTGAGGATTTGTCAGAGGCTTTTCGGGCCGGTGAGGTTGATAATTCCAAAACATTCCACAAGGTGCGCTTGCTTCTTTCTGAATTGACGATTGGACTACTGTGCGCAAGTTTTTGTGTAAAAGACTTTCCTTTGCTTTCATGATAAAGACCTTCCTTCCGGTTTGATTTGGTTTAATTTGGTTTTATTTGATTCCAACTCCAATTTTAGCCAAAACCAGTAGAAGAGCATCCGCAACTGCAGCTACAATCCAGACAATGCTGTACAATGGTTTCAGCAATAAAAGGGCCGGAATAATCAAGCAATATAATACAAGTCTTTTGCGTACCGCTATTTTCATGTCCCGCAATTCCTCGTTGCTGCAGTGCATCGCCGAGTTATTGCAAGGAGCAAGTATTAAAATTAGCATAGCAGAGACAATAAACAGCGTAATTGCAGCTGCTATCGTAGAAGATTGCAGTCGGTCAATCAGATATAAGCAGGCATATTCACAAAATAAAGAGGTGATAAAGCAGGAAAATACTGTTGGCATATGAAGCCCATTTGTCTTTTCCCGTAAAAGCGCCAACCCAAAATTCAAAAGAATCACTTGCGGTAACGGCGCAACAAGTGTTCCAAAGCAAACGAGAATAAAGAAACCGCCAAAGTTCATGAACTTTCGTTGTAGCGAGTATGCCATCCAATCGCGTTGACTTTCTTCAATGAGTTCGCTTTGAATACACTTCTCCACGATTCTTTCAACGATTGCTTCCATATGTAGAACCTCTGTAAATCAGAACTATCTTTATTAAAACAGAGTTTTCAGCTTTTTCATCATTTTTGTAGTGAAACAGTAGTTTTTTGTCATGAAATCAGAGTATTCGGCAGCTCTGTTGCAAATTCAAACCAGCCGTTTTCATAGTCCATAGCGTAAAGTGTGTGGTACTTTTCCAATGTAGTATGAACATTTTGCAAACCATACCCGTGAAAAGATGGATTTTCCTTGGTTGATGCCGGCAGTTGATTTGCAATCATATTTACCGGCAAAGATTTATTACGCACAGCATAAAACAGTTCATCTTCTTCAAGCAGTGCCTGCACATAAATTTGCCGGTCTGTTTCCGGCAGTTTTTCGCACGCTTCAATCGCGTTATCCAGTGTGTTGCTGATTACAACCGTCAAATCCACCATGTCAATCTTTATGGGAGACAAATCATTCACACTGAACTGTATATCAATTTTACGATTTTTCGCAACAAGCGCCTTCTGATTCAAAAGTGCATCCAGTGCTGCATGGTGGGTATTGACGAGCAGGATGCGTTCGTTTTGTTTCGATTGTAGGCTATGGATATAGGTTTGTATTGTGTTGATATCTCTGTTTTGTTGCATCAGCATTCCGTCTAACGTACTCAGATGAGCGCGAAAGTCATGTGTCAGTTTACGTTGCTGAGCGTATGCAGCACTCAAGGCTTCGATGCTCTCTTGCTGTGCTTTTGATTTGGCTTGTAGGCTGATTGCTTCTTCACGGAAGTTGGCGTTTTGTTCCATCCAGCTGATTAAAAGTAATGCTGCTATCTGCATTACGGTAATAAATGTGGCACAGACACATAGCGGCTGAATTGATATTTGCCCTTGCTGAAAGCAACTTCCGAAAAAGAAAATAAGCAAAACACTTGCAAGGGAAAGAACTGCAGGAATGGTGTACCATCTAAAATTGGTTGCTTGGCTTAACTTTCCATTTCGTGCCTTTGCCTGTAAAAAGCATACTGCTATTATTACACTGTGCATAAACAGATTTTGCCAAACCATTTCGCCGGTAGTCACACTGTCCTGGGCTTCGGACATCAAAAGTAGAATCGTATACCAGCAATTATCCACACAGCATATTGTCGCATAGAAAACAATCGAAATGTAGAAGCTAAACATTCCATTGCTGGTATATAAAAGCCTGTGCATGAAAAAATATAAAGCAAACGCAATAACAATTTTTGAATAGTTTGGCATTGTAGTGGCTGCAAAATTCAGAAGCGTCGCATCCAGAAAAGCAACAGCCGTTACAGTAATCCAATGAACCACACGGTTTCTCTTTCTTGCGGAAAATGCATCAAATAGCAAAATTGCCGAAAAGCACTCCATCCAAGTCCACAAGTAGGTCAAGAAATAATCGCTCAACGTGCATTCCCCCAGTTTTTGTTTTTCCAACTCAGATACTGGACTTTCATTTGTGAGTACCGCTTCTGACTTACCGATAGCTCTTTTCCATCGAGGAGAATAACCCTGTCATAATTGAATTTTTTGATGTATGCCATATTGACCAGATAGCTTTTCTGAATTCGGAGGAATCCGTCTCCTTCCAATTCCGCCGCTAAGTCTTCCATTTTTCCATAAAAGCGGTCTGGTACCTGCATAGGCTTTACTGTGTACAAATATATAACTCTTTGATTACTTTCCAAGTAGAGAATATCTTTGTAGGGAATGTTAAATGACTCTGCGCTAGCTGAAAAGCGCAGAACTTTATCATCACGCGGCAATTCTGCCAATGCATCCCGGAAATAGTTGGCCAGCCTTTGCTCCAGTTCCTGCTTGAGAAGGTATCGGAACGCCCGGACTTCATACCCTTCCATCGAAAATTCCGGGTAATTTGTCACAAAAACAATTACCGTATCCAGATGTAATTCCCGCACACGGCGTGCAATGTCCATGCCGCTGCGTTCATCCATGTCGATGTCCAAGAACATGATGTGATACTGTGATAATTGCCGGTCCGTTATCTCGGCGGGATTCGAGCTTTTTGTTATGCAAATGGACGCTCCGGGCGGTACCGGCTGGCCAGCAACCGCGTCTGATATTCTCTGCAAAAAATCCTTGTCGTCATCGCAAAGTAAAATATTAATCTTCATGCGTGTATCCTTATCGTTGTTTCGCCGTAGTAGACGTCCCTCTTTGCCATTCAACATACGTTTAATTCTCCCGAAAGTCAAGTATTTTCTTAAAATAACACTTATAGTGTAATATTATATTGCTTTTACACCGTTTGGCAAGCCAAATCATTTAAAATTGAATTACCCTAAGAAGAAAATTCATTGATAAAGCAAGCTGGACAAAGACATGAAAGATACCGAGCGTCACAACTATATTGGAGATCACATTCGTAAACTGCGAGAAGAAAAAGGCTGGACACAACAAGTATTAGGCAAAAAGTTGGGCAAGAAGACTTCCACTATCAGTGCCTATGAAACGAATGCCAAGCTTCCGTCTGTCGACTGCCTTATTGAAATGGCCGAATTGTTCGATGTATCGCTTGACACACTGGTTTATGGGAATCGTTCAAATATGATTTCTATTCGTGCCTTGCGGCCAGAGCAAAAAGAACTGATTTCGGAGCTTACGCAAGTTTTTTCGGCAAGGCACACAACCGCTGAACAGAGGCTTGAATTGTTCAGCAAGATTGTTAGTCACTTATCGCAATAATTTGGAATTCCCATTTTGTGGGCCTATAAATTTTTCAACTGCCTCGGTTTAGCAACCGGGGCAGTTTTTTCTCGTATTTTATGACAAGCGACTCGGATTTTGTGTCAATTTTGTGGAAATGAAGATTTTCTTGTGGTATCTTGAAGTCAAGATAAATAGGCGCTCCCGTTACCTAGATTGAAAAGTTCTATATGTATGTAAGCGTCGGTGCACAGGCGCTTGCAGGCGCTTGTAATTGTCCGAATATCAACCCTATTAAATCCATTAGATTGGAGGATTACAAAATGTCAAGCATGAAGAAACGCATCCCCATGTTCCTGCTCGCTCTTGCAATGATGGTGGCAATGGCGCTGCCCACATTCGCGGATAGTCCATCCGTTTATAGCAGTTTGGGAGATTCCGTCTCCTCTGTGCAGAATACATACTACCAGTTGAACGCCGCCACTGAGGGGACACCTGTTGCAGGTACTCTTCTTACTATGTGGCACAATACTGGTAGCAACACCCAGCGCTGGGATATTGTCACGTGTCCGGGCACGGCTTACTATTGGTTCCAAAACGCAGCCAATAAGAGTGTTGTCATTTCTTATAATGGTAACACGCAAGCTCGTTTAGCCGCAAAAAACACCTCTACTTACGGCATCCAAACGCAGGGAATCAAATCTGTTACTGAAGGGAACACCAGTGAGGGATTTGTTAAGCATGGCTTAGTTCTTCCTACATATGTGCTCTGCTTAACTGCCAGTCAGTGCAGCGATGGAAGTCAGGCCCAGTGGCTTGCGTCCAATGGGAAAAGCAATCAGTTGTGGATTTACGCCAAATACTATTGATTCATACATAAATCGGCTTAATTAGAAATATTTTTCATGCTGTTGCGGCAAGTCTTTATGTCTTGCCGCAACAGCGTATATAAGGAGTTTTTGCATGAACAATCTTAAAATTTGTATATTCTTAAGCGTACTTCTTCTTACTGCGTGTTCTGCCCCAAATGTACCCTCTCAAGCTAGCGCTTCTATTGATAGCGGCAATTCTACCAGCGATGTCGCTGATGTTCAATCTGAACATTCAGGAGAGCTTTCTTTAGTCACAAGTTACCTTGGTCCCGATTCCGAAGCCAGCACTGAGGATGGATTTTATCAAGCTATCCCAAATCCCCAAGGTGGAACTAACATTATGTACACAGATTACGCTACACAGAGTACATTATATTTATGCCCAGATCCTAATTGTCTACACAATAGCGACTCTTGTTCTTCTTGGTTCGACTCTTCAAGCGTTCAATTATTTTCCGTTCCATCTCAAATGTCCCTATACGCTATTGTAAGTTCAAGTGACAAATCTGATCTAATAAAATTGAGCCTTGATGGACTACAGCGAACCACATTGTACACATGCACCGGGCGAGAATCGTTCCAAGATGCCATCGTTGCCGATGAATCCAATATATATATCGCTCTAAGTAGCGTAAACTCAAATACCGCAATACCCACCAAACAACTGATACAGCTAAATGTATCTACTGGAAATTGCAAAGTTCTTCTTGATTATGAAGCACAAGATTGGCTATTTGGTGCATATTCAGATAATCTTCTAATTCTTTATTTTGAAAATGGCTCTTTTACATATCGCAGTTACTCACTATCAGAAGGAACCTTAACCGATATATATTCATACGACTATCAAGACGGATCTCCTAACACGATTGCTCGACCTGTAGATAATTTTTTATATATTTTTGAACCCCAAGAAAGTGGTTCTGCTAAAGTTATTTGCCTTAATATGGAAACAAAATCAACGGCGGATCTCAACCTCTCCGTCCCATATTTTGGAACAGACGCAACGACTATTGGTTCTCCTTTTGACGACTATCTATATGTTACAACTCATGATTTCAACTCATCTTCTACAGTATCGTATCTCATCAACCGTATAACTGGAGAATACTCTCCAATAACTCTGTCATATATGCAAGGCGCAATTTCCGTCGGTGTCGAAGTTATTGCAAGTACTAGCGAATACTATTTAGTTAACACTGGCATTACGCCTGTTCCGATTATGCTCACTAGTAATGATGGATCGCAATATCAATCAGAAATCGACATGGTATCATATTCTCTTATAAAAAAAGACGATTACTTGAGTAATACCCCTGCTTATATTCCGATTACAAACCAATTTACCGCATAGCATAAGCCACCCTATAAAATGAGGCGTAATTGGTCTTATTTCATATTAATTTTCAATGTAGTATTCCTTTATGGCATGTTGCTTATGCGAAGGAGCTGTATGGTTTCGTTAATAATTAGCGATTTAAGGAAAACATTTTTTGTTTCTGCAAAACTATTATGCCCTAAAGGCCGCTCAATCAACAAGAAGGCGTTAGCTGGAATTTCGATTGAACTTAATTCGGGTCTTTACGGTCTCCTCGGCCCCAATGGTGCGGGAAAATCCACCTTAATCCATATCATAACTGGTAGTCTTGCCCCAGATTCCGGAGAGGTTCTCTGGTGCGGTAAGCCTGCATCAGGTATCGCTTTCCGCCGCATTCTTGGCTATATGCCGCAACAGCAGGGATTGTACGACAGCTATACCGGACGACGCTTTCTTGCCTACATGGCCGCCCTGAAAGAAATTTCTAGGAAAGCTGTTGCAGCCGAGGTGGATCGTGTGGCCGCTGCCGTAAATTTGACCGCCGAGTTGGACAAGCGCCTTTCTGCCTATTCCGGCGGCATGAAGCAGCGCCTGCTGCTGGCATCAGCTCTGCTTGGAGATCCAAAGCTGTTGATTTTAGACGAACCAACGGCAGGTCTTGACCCTAAAGAACGCGTTCGGCTACGCGAACTGCTGGCAGATATGGCTAAGGATCGAATCATCCTTGTGGCAACGCATGTCGTTTCGGATGTAGAAACGGTCGCCACTAAGGTTATTCTGCTGCGCGCGGGCAAAATTGTGGATGCCGCGCCCGTGCCGGAGCTGATTGAAAAATACGCGCCCGGCCAAGGTCTGGAAGATGTGTACTTGAATGTGTTTGGTGAGGGAGACGGTAAATGAGTCTATTTTTTGCTGAACTCCGCAAAATCTGGGGTGGCAGGGTGTTCCCTGTCCTGTTGGCGATACTGGCGTCCGCCAATCTCTTGCTGCTGTGGATAGGCACCCGCCCCACCGCCAAACAGCCTCCTGCATCAGCTTATCGCGCAGTAGGTGTCGAGCTTTCCGATAAAACCATGGAAGAAAAGAGAGCCTACCTTCACGACAAATACACTGAGATAGAAAGCCTTGTAAAAATCGGGCAGTATTATCGGGAACTGGCTTACGGCGGCTATGGGCTCACTCAGTATCGGCAGGACAATGCCGCTATGTTCGATGCCTATGAACAAGAGTACACAGATAAGACCTATACTCTATTTACGGATAACTTGAACACAGAGTACCGCCTGTTCAGCCAGCTGCAAAGCGAGTATGACACCGTGGCAGCTTACAGTGACTTCTTGGAGGGTGTTCAAACCAAAGCCACCCAACTGTCCGGCATCTCCATTTTTCAAAATGACCGTACCGGGTACGATTTAAAAAACATAGAACTGACCGCGCAGGTTTATGCCGGGCTGACAGATACGCCTATAGAGTATTACCCGCAAAAGGGTTTGTACACGGCCATCAGCTATGCATTCACGGATCTTATCCTGTTGGCGGCTATGCTGCTGCTTGCGCTGATTCTTGTACGCCAAGAGCGCGACAGCGGTTTGTTGAGCCTGATTCGCAGCTTGCCCGGTGGACGGTTAAAGACGGCCATTGCAAAGCTGGCGGCATTTGCTGCCAGCTTATTGGTCGTTCTTACGGTGCTGTATGGGGTCAATCTCGCATACTGTTCGGCATCGTTCAGCCTTGGCCCCATGAACCGCACGATTCAAAGCGTTCCGGCTTTGATGCGCTGTACCATGCAGATTACCGTTGGCCAGTATCTTTTTCGGTTTTTACTTGCTAAGTGGGCCGGTGCGTTTGTGATGGGGCTGTGGGTCATGCTGGCTGCCCTTATCGCCAAACGTGCTGCGGCCGGTTGGATTGGCGCGTTGGCGCTGCCTTTAGCGATGTACGGTATCCGTGCCGCGATTCCTGCCACGAGCCATTTGAATGTCATAAAGTATGCCAATATGGTAAGCCTGCTGCAAACCAATGAATTGCTGGGGAATTATCGGAATCTGTTCTGGTTCGGCAGCCCCATCAGTCTCCCAATGGTAGAGTGGGTAACTGCCGTTGCTTTAGGCAGCATCTTGTCTGCGGCATTTTGCACTGTTTTTACAAAGGCACAGCTGCTGCCAGCCGCCAAACGTAGTCTGTCACTTCCATTCCGTCACAAAACACACGCAACCTCTGTTACCCATGAAGAGGGCAGGAAGTTATTGCTGATGAATGGAGCAGCAGTATTCTTGGCTGCATTTCTGGCATTCGGCATCTATCAAGGCGTAACGGCAGAAAGCTACATAGACGCGGACGAAATCTACTACGCCTATTATATGAAGCATATTTCCGGGTCGTGGAGCGAAGAAAGCCGCGACTGGCTGAAAGATCAGCGTAATGAGTTTGCTCCCATGTTGGAAGCACAGAAACGCGTCAACCGTGGCGAATTGAGCAGCGACGCACTACTGGCCTACAATTCCTTGCAACAAAAATATTCTGCCTATCAGCGTGTTCTTCAATCCAATATTAGTTACTACCTCAAGGAGAATCCCGGTGCGTGGCTTGTTTATGAGACCGGCTACAAGAAGCTGTTCGGCTTTACCGGCACAAGTAATGTGCAAGATACACTTTTAGCAGGATTGTTGTGCGCCCTATGCTTCAGCGGTCTATTTGCAATGGAGCGCAAGGGCGGCATGGATGAAATTCTGGCATCCACCCCTTTGGGCCGGAAATACACTGTGAAAGCAAAGCTGCGGCAAAGCACCGCGGTTGCGGCAGTAATAGCTTTCGGGACAGTTTTGCCTCATCTATGGCAGGTTCTGCGCGACTATGGCCTTCCCTCTTTGCTGGGACCGGCAATGAGTATTTCTGACTTGCAAGCCGTTCCAAAGTTTATAACTTTATCGGATTTGCTGCTCTTTTGGCTGATTTGTCGCTTTGCTGCCTGCCTGTGCATGAGCCGAATTACCCTATGGCTGGGACAGAAATTGGGAAATCTGCTGCCCGCACTTTTTATCAGCGCTGTCTCGTATTGTCTGCCTGCGTTGCTTAGTCTTTCTGGAATGAAAAACGGGATTGAGTGGCTAGGGTTCTATCCACTATTCCATGCTGCGGCTCTTTGGCAAAACCAAGGGTATGCCGCTGACGGCGAAAGCTATAATGCAATGTGGATTCCGATTTTTCTGGTGTGCGCAGCATTCTTCCTCGCATGGGCGATTGGTCAGGCCCTTATTGATGACTATGACATGATAGGTGTTCCAGATGAAGTATTATAAAAATCTGTCCATAGATGAATCTAACTGTACCGTTAAAAAAGAAGGCCAGCCGATTCACCTGACTGCCATGGAGTATCAGCTGTTTGTCACATTGCTCGACTATTCCGGGTGTGTCTGCTCCCGGAATCTTCTGCTGTCATCCGCTTGGCATATCACAGCACCGATTCAGACCCGGACGGTCGATGTGCATATCGCAAAACTACGGAAGAAGCTGGACTTGGGGCAAAATGAATTGAAAACCGTGACGAGGCAGGGGTATGCGCTTTCTACGCAAGAAAGCTATAGAGCAAATCATTCAGCCTGAGATTTTTTATAATGTGAAGTAGCGCAATACATCCGCACGATTGCCGTCAATTCTCACCTCCAGATGCAGATGGTTGCCCGTCACCCGCCCGGTATGCCCGACATATCCGATAACCTCTCCCGCCTGCACCTGCTGACCGGTGGTGACGCAGATGGACGAACAGTGGGCGTACAGTGTTTCCAGCCCGCCGCCGTGGTCGATTTGAATGTAGTAGCCGTAACTGCCGCCCCAGCTGTCAAGACTGTTGGCAACAGTAACGGTGCCGTCTGCCGCAGCAAGAATCGGCGTTCCCTCGGCACAGGCAATGTCGGTGCCGGTGTGGGAACTGACCTCGCCGGTGATGGGATCAACACGATAGCCGAACTGCGAGGTAATTGTACCCGCAACCGGCAGCGGCCATTGCAGTGTGCCTGTTGGGGCGCGTGTACCATCAGGAGACATGACTTTTCCCCCGCCCTGCTCAAAGCCGCCGAGCAGTTCCGCCCATAGTTCCTCGTACTGCGGGTCTTGCAGGAGTTGCAAATAGGTGTTCTGGCGGGTGGTAAAGTGGTAGTCTGCCGCCATCTCGTCGGGTGTTTTGTGGGTCAGTTCGATTACAAGGACAGTTTCGGTGATTTCTGTGGTAGTCGGGTTGCCGTCCTCATCGGTAGTGTCTATGGTAGTCGTCTCCAGGTGGGTGGAATAGTCCACTGCGTTCATTGCCCACATAATTTCCCGCAGCTTGTCCACCTGTTCCTCTGTCAGCGCCGCAACGGGTGCGCCCTGCTCATTGCCCGAAACATACGAAGAAAAGACCGCCAAGACATCCTGCCAGCGAATGTAGTATACATCATCGTTGGCTGTAATGTCTTGGCGGTCATGGTGCACGGTATCAGAGATTTCTTCCAGACGGTCACGGTATTCTTCCGTCAGGGTTTCTACGGCCTCCTGCACAGTAATCGTGTTCGCGTCGGGCGCGTTGGCGGCAAAAAATATACCGTAGGCCGAGCCGGATACAAACGCCACAAGGCTTATAACTATGATAATACTCAGTGCCACGCTGATGCCGGTGGCAATGGCGGTTACAAGGCTGTGCAGGCTGGCGAGGAAATGTCGGATAGCCGAACGCACCGCCGTAGCGGTCTTGCGGGTATTGCTGGCAGCTTTCTGGATGGCAAGCTGTACTTGTCGGGTGCGGGTCTGCATTTGCGCTTGGGTTGTTATGTTCCGCACCGTTTCATTTGCGGCGGTGCGCAGTTGGCGCTGACCTTGGGTCACACCACGAATGTCGCGTGGTGCCGTCTTGGCGGCGACGACTTTTTCTTTCGCCCGCTGTCGGGACAAATCCGCCCCACGGCGCGGGTGCGGGTCTGCATCGGGCAGCGTGCCGCGCCCGGCCTGTTTGGGGCTGACACCGCGCTCACTGGCGGCGTGGGCGTGGGTGGTTTCGGCTTGCTCTGCGGCATGGCGTTCGCGGTACTTTTCTATCTGCTTGCGGGCGAACTTGCGGCCCTGCTGTACGGTGAAATCGGTGTTTTGCTTGATGGCCGAATAGGATGTATCGGCCATCACCGTGCCGGTGTCTTGGGCAGTGGTATAATCACCGTCTCCTTGCGTGGAAGTGCCTTCCCGTAGCTTGGTTCGGCTTTTCTCCTTGGCCTCAGTCCATGCCTTTTTCAGCGCAGCTTTCGGAATTCTTCCCGCAGCATTGTTTTTTGGCGCACGCTCGGCGGGCTTTTCTTTTATCTCTTTCATGGCATCACCTCGCATCAAAAATTGATAAAATCAATTCTAAATATCATGCAAAAAAATCCAATTTGCAATAGATGTTTTATCTTGATATAATTTAAGATAAATGAAATTTTAATGAAAGGAAGTGTTTTTATGCCAAATTCATTTGATCAAAACACATTTATCAACCTTCTTAATATTACCGATGGCAATGCTCAACCAGCAATAGATTATATGGCTGCTTGTGTGCCAGACCACCTATATAAATTTTATTCTTTGTCTGACGGCTCAATCGAAACTCTTAAAGAATTGGATTACAAGAAAATCTCAACTTTGGAGAATAATTCAAATTGGTTCGACCTA
>ENA-UEQP01001807-UEQP01001807.1-human-gut-metagenome-genome-assembly--contig:-NODE-1807-length-18014-cov-3.411719_pt1 | contig 18014 bp, 7 predicted proteins | sample MGYA00242951_ERZ507951 | MGnify/ENA primary metagenome ERZ507951 (study PRJEB26167, sample SAMN06115539) | human gut metagenome | host: Homo sapiens | place: China:Shanxi | collected 2015-11-18...
ATCTTTTTGAGTACCATGAGAAGCAGATTGTTTTTATTATCCATTATCTTATTAATCGGTGTCTCTTGCCAGCATAAGAAGGCTACAACAGAGAAAGAAACTGTAGCCGCAGGAAATACCTATACGAACCCGTTACTTGAACGTGGAGCAGAGCCATGGGCTATTTTTCATGAAGGCAAATATTATTATACACAGGGCTCAGAAAACAGAGTCATACTTTGGGAAACCGATGATATAACAGACCTCTCACATGCTACTCAAAAAGATGTATGGATACCCACCGACCCCAGCAACTCCTATCATCTGTGGGCACCCGAAATTCATCGTATAAATAACAAATGGTATATTTACTTTGCCGCAGACGACGGCAATATGGATAATCACCAGATTTATGTTGTCGAGAATGAAGCCGCCAACCCCATGGAAGGAACATTTGTGATGAAAGGACGCATACAGACAGATAAAGACAACAACTGGGCAATCCATGCCAGCACCTTTGAACATGATGGCCAACGCTATATGATATGGTGCGGCTGGCAAAAACGAAGGATAGACAGTGAAACCCAATGTATCTACATCGCTACTATGAAGAATCCATGGACACTGTCTTCTGACAGGATTCTCATCTCCAAACCTGAATATGAATGGGAATGCCAATGGGTAAATCCGGATGGCAGCAAAACAGCCTATCCGATACATGTAAACGAAGCACCCCAATATTTTGAATCAAAGAATAAAGACAAAGCATGCATCTTCTATTCAGCCAGTGGTAGCTGGACTCCTTATTATTGTGTCGGATTACTGACTGCAGACGCAAAAGCTAACTTACTCAATCCGGCTTCCTGGAAGAAGTCTCCGGTTCCGGTACTACAACAAGACCCTGAAAACAATGTATACGGTCCCGGCGGAATATCTTTCACTCCGTCTCCGGATGGGAAAGAATGGTATATGCTATATCATGCCCGCCAGATACCGAATGACGCTCCTGGCGCATCCGATTCCCGTTCTCCCCGTTTACAGAAGATAGACTGGGACAAAGACGGAATGCCCGTGCTGGGAACCCCTCAAAAAGAAGAGGAACCAATGGCAAGGCCATCCGGTTCCCCTATTCATAAAAAACAGAACTAATTACAGATTGTACTCTGAGGGCCGAGATAAGAACGCTTCATTCCTCCCAAGTCAATGACAATCTTTTGAATAACGACGCCCGGATCACCACAGCGTATCTGCAAAGTGTGCTTACCGGGCTTCTTTACATACAAAGTAGACTTATTCACTCTGCAATTCTTCAATACGCTATCATACCAGATTTGAGAATATTCGATAGCTGAAGTAGAAGGAGTAGAAATGGAACCATCATCTATACGGACACTATACTTTGTATCCGAGTTAGTATGTTCCGGCAATTTGTAGTCCCGCTCAGCATGCAAGGGAAATGTCGGCAAAACATACGTATATACATCATAAATCCCGGCATTAAATGTATAGAAATCATATTCCACCCTGGGGACATCACCTGCACGATACATTTGCAAGGGAGCTGTCGGATTCCCCAACTGCAAAGAGCGACCCTCAAAACCAAGTCCCGGAAGGATACTCATCCGAATATCATTACTCTCAAACTTCCGGTGGAAGTCGGCTGCCGGAATAGAAATGTAACCATTCTCCTCTACATACAATCCTTGTACTTCTGTACGTGCAGGAGACTCCGGATTGAATACTGAAACCAGTACACTCTCCTTCTGACTGCCGGAAGTTACATCAATTTGTCCTTTCACCTTTTCTCCTGCCGGCACCTTATCCCAGTCAACAGAAATATAGATACGGTTTTCCGCAGACGTCTTACCACTTTTCTGAGAGATCAGTATCCAGTCTTCCGAAGGCGTGATACTCCAGCTTAGCTCTCCGGTCCCCTGATTATATATATCTATCCAATGACTTTTACGTGAATAAGTGCTGTAGGCGGGCAATGTATGAAAACTCATTCCTCCTTTATCCAAATTTTCGCTTTCTGCCTGAAGCCTCCGTTCTTCTTCCGTCAGCGGGCGGGTGAGGTCTTCTTCCAGCTCGTTGGCTTTTTGTGCCAGTTCTTCCGGTGTCAAAGTTGATTTGATCTCTTCCATCGTTTCCTGTAATTTTTGGATATTCTTGCGATTTTTGCCATAATCTACCAGTTGTACGGAGGCGCATTGACTGCGGACGGATATTTCACCGCTGTTTCCTTCTTCGATGGTGAAAGTCACTTCTTCTCCTTGGGAACGCATATCCATTGGAACATAAAATATGACTTCACGAAGAGCGATTCCTTCGATATTCCATTCAAGTTTCTGAGACGCTTCGAGTGCCAGTATCAGAATTTGTGTATTTGATAAATCTGCAAAATGTAGCTTATCCTCGTGTAAAGGTCTGAGTCTAAACGCCATATTTCTCTCTTTTATTAAGTCGTAGATTGATATTACTCTCTTTTTGTACAAAAGTACAGAATAATAATGAAATAGAGGGTAAATGGGAGGGGGATATTTATGCGGACAACGAGAATACTAATACTTTGAGATTTAGTAAGTTCCTTTTGGAAAGAAGAGGACAAAAAAAGCATCCGCTTCGTTGGAAGGGATGCTTTTATCGTTAGTCACCCTTTTAGGGTTACTTTTTGTAGAAAGCAAGGTCTTCTTTATCCATATTTTTGATAAAGTTGGTATGCTTCGTAACTTCCGCTTCAGCAAAGTTCAGATATACATGTGCAGATTTGGAGAACAGGTCGGCAGCCTTGCTTGCGTCCTGAATCAGCAGGTGGCACATGATGATATCGGCAGCCATTTCCATCAGTCTGCGGGCTGTGAAGTCGAGCAGTTCCTGATCCTGAGCTTCTTTAACGGCGTTGGTGCTGGCTTCGAACTGGTCGGCCATCTTTTTCAGACGGGACATCAGCGGTTCCATTTCCGGTGAACAGGGTACTGTTTCAAATTCGCGGATCGTAGCAAGGTAAGAACCGTTGGTTACATAGCGGATAGCGGCTACAGTCTGCAACTGGGTGGTACCTTCGTAGATGCTGGTGATACGTGCGTCGCGGTAGATGCGCTGGCAGGCATATTCCATCATGAAGCCCGAGCCTCCGTGAATCTGTATACAGTCGTAAGCGTTCTGATTCGCATATTCGGAGTTCATACCTTTGGCAAGCGGAGTGAAACTGTCGGCTAACTTTGCGTATTTCTTCTGTTCCAGACGTTCTTCCGGAGTCAGCTTGCGTTCGCGTGAGATGTCGTCCAGTGCTTTGTAGATGTCTACGTAGCGGGCTGTCTGATAAAGCAGCGCACGGCCGGCATCCAGCTTACCTTTCATAATGGCGAGCATGTCATACACGGCAGGGAAGTCGATGATTGCTTTTCCGAACTGCTTGCGGTCTTTGGCATAGGCCAGTCCTTCATTGTAAGCAGCCTGGCTCAATCCTACAGATTGTGCGGCGATACCCAGACGGGCACCGTTCATCAATGCCATTACATATTTGATCAGACCGAGTTTGCGGTCACCGCAAAGTTCGGCTTTGGCATTCTTGTAAACCAATTCGCAGGTAGGAGAACCGTGGATACCCAGCTTGTGTTCGATACGGCGTACATCCACACCACCCTGACGCTTGTCATAGATGAACATGGACAGACCGCGACCGTCTCTCGTTCCTTCTTCCGAACGGGCAAGTACCAGATGGATATCTGCATCGCCGTTGGTGATGAAACGTTTCACACCGTTCAGCAGCCAGCAACCGTCTTTTTCGCTGTAAGTAGCTTTCAGCATTACTGCCTGGAGGTCGGAACCTGCATCCGGTTCGGTCAGGTCCATAGACATGGTTTCACCCTGACATACGCGGGGGATGAAACGGCTGTGCTGGTCGGCATTACCGAATTCATACAGTGTTTCGATACAGTCCTGCAAAGACCAGATATTTCCGAAACCTGCATCGGCGGCAGCAACGATCTCGGCACACATGGTGTATGGAGTGATCGGGAAGTTCAGTCCGCCGAAACGGCGTGGCATTGTCATTCCGTTCAGACCGGCTTTGACCATCGCGTCCAGATTTTCTTTAGTGCCGGAAGCGTATTCTACCCGTCCGTTGGCACAGTGAGGACCTTCTTCGTCAACGCCTTCAGCGTTTGCGTTGATAATTTCGCCTGTTATTTCTCCGGTGATCTCCAATACTTTATCGTAAGAGTCCAGTGCGTCCTCAAAATCCAGAGGAGCGTAGTCGAATTCATCTTTATCTCTGTAGTTGCGTTCTTTAAGTTCGCAAATACGTTTCATCATCGGATTGTTCAAGTGATACTTGAGTTCCGGTATTTCTGTGTAAAAATTAGCCATCTTTCTTTACTTGCTATTCTGTTTATAATACTTAATCATCTTCGGCACAACTTCTTCGATGGTTCCGTTGATTACATAGTCTGCAATCGTGTTGATCGGAGCATCCGGATCGTTGTTGATAGAGATGATAATACCACTTTCCTGCATACCGGCGATATGCTGGATTTGTCCTGAGATACCACAAGCAATGTAGAGTTTCGGACGAACCGTTACACCTGTCTGACCAATCTGGCGGTCGTGTTCTGCAAAACCTGCGTCAACAGCGGCACGGCTTGCACCTACTTCGGCGTGAAGTTCCTTTGCCAGGCTGAACAGCAGGTCGAAGTTTTCTTTCGAACCTACTCCGTAACCACCGGCAATGATGATCGGAGAGCCTTTCAGGTTGTTCTTGGCTTTTTCTACGTGGCGTTCGATTACTTTGACCACATAGTCTGTGTCGGCTACGTACTTCTTCACGTCGTGGCGGATCACTTCTCCCTGATAAGCCGGAGAAACGATTTCTTTCTTCATCACGCCTTCGCGAACGGTTGCCATCTGTGGGCGGTGTTCGGGGTTGACGATGGTTGCAACGATGTTACCGCCGAATGCCGGACGGATTTGGTACAACAGGTTCTTATAAACTTTTCCTTCTTTCTTATCTTCGTGGTCACCGATTTCAAGGGATGTACAGTCGGCAGTCAAACCGCTGGTCAAAGCCGAAGAAACACGCGGGCCGAGGTCACGACCGATAACGGTAGCACCCATCAGACAGATTTGCGGCTGTTCTTCTTTGAAGAGGTTTACGAGGATGGAAGTGTGAGGAAGTGAAGTATAAGGATAAAGTCCTTCAGCGTCGAAAACGTGGAGTTTGTCTACTCCATAAGGAAGGATTTGCTTTTCAATTTCTTTGAGGCCGGTGCCGGCAACTACTGCTTCGAGTTGGCAGTTGAGTTCGTTAGCCAACGAACGACCTTTTGTCAGAAGTTCGAGGCTTACGTCTGCGACGATACCTTCTTCTATTTCGCAATATACAAATAAGTTATTCATGATTATCCGATGGTATGGTTAGCTAACAGTTCAACAATCAGTTCTTCCACATCACGGTCGCTGCCGCTGATGGTTTTGCTCTCTTTGGCCTGGAACACGATGTTCTGGATGGCTTTTACTTTCGTAGGCGAACCGGACAGACCGCATTGGGCGAGGTCGCCGTTAACGTCGGCTACGCTCCATTCGGGCAGGTTGAGGTAATCGCGCTTGTCATACAGATCGGTATAGTCGAGGTTACCTTGTTGTTTTTCCGTAACGGTTTTGGCGTGTTTGTACTTCTGTACCAGCTTGGCGTTACGCGGACGGCAGGGAGCAGCCGAGCCGTTGACTGTGATAACGATGGGCAGCGGACCTTCTACCGTTTCAACGCCACCGTCGATGTGACGTTTCACTTTGATTTTGCCGTCACCTACTTCCAGAATCTCTTCAGCGTATGTGATTTGCGTCAAACCAAGTTTTTCTGCCACCTGCGGACCTACCTGTGCCGTATCACCGTCGATAGCCTGACGACCGCCGATTATAATGTCGCACTCACCGATTTTGCGGATAGCAGTTGCCAGAGCGTAGCTTGTAGCCAGCGTATCTGCACCGGCAAAAGCGCGGTCAGTCAGCAAATAACCATTATCGGCACCACGGAAAAGTCCTTCACGAATAATATCAGCAGCGCGTCCCGGTCCCATTGTCAGAATGGTTACGGTAGAGCCTGGGTGAGCATCTTTCAGACGAAGAGCTTGCTCAAGGGCATTCAGGTCTTCGGGGTTGAAGATGGCAGGGAGTGCCGCACGGTTAATAGTTCCGTCGGCTTTCATGGCATCTTTCCCAACGTTACGTGTGTCGGGAACTTGTTTTGCCAATACAACAATTTTCAAACTCATGCTATTAATTTTAGTATTAGTATTTCTACACATTAGCAGCCAGTAGTCAAGTAGTAATAATCTTGCTATCCAAACTATCCGGTTAACTATCAGCGTGCAAATTTACTCAAACACTTGGTTCTGACAAGAAAACCGAGTAAAAAATGCACATTATTAAGTTTTTTGAGCAAATAAGGGCAAGTTTATGAGGTTAGCCATAGTCCTATGGCGGTTTGGGGGAGAAGGGGGATGGGAATGGGGAAAAGAGACACTACCATAGGAATTGTTTTTTATAAAAACATCTGTCACCGTCACCGTTCGAAGGATAACTATCTGAGTATAAATGATTCATCTGGTGACAGCAAGTGGTGACAGCAGCGTGACAGAAGAAGTTGCCGTCACAACGTGATAGGAGGGACAACGGATAAAAAGCAGGTAAAGTAACAAGGGATGGCGGCTCTTGTTTTTATTCTATATACAGGCGATTTCAGGAATGCCTTAGTCTAGTTGGTTTCCATGCGATGAAACTATAGTTCCAAAGCCTTGAAACTAATGGTTCCAAGCCGCAGAAACTTTAGTTCCAAGCCGCAGAAACTAAAGTTTCAAGCTGCAGAAACTCTGGTTTCAAGGTGATGAAACTGTAGTTTCAAGCGGTGGAAACTACTGAAAGCTATATATGTTTGGGTTATAAGGTAAGGCCGACTACAAAGTATACTTGTTCTTCATAAGGATTGGCGATCACTTTTCCGAAGATCGGCAAAGAGAAAGTAGAGGTAATCTTTAGTTCTTTGGTGGCCGAAAGTCCGATATTGACAACGTTGAATTTATCGGAATACATGCCGTCCCAAGGGGTAAAGCCTGCTTCAAGGGCAAGGTCCACCTTCTTTATACTGAACGGATAACTGAGTTCGCAGTAACTGGACCACGCACGTTTCCCGTTTTCGCGGTAATCATTCCCCGCAAATGTGGTGTACCAGCTGATTGAAAGCGGGAACTTTTCACTAATCATATATCCGGCACCGACTTCAAAAGTATGTCCGGTGGAGTGTGAACTGTAATTGAAGTACTTGAAAGGTTCTTCTTCCGTTTGCGTGAAGTAGTTGTTGGCGTATAAGGTCAGATTCCTGTATTCGTATTCCAATGACAAATCTATTTCATTATTCTTATGGCGAAATTCGGTCGAACCCCAGACGTAGGCAGTCAGTCCTTTCCAGTTGACGCCCAATGACGGTTGTACGCTGGCGTTACCGCTGTCCATACCTCTCCAAATGTAGCTGCTGACAAAATCCGCTGTTACAAAAACATCCTGTGCCTGTGCTAAAACGGAACAAAATAAGAGTGCAATCAGTAAAATTCGTTTTTTCATTTTGATGACTTTGTTGTATTCGGGCGGCAAAGATACGAATTGTTGACGAATCTGAAAGGCCCCGGAAACAGAAAAAGCATTCGGACAGGTGGTTAAACGGGAAGAGTAACCACCATTTTGCAGCCGGAAGTATAGCCGGTATCTATTCTGATTTGCCCTCCGAGCCGTTGTATGATGATGCGGCAGATGTACAGGCCAAGTCCGGTGCCCGGTTTGAAGTCATCTACTTTGGTGAAACGTTCGAACACCCATTCCTGCTTGTCGGCAGGGATGCCGATGCCCGTATCGGTGACGGAGATCACCAGTTGTCCTTTTTCTTTGTCGATGTTGCAGGTCAGCGTGATTGTTCCGCTTTCTGTAAACTTGGCGGAGTTACTTAGTAAATTGCCAATCACACGGGAGAGATAAAAGGCGTTTGTCTGTGCCGTCATTCCGTCTTTATCGCCTGTGATGATACATTCGATATTCGGCTTGGACAGAGTTTCCTTAAGTTTGGCCATTTCTTCAACACATAGTCCGTATACGTCGGTAGACTCCACAGGAAGAGGTAGTTCGGAGCTGACAAGCTGAGACAGCTCCAGCATATTGTCCATCAAAGAAGCTAACGCGGTAGAATTGCTTTGTATCAACTGCCGGAATTCTTGTCTGGTGGCCGTGTCTAAAGATTCATCGAAGATCAGTTCGGAGAATCCGGCGATTGAATTGAGCGGAGTACGTATTTCATGACAGATAGAGTTGAGGAAAGCCGTTTTCATCTTCTCGCTTTCGGTGGCTTTCATGCTTTGTTTTCTGACTTCTTCGTGCGCGGTCATTAGTGCGCAGTGCATTTTCTTCAGCCGTTTTACCATCGTTCGCTGATAGATGCTCCATCCGATTGCTGCCAGTAATAAGATAAAAGTACCGGTCAGTGCGATTTGTTTGTTTTTGTTGGCGAATTTGCTCTTTTCCAGTTCCAGTTTGTTGACGTCGAAGCGGGTTTGCATTTCGATCATTTGTTGCTCTCTTTTTTGTGATTTATCCGACATCCGGTTCTTATTGCTTTCTTTTAAAGTCAGATATGCGTTTTTATAATCATTCAGTTTATAGTACAGACCGGCTTTCGCATTGAGTATGGGAACGAGGTTGACTGGTTGGAAATGGTCTGTTTGAGTGGCGGAATCAATGTAAGCTATCGCCTTTTTGTATTCGCCTATTGTCTGATAATATCTTGCTGTCGTCTCGTAAGTGCTTTTTACAACCTTCTTTTTATTTGCTATCTGGATATATTTCTGATAATAGTCCTTTATCTCTTCTTTCGAAATAAGATCTGCCATGAAAATAATCTGCGAATATTTAGCCATGTAGTAATGTGATTCGTCCAGAAATCTCCGGTCGAAAGTCGTATTCAGATGATTCCATTGCTTGTGTAGCTCGATCATTTTGTTCACTTCGTCTACTGCCTTTTTGTTTTCAACAGTTGTATATAAGTCTGCCAGTTCGTAGTGGCACAATATTTCGAAGTGCACCCTGTCTTGCAAAGGATAAGGGGCTAGTATCTCCAGTGCGCGCTCTACGTAAGGAATGGCTTTGGAAACTTCATTGTATGAATGTGTCAGTACCGCTGAATAATCGAGTGATACTCCGGTCAGATATTCCCATTGAATTTGTTCTTCAGGTGTCATTTGTCCGTGATTTTCCTTTTTCAGCTTGTCCAGTTCCTGTTCGATTGTTTCCAGCGAATTGTTCTTTCGCATTTCCGCCCAGATGTTGTAACAATACAAGTAATACCGGAAAAGGGTGTTGTGTTCTTCCGGCAGATATTGTCGGGCGAAGGTTATATACTTTTCTACCTTCTCTTTGTTTTTGGAAGCATATCGTTGTATCAGATTATCGAGTGCGAGCTTCATCATATATTCGTCTTTGGCTTTTGCGGCCTCGGTGAGGGCTTTGTCCCAATATTGGGAGGAAATGTTGAGGCTGTCTACGTGGATATCCGCCAGATGAATATAGATAATGGCCCGTTGCCCGGCATCCGTGTCGTTTTGCAAGAGATTCTGCAGACTGTCGACGGAAGCCGTAACGGCGGAAGCACGTGCGATAGAGGGCGCTAGCAGGATAGCTCCGATGAGAAATAAGAATTGTATTTTTCGTGTGATCAGATTCTTGGTCATATGATTAGATATTATTTGTTTTGGAATAAGGATATGTGAAAGTCAGTACGGGACCTTCCGGAGTATTCGGTTCAATCGTATATGTACCTTTGAAATATTCGATTGTCAGACGGTTGATGCTATGGCGTACTTCTGCTTTTTGTGTTTGCAGGGTCGGATCGGCTAACGGACTGTTGACTACCCGAAAGACAAATAGTTCCCGTTGCGTGTCACGTTCCAGATAGAGAGACACTTTCCTTTTCTCTTCACACGGGTCTGTGTAGATCAGTGTACTGAGAATCAATTGTGTGAATCGGGCGGTGTCTACCTGAAACGGCTGGCTTTCTATTTCCGTATGAAAGTCTGCCTGTATCTTATCTCCGCATCTCATGCGTACCATACCGAGAACGTCCGAGCACAAGGAGATGATTTCGTGCTCCTGTATCTGCCATTTCGTTCTTCCGGCCTCCAGTCTGGAGAGGTCGAGCACGTCGTTCACCAGTTGTATCAGTTCGGCGGAGTTGGTCTGGATAATCTCCGAATATTCTTTCCATTGGTCGGCATCCATGCTTTCCGGATCAGTAGTCATGAGTTGAGAAAACCCTAAGACGTTATTCAACGGGATGCGTATGTTATAGCTCATGTTAACAAGGAAGCGGCTTTTTACTTCGTTCGCTTCTTCCGCAATCTGGCTCATCTTGCGGATTTCCTCTTCTTCTTTCCTCAATTTCTTGCGTACATAATAGATACGTATGGCAGACGGAATCAGGATAAGCAGTGCGATGGCTATCAGAGTCAGTCCGGCATAATGAACCATTGCTTTGTACTGTTCTTTTTCAAGAAGCAGGTTGTCCATGTTGCGCATCTGATAGATTTCATTCGTCTGCGAGATGGATAGTGCCCGATAGAATGAGTCTTTTTTCGCCAGCAAACTTTGGAATAACGGGATTGCTTCATCCGCTTGTCCCGCCTCTGTAAGAATGCTTGCATGTTCTATTTTGTAGTTCAGCCCTTCATTGTCCGATACTTCGGACAGGAGTTCGATAGCATTTTGAGAGTATGACAGGGCCTTTTCGTATTCTTTGGTAATCCGGTAATAATGGGAATACACATTATAATATAATCCCCGGCAAGGAATGTAAGTGGTAGGAGAGAAGTATTCATCCATCTTTTTCAGATGGGGGCGGGCTTCGTCCAGTGTGCCTTCATTCAGATAATAGTCGGCATAGAGAGACTCCAATAACAGGTAGCTGTATGCTTTGGGTGTCTGCTTTGCTTCTGATAGTGTGTCCAGCACTTTCTTGTATTCCTGCAGGTACTTCAGGAAGTTTTTGTTTCTAGTGGCGGAACAAGATAAGGCTATTTCTTGGAGCACGCTTTTGCGCGATTCCAGGGAGGCGGCGGGTGGCAGAAGGCGGTAGGCTTCGAATCCGGCCTCTTCGCCTTCTTTAAAGCGGGCGGTCATCATATAAGCAGTCATCAGGCATAGTTTGGCCGATGACATTCCTTGGGGATTGTTTAACTTTTGTGCCAGTTTAAACATCTCTTCGGCTTGGGTGATGCTATATTCTATTTTATGCTTTATGATATGTATGGTTATTTCTGCTCTTTTTCCTTCGAAGTATAAGCTGTAGGAGTTGTTTTTTAAAGCAACCGGAGAGAGCTTGTCCATCCAGATGACTGTGTTTTCTTCGTCTTGGTGGTTGAAGTAATAAACGACATGGGCATACAGAGCAAGACACTGATAATACTTGTTGTCCTGTGTGGTAGCTTCCTCCAATAATTTTCCCAGATAGTAGACGCAGGAAGGTGACATCGGGTCCAGATAAGCGAGTGAATAAAGCATCTCCAGCCGGGAAGAATCGGCCGGCAAAGTGTCCAGTATCTGAAGCAGACTGTCTTTGGCAGCTTCGTTATTGCTGGAGAGAGCCTTGCCGGTTCCTCCTGCCAGTACGATCAGTATGAAGAATATCCATAACCGTTTCATGACTGTGCCTCCTTTCCTTCTTTTGTGGGGTTGATGGGATGGGTGAAATAAAATCTGCATCCGGTGGTGTAGGCAGGGTCTATCCATATGCTGCCGCCGATCCGTTCAATGATCAGTTGGCAGATAGAGAGGCCGAGTCCGGTTCCCTGTGCTCCTTCGTTCAGTTTTTCAAAGCGGTTGAAAATGGAACTTTGCTTTTCCAGTGGGATTCCGCAACCGGTGTCGGTGACGGAGAAGAGCGCAAATTCTTCCGATTCCTGACGGACTTCCAGCGTGATACTTCCCTGCGGGGTGAACTTCGTGGCGTTGATCAATAGGTTGATCAGTAACTGTTGCAGGCGTGAATCGTCAGTGTATAACTTTAGGGAAGCCAGCGATGTGTTGAAACGGAGCTCGGCTTGTGTCTGCTTTACTTTGTTGACGGTATCGATTACGTTATTGCAGATGGCGATAGCGTCACAATAGGTGAAGTTGAACTTCATGTTTCCGATCTCCAGATTGGAAAGGTCGATTACGTCATTTATTAGTTTTAGCAACAAGTCGGAGTTTTGCTGGATGATGTCGCCGCATTGGCGGCGTGTTTCGGCGTCGAGTGCCTGCTCGGTCAGCAGACTGGAGAAGCCGGAGAGGGCACTCAGCGGAGTCCGTATCTCATGGCTCATGTTGGAGAGGAAAAGACTTTTGGTCTGCATGGCATTCTCGGCGTTGAGTCGTGATTGCTCCATGCGGATTTTGGATTCCGCTATCTTCTTGTTTTGTTTTAATATGTGTATCACGAGGTAAATCATGATGCCCAGCACTATGACTCCTATTAAAATGCCGCCCATGAAAATACGGTTGAACTCGGCTTTATTCTCTACTTTCATCCGGTTTTCCTCATAAGATGCCCGAAGGCTGTTGATGCGGTGTGCATAGCTGGGAGCGACTACCGAATCGGTGACGATACTGATTTCTTCATACAGATGCGCCGCTTCTACTTTACTGCCCATTTCTATCAGTAAGTTCGCTTTGGCATAAGCTACTTGCAGGTAGATGATGGAGCGCGTCTTTTGCCGGATGCCGGTCAGAATCTCATTGTAATACTGTAATGCAAGATTGTAGTTCCCTGTTGCTTCGTTATATCGTCCTTGCATATAATTGTAGGTGGTGCGATAATAAGGTTGCCTGTCCGAAAGGTAGATTTGCTCTGCTTGCAGCAGGCAGTTGTTCGCATTGCGCAGATCGTTCTTCTGGATATAGTAAGAAACATCTGTAGCAAGTGTCAGAAATTGCAGCGTCTGATGGGTCTGTATGGATTTTGATTCGGAAAGTATCTTTCTGTATTTCTCTGCTTCCTCTGTCCTTTGAGTCAGAATAAGCACCTGTATAAGTTTCAGGATAGTCATTTCTTTATAATGGTTGTTCTCCGAAGGCGAGGCGGGATAACGGATGGCTTCCTTATAAGAATCAGTGGCTTCTTCGGGCATATTGGAGCAGAAATAGGCATCTCCGATAGCTGCGCTCGAAAGGGCTATTCCTAAATCATATCTCATCGTTTCTGCTTTTTCGTACATTTGTCGCGCTTCGTCGATTGCTTTCCCGATGTCTCCGCGCAGGGAGTAGATGTAAACCACCAGTTGCCGGATGCTGAAAGACAGTTCCATCTTGTTTTCCTTTTCCAGTATAGGGCTCAGTTGCTGTCCCCAGGCGATAACGCTGTCTATCGGCGCGATGGAATCGTACGCAATGTTGTTTTCTATCAGGCGTTTCAAATTGGACAGTCGTTCGGTATTCAGGTTTACTGAATGTGAGGGGAGAATCCGGATAAACAGACCTATAGTAAATAATATATAGATATTCCTCTTCATTAAAAGTGGTGTTTTGTTGTATGTGTTATACTAGTTGCCAAAAATAAGCAAAAATCACAAAGAAGCGGTAGGTTGGCGGTGAATATTTTTCTCTTTGTGTTAATATACGTTGCTGCTTGTTCGTTTCATTGGTTCTGTTGCCGGCCATCCGGGAGCTGAGGCTTTATTCTGTGTGGATGTATATAAAAAAATCTGTCGGGGAAGTCTCCCCGACAGATTTAACCAGTAATCTAAGTGAGTTTTTCAGAATGTGATGTCCATTTTCACTACAAAAGTACGGGGAGCGGCTACTGCCATCGGGCGGTAACTGTATTCTTTATTCAACAGGTTGTTGACCATGAATTGGAAGGCGACTTCTTTGGTCGCTTTTACCCCGAAGCGCAAGTCAACGGTGGCATAGTCTGTATTATGTTTTTTCCAGTAAGTAGCCAGTGTTTCTCCTCTCGATTTTCCGAAGAGGATCGTGCGTACATAGTCCATTAAGTCTTGTTGTTGCTTTTCACGTTCGTCCATCATGAGGTAGTCCACTGCCAGTATCTTGCTCTTCCATGCAAAGTTGGCACCCAGATTGATACGCTTCCATTGAAAATCGACCGTGGCTTTAAAGCTGTGCTTCGGGCGGTATTTCAGATATTTGCCTGTATTCGACTTCTCCTTCATCTGAAGGGCGTCGGTGTATAAATCTTCTATTTCATTACGTTCCTTGTAGTCGGCATCGCGGGGCTCAGTATATACATATCCCAGATTATAGAATAGTTTCGTATTCTTGTTGAAGTCATAAACGCCGTTTGTCGAAATCTCCATACCGTAGATTTGCGCTTTCGATACGTTGTGGAACTGTGCTCCGATACCGAAACCTTTGCCGTCCGTCACCATCTGGATGGCATCGCTGATGCTGTTGATCATGCTGTAGTCTGCGTTATTGAACAGTCCGAACTGAAATTCAACCATGTCTCTGTACTCGGTATAGAATCCGGCTACGTCTACAAATCCTTGGAAGTTGCCGATCTTGTATCCTTGCTTGAATCCCAGTTCGGCATTGTAACCTTTCTCCGGTTTGATGTCGAGGTTCGGATAGATACCTACTCCTCCGATGTCCTTGCGGAGATATTTCTCGTTGATGGACGGGTTGCGGTAACCTTGTCCGGCGCTGGCACGGATAAAGCTGTAATCGGCTAACTGATAGTTCAGTCCGGCACGGAACACGGGGCGGAACGGAACTTTGGCTCCGAATATTTTCGTTTCTGCTTCACGGTGATGGTTGTTCACACGGTAGTATTCGGCTCGTACCCCTGCCGATACGCTCAGGCGGTCCCAGAAGCGCTGGTCGTACTGGAAGAAGGCGGCTACATTATCGCTTTTGTACACCTGATCCATGATGGAAGAATTGTAGCGGACGTGCTCGTAAGTCATTCCGGTAGTGATCTGTGCGCCGCCGTCCCATTTCTTGTTGAACTGGTAGTCAAGATAATAGTTATAGTTCTTGTCCGTTTTCGTCTGGACGTTGTTTCGGGTCGGATTCATTACGTTGGATAGCCAGGGGATGAGATCACTGGGGACTTGTCCGTTTTGTATGCCGTTCATCAGGTCACTTGGCAGTCCGTTGTCCATCACCCACGAGATGAGGTCACAATAATCGGCGGTGGTGGCGTTGGGGAAGATGTTGCCCAAGGAAGTGAATACCCCGTTCATGGCATCTTCCAGATTATTGTTGATCAGACCGGAACCGATGCCGACCAATGCCGGGTAGAGCGAACTGTAATCGCCGCCTGCTATATTCTGTATAGTCTGGGCGTTCGTTCCCATATTCCCAAGAATATCAGTGATGGATGCTCCCTGACTGGGCTTGACTATGTTGTCGGCACTATGGTAGAAACGTCCTTTGATCTTGTGTGACGTTCCGTTTTCCGGATTTACGTAGTTGATGAACGGGTCGATGTGGAAGTTGTTTTCTTCGCGCCCCATGTTGGTGAAAGGAGAAGGTTTGTAAACTTCTGTTGGTGATCTCCAGATGAAGAAGTCTCCGTACTGATTGGAAAGAAAGTCAACGTTTAGACCATAGTTCAATATCTTCATACCCATGTCCGGTTGATGATAAGTCAGGTTGCCGCCCATGCGGAAACGTTTGTTATATCCTTGCTGCCGGTATCCTTCATCGGTAAAGAGGTTAATGCTTCCGCTGACGTCAAAGTTGCCGATACGGCGGGAGTGGGAGAGATCGAATCCCTCATAAATAGGGTTTCGTATGCCGCTGAGAAGGTTTCCGCGCAGGATGGGTTTGACGGAATACTTGTCGTCTTTCCAGAAACTCTTGTCGCTCCATTGGTATTCGTCATTCTCGGCATCGCCATATATACCGATATAGGCGCTGAAGCGGGTTTTCGGTGTCAATCCCGGACGGGCGGTACGGATATTGATAATACCGTTGAGAGCAGACGAACCGTACAAAACGGATGAGGCTCCCTTGATTACTTCTATCTGTTCGATGTTTTCTAGAGGTACGGTGTTCCAGTTGATTTCTCCGGTTTTTGGATTTAGGGTGCTCATTCCGTCTACCAGAATCTGGCTGCGGGCACCTACTCCGTAGGTCCATCCGCTGCCGCCACGCATGGAAGGCTGTTTGTCCACAATGTCCACGCCGGGCAGCGTGCGGAGAGTAGAAGTGATATCTGTCGGTGCCTGACGGGCGATATCGCCTGCTTTCACCAAGTCCATGGATACGGTGACATTACTGAGCTTTTGCTCAAAGCGTCCGGCGCTTACCACTACCTCTTCCAGCAGCTTGGTACTTTCTTTCATGTACACGTCTTTAGTGATCACTTCACGTTTGCCGATAACAATGGGCATCAGAACGTCTTCATAACCGATATAGCTGAACACAAGGTCGACACCTCCCTCCGGAAGTTTGATTTCATACGCTCCGTTTATGTCGGACACGGTTCCCTGATTGCCGTGCAACTTGTACGTTACCGCTGCGCCAACCAAAGGTTCATTGGTATTGGCGTCATATATATGTCCTTTCAACGTCTGGGCAAAACTAGTCCCGAATCCGGCAAGGCAGATGAATAATGTCAGAATATATAGTTTTTTCATTGTTTCTGTAATTTATGTTTTTTCTTCTGGTGGAAAGTCTCATTCATTTTTGTCTGTCAGGTCGAGTCCCAAGTCCAGTTGGGTGATGATAGACCAGTTGTCATACAGTGGACCTAAATAGGAATTGTACAACATCGGACCGAAGTTAGGAATACCTTCCATCACTGGCTGAAGATGGGGGATGAAGGCTATGAGAGGACTCAGCGCTTCCCTGTTCAGATAGATATGCGTATGTCCGTTCTCCTTTTCTATCTGCATGGGGATGCCTTCCTTTATCCACGAGAAGAACATCTGAAAACTTTGGTGATCCATATTGGCGATCATAGATAATAAAGAGTTGTCCAATGATTCGCTCACAACTCCCAGTAGAGTCTTCAGTAAGAAAGGATTGGATTTCAGGATAGCATCTGCAATGCCTGCTATCAGATGAGCATCGACCGTCTGTCCCTGCCCTTGCATGACCAGGCTGATAATGCCCGGAAGGTTCAGTTTGACATAGAGAAGGTCATTTTTCAGATACCAGAAAGCCAGTCCCCGGGGAGACTCTGCATAATTGCGTCCCTGGGTTGCGGCAGTAATATCATCGGCAGACAATGTATTGAACATTAACTTCATCATAATGAAATTAATGACTTGTTGCTGGGATGCGGGATTATCCATGTCGATTTCGCTGAACTTCTGTTCCCCCAATTGCAGTTCGTCCGATGTATATTCGGCCGTAATGTTTCCGTCGGATTCCAGAGTGACACTTTTGAGTAATTGCGGCAGGAGGTATCCTCCCATGCCTTTTATAATAACGGATACGGTTGCGTACAAACTTCCCGCCTCCTTTACCATCTCTAAATCCATGTCGGTATAAAGGGCTGCTGTCAGTATCTGATTGTCCGACTCTCCCCATTCATATTCGCCGGTCGTCTGATTGCGTATGACATCTTTTCCTCTGCCGCGTGTCAGTTCGCTCATCTGATAAGTTTTAATCCATTGATTTTGCGGCATCGTTACATTCAAGTCCAGTTTCATCGTCTTCGGAGTAATGGAGCCGGCGTATTTCACGGTTGCTCCCGCGCCCGAAACTGTTTCTCCGCTGAACGTATAGTTGTCTTCCTGCTCTGATAAGTTTATCCGGAATGATGTCTCTTTTTCTCCCGGAATGATATCGTTTAATGTCAATGTTCCTTTTTTACTGTCTTCCGTCTGAAAGCTGACGGTTTTTCCGATTAACTTTTCTCCGCTGTAGGTCAGGTCCAGAGTGGATGGTTTGATATACGAGCCATATTCCTGGCTGAGTTCTCCCGGCCAGAACAGCTTGTCATTGTAGGTTTCTTCGCAAGATGCAAGGAAGAATGTTGTACAAGCTACATA
>ENA-UEQP01001809-UEQP01001809.1-human-gut-metagenome-genome-assembly--contig:-NODE-1809-length-18002-cov-3.667280_pt1 | contig 18002 bp, 14 predicted proteins | sample MGYA00242951_ERZ507951 | MGnify/ENA primary metagenome ERZ507951 (study PRJEB26167, sample SAMN06115539) | human gut metagenome | host: Homo sapiens | place: China:Shanxi | collected 2015-11-18...
CCAGCTGACGGCCTTCTCGAAGTCGCCGATGAACATGATGTGCAGGCGCATGGTGTCGGCGCCGTACTGCGCCACGATGTCGTTGGGGTTGACCACGTTGCCGCGGGACTTGGACATCTTCTCGCCGCCCTCGCCCAGGATCATACCGTGGCTGGTGCGCTTGGCGTAAGGCTCCTTGGTAGGCACCACGCCGATGTCGTACAGGAACTTATGCCAGAAGCGGGAGTACAGCAGGTGCAGCGTGGTGTGCTCCATGCCGCCGTTGTACCAGTCCACCGGGGACCAGTAGTCCAGCGCTTCCTTGCTGGCCAGCGCCTTGTCGTTGTGGGGATCCATATACCGCAGGAAGTACCAGCAGGAGCCGGCCCACTGGGGCATGGTGTCCGTTTCGCGCTTGGCCGGGCCGCCGCAGCAGGGGCAGGTGGTGTTGACCCAGTCGGTCATCTTGCTCAGGGGGCTTTCGCCGTCGTCGGTGGGCTCGTAGCTCTCCACCTGCGGCAGCACCAGCGGCAGCTGCTCCTCCGGCAGCGCCACCCAGCCGCACTTCTCGCAGTTCACCAGGGGGATGGGCTCGCCCCAGTAGCGCTGGCGGGAGAACACCCAGTCGCGCAGCTTGTAGTTGACCTTCTCCTTGCCGAAGCCCTGCTCCACCACGTATTTCTTCATGGCGGGGATGGCCTCCTTGACGGTCATGCCGTTGAGGAAGCCGGAGTTGACCATGACGGCGCTGTCGTCCTTGGCGACAAACGCCTCCTTGGTCACGTCGCCGCCGGCCACCACCTCGATGATAGGCAGGCCGAACTTTTTGGCAAACTCCCAGTCGCGCTGGTCGTGGCCGGGCACGCCCATGACAATGCCGGTGCCGTAGCCCATGAGGACGTAATCGGAGACGAACATGGGCAGGGGCTTGTGGGTCACGGGGTTCATGACCTCGATGCCCCCCAGCCGCACGCCGGTCTTTTCCTTGTTCAGCTCGCCGCGCTCAAAGTCGGACTTGTGCGCCGCCTCGTCCTGATAGGCGGCCACGGCGTCCCAGTTCTTGATGAGGGGCTGCCACTTCTTCAGCAGGGGATGCTCCGGAGAGATGACCATGTAGGTGGTACCGAACAGCGTATCGGCACGGGTGGTGTACACCGTCACCTCGTCGCCCACGTTGGTCTGGAAGGTGATCTCGGCACCGGTGGAGCGGCCGATCCAGTTGCGCTGCTGGATCTTCACGCGCTCGATATAGTCCACGTCGTCCAGATCGTCGATCAGGCGCTGGGCGTATTCGGTGATCTTCAGCATCCACTGGCTCTTTTCCTTGCGGATGACCTCGCTGCCGCAGCGCTCGCACACGCCGTTGACCACTTCCTCATTGGCCAGCACGCACTTGCAGCTGGTGCACCAGTTCACCGGCATGGTGGACTTGTAGGCCAGACCGTGCTTGAACATCTGGAGGAAGATCCACTGCGTCCACTTGTAGTAGTTGGGATCGGTGGTGTCCACGCAGCGATCCCAGTCGAAGCCGTAGCCCAGCATTTTCAGCTGGCTGGTAAAGTTCTCGATGTTGTTCTTGGTAACAATGGCGGGATGGATATGGTTCTTGATGGCGTAGTTCTCCGTGGGCAGGCCGAAGGCATCGAAGCCGATGGGGAACAGGACGTTATAGCCCTGCATGCGCTTCTTGCGGGTGACGATATCCATAGCCGTGAAGGGGCGGGGATGACCCACATGCAGACCCTGACCGGAGGGATAGGGGAACTCGATCAGGCCATAGAACTTGGGGCGCTTGTCGCCGGTGATGGCGGCATAGGGCTTGGTCTTTTCCCAGTTGGCTTGCCATTTCTTTTCAATGGCCGCAAAATCGTAATTCATGCTTGCTTCTCCTTGTATGTGAATTTCATTTCCGTGCTGATAAAAAATCCCTGACCGCTTTCGCAGTCAGGGACGCATAGACGTGTTACCACCCTGTTTTCGCCGGAGGTCGCCCCGCGGCGCTCAGTGCCCTTTGGAAAAGGGCGGCGCTGTAACGGTGCGCACCCGTTCCGCCCTGTTCAGGCGAAAGGCTCAGGAGCCAGTACAACGGAACGTCTCCGCCGGCTCGCACCCACCGCCGGCTCTCTTGTGGCAGACCTGCTCCGTCTTTTTTCCTTCATCGCTTGTGGCAATATCGAAGTCTATTTTATCGCTTTTCTGCCGATTGTCAACCCCTGATTTCCGGCAAAAACGCCGAAAACCGGGAGAAATCTCAGTCGTGCTCGTCTACGATGCCGCTGATGTCCACGGGCTTGCCGTCCTGCCACAGGCGCTCCAGGCCGTAGAACTCGCGGGCTTCCTGATTGAACACATGGATGGCGATGCAGCCGTAGTCCAGCAGCACCCATGTGCCGCCGCGATAGCCCTCCCGGTGCAGCGGCTCCTCCTCCGCCTCCTCGTGGAGCACCTTCTCCACGTTGTCCACCAGCGCGTTGATCTGGGTATTGCTGGCGCCGGTGGCCAGAACGAAATAGTCCGCCAGCGTGGTCAGCTCGGCGATCTCCAGAACGCGGATCTCCTTGCCCTTCTTGTCGGACAGGGCGCGGGCGGCCAGCAGTGCCAGTTCTCTCGGTGTTTTCATGATATCCCTCTTTTCATCAGATAATCCCGCGCGTCGCGGGTCATGTGGTGGACAGGATTGCCCAGCTCCTCCATCTCCTGAATGGTCATGGTCAGTCCCAGCAGCAATCCCCTGTCCAGATCCTCGTATACGGTGCGGCGCAGCTCCTCCACGCCGGGGAAATCGCGGGTAGGCTCGATGTAATCCGCCAGATAGATGATCTTCTCCAGCAGCGTCATGTCCGGCTTACCCGTTGTGTGGTATAAAATGGCGTTGTACACCTCGTCGTCCACGGCGAACACGTCACGGGCGATGGCTGCGCCGGTCTTGCTGTGCAGCAGCTTCAGCGCCTTTCGCTCCAGCTCGTCCAGCGGGATGCGATACCTCTCGCAGAGCGCCAGCTGCTCCGCCATGTCCAGTTTTTTGGTGCAGTCGTGGAGCAGCGCAGCCACCCGCGCCTTTGTCACGTCCGCGCCGTATCGCTCCGCCAGACGCACCGCCTCCTGCTCCGTGCCCAACACATGGGGCATGCGCTTGGGCTTGAGATAGCTCAGCGCCACAGGCCGCAGTTCATCGGGCGTCAGGTGCTTCAGGTCGGTATGGGTGCCGTATAGCCGTTCCCGGCAGATGTAGCCCCACACCGCCGGGGGGAGCATGTCCTCTCCCCCGCCCTGCGCCAGCGCCGCCCGCACCTCCGTGGAGGAGATATCCACCACGTCCGGGTTAGGCACCACCGTCACCGACGCGCCGTAGTCCCGCTCCAGACGCTCCTTCTGGGCGGCAAAGGCGGCGGGGTCGTCCTCCCGCTCCCGGCGGAAGGGCGCAATATGCGCCAGCGCCGCAATGCGCTCCGGTTGCCGCCAGCTTTGCAGGCTCAGGAACATGTCCGTGCCCATCAGCAGGTACAGCTCGTCCTCCGGATACTGCCGGTGCAGCTGCGCCAGTGTGTCGGCGGTATAGCTGACGCCGGCGCGCCGCAGCTCCATGTCGGAGACCTCCGCCTGCCTGCCCAGCTCCGCCGTGGCCAGCACCGCCATGTCGCAGCGCTGCTGCGCCGTGGGGCTGCCCTCCGGCAGTGCCTTATGGGGCGGCACGGCATCCGGGATCAGCAGCAGCCTGTCCAGATGCAGGGCGGACACGGCGGCTTTGGCCGCCGCGATGTGTCCCCTGTGGGGCGGGTCGAAGGTCCCGCCGTAAATGCCTATGTTCATACGCTCTTCTTCGTCTTGACCAGTTCGATCTTCCGCCTGGTCTTATCGTGCTGCATCCGGTACAGCACAAACTTGCTGCCGATGACCTGCACCACCTCACAGCGGGCGGCCACGGACAGCTCCTCCGCCGCTTCGCGGGCGGTGAGCAGGGAGTTTTCCAGCACGCGGCCCTTGATCAGCTCCCGCGCCTCCAGCGCGTCGTTGACCTGCTTGACGAGGTTGTCCCCGATGCCGTCCTTGCCTACGTGCACGATGGTGTCCATGTTGGTGGCCAGAGAGCGCAGCTGTGCGCGCTGCTTGCTTGTCAGTTCCATATCAGTGATTCTCCAAATACGTTTTCAACTCCGCCACAAAGGAACGCAATGCGTTCCCCCGGTGGGAAATGGCGTTTTTCTCCTCCGCCGTCAGCTGGGCGAAGGTCTTGCGCAGGGACGGCAGGAAAAAGATAGGGTCGTAGCCGAACCCGCCGTCGCCCATAGGGGCAAAGGCGACAGTGCCGTGGCAATCGCCCTCCGCCGTCAGGGTGTCCCCATTGGGGAAGGCGCAGACAATGGCGGTGTGGAAATGGGCGGCGCGGTTCGTTGCGCCCCGCATATTGCCCAGCAGCAGACGGCATCGCTCCGGATCGCTGTCCAGCCCGCCGTAGCGGGCGGAGTAGATGCCCGGCGCACCCTGAAGCCAGTCCACGCACAGGCCGGAGTCGTCCGCGATAGCGGGCAGGCCGCTGGCCTGCATGATGGCCTGCGCCTTCAGCCCGGCGTTCTCGGCAAAGGTGGTGCCTGTCTCCTCCACGTCGATATCCACGCCCACGTCGGCGGGCATGACCACCTCCACGCCCAGCTCGCCCAGAATGGCCTGCATCTCCGCCAGCTTGCCCTTGTTATGTGAAGCCAATACAAATTTCATAGTATCTCCCCCACGATCTCCTTCTGCTTTTCCATCAGCTCGCGGCAGCCCTTGGCGCACAGCGATACCAGCGTCTGCTGCTCGGCCACGGTGAAGGGTCTGCCCTCACCGGTGCCCTGTAACTCGATGATCTCGCCCTGCTCGGTCATCATGCAGTTCAGATCCACCTGCGCCCGACTGTCCTCGCTATAGGGCAGATCCAGCACAGGGGTATCGTCCACGATGCCGGCAGACACGCCGGCTACATAGTGGATAAGGGGCATTTTCTCCAGCGCGCCCTGCTCCACCAGTCGGCGGCAGGCCAGCGCCAGCGCCACAAAGCCGCCGGTGACGGAGGCGGTACGGGTGCCGCCGTCGCCCTGCAGCACGTCGCAGTCCACGGTGATGGTGCGCTCGCCCAGTGCCCGCATATCCACCGCCGCCCGCAGGCTGCGGCCAATGAGCCGCTGGATCTCCGCGCTGCGGCCGGACAGCTTCAGCTTGTCCACATCCCGGCGGCTGCGTTCCCGGTTGGCGCGGGGCAGCATGGAGTATTCCGCCGTGACCCAGCCGCAGCCCTCCGCCACATGGGGCGGCGTCTTGTCCTCCACCGAGGCGTTGCACAGCACCACCGTGTCGCCGCAGCGGATCAGGACGCTGCCCTCGGCAAATTTCGTAAAGTTGGGGATGATCTCCACCGGGCGCAGCTGATCGGCTGCGCGTCCGTCTGCTCTTGTCATGTCTCGCCCTCCTTACACCATGCCCTGCACGAATTCCGCCGGGTCGAAGGGCTTCAGGTCATCGATGCCCTCGCCCACGCCCACGAACTTCACCGGCACGCCCAGCTCCTGGGCGATGGCGATGACGATGCCGCCCTTGGCGGTACCGTCCAGCTTGGTGAGGATGATACCGGTGAGCCCCGCCGTCTCCTTGAACGTCCGCGCCTGGATCAGCCCGTTCTGACCGGTGGTGGCGTCCAGCACCAGCAGCGTCTCGCAGCTGGAATCCGGGCACTCCCGGTCGATGATCTTCCGCAGCTTGGCCAGCTCGTTCATCAGGTTCTGCTTGTTGTGCAGCCGTCCGGCGGTGTCGCACAGCACCACGTCCGTGCCCCGCGCCTTGGCCGCCTGCAGCGCATCGAACAGCACAGCGCCGGGGTCGGCGCCCTCGTTCTGGCGGACGATGTCCACCCCCGCCCGCTGGGACCAGATCTCCAGCTGATCGGCGGCGGCAGCGCGGAACGTATCGCCGGCGCACAGCAGGACCTTCTTGCCCTGCGATTTCAGCTGCTTGGCCAGCTTGCCGATGGACGTGGTCTTGCCCACGCCGTTGACGCCGATGACCAGCACCACAGCGGGCTTGCCCTCCAGCGTCAGGGCGCTGTCTCCCACCTCCAGCTTGCTGCGCAGGATATCCCGCAGGGCGTCCTTTACCTCCTCCATACGGCCGAGAAAGCGCTCCTTCACCCGCTTGCGCAGCTGCGCAACGATGTCGCAGGCCGTCTCTGCGCCCACGTCCGCCAGGATCAGCGCTTCCTCCAGACCGTCGTAGAACTCATCGTTCAGATCGTCGAAGGTGGGAACGGCGGTGAACGCCTGCTTGAGTATCTGAAATAAGCCCATTGCCATAATGTGACCTCCTTATTTGATATGCAGCTCCTTGGCCATGTCGTTGAGATTGATGGTCAGGATGCGGCTGACGCCCTTTTCCTGCATGGTCACGCCATACAGGACGTCCGCCTCCTCCATGGTGCCCCGGCGGTGGGTAATAACGATGAACTGCGTTTTCCCGGCGATGCGCCGCATGTAGCGGGCGTAGCGCACCACGTTGGCCTCGTCCAGCGCCGCCTCGATCTCGTCCATGACGCAGAAGGGCGTGGGGTGTACCTTGAGAATGGCGAAGTACAGCGCGATGGCCACAAACGCCTTCTCGCCGCCGGACAGCAGCGTGATGGTCTTGAGCTGCTTGCCGGGGGGCTGCACCTTGATCTCGATGCCGCAGTTGAGTATGTCGTTTTCGTCCTCCAGCTCCAGCCGCGCCTTGCCGCCGCCGAACAGCTCCAGAAACGTCTCCTGAAAGCTCTCGTTCAGCAGCTGGAACTGCTGGGCGAATATCTCGGTCATCTGCTGGGTGATCTGGTCGATGATGCCCAGCAGCTCCTCCTTGGCCTGCTCCACATCGCTGCGCTGCTCGGATAGGTAGGTGTACCGGGTGTTCACCCGGTCGAACTCCTCGATGGCGCCGATATTGGGCGTGCCCAGCGACTTGATCTCCCGGTTCAGCTCCGCAATGCGGCGGGTGGCCTTGGGGACGCTCTCCAGCTCGATGCGCTGCTCCATGGCGTCGCTGTGGCTCAGCTCGTAGCGCTCCCAGAGCTTTTCCAGTATCTGGCTCTCCTCCATGCCGCTGCTGTCCAGCTTCTGCTGGAGCTTGGCATGGGCTTGCATGGCGTTGAGCAGCGCGTCGTTGCACTGGCGGCTGTCGCGGCTGTGCCGGTCGCGCTGCTGCTCCAGCTCCAGCTTGGCCTGCGCCAGCTGCTCCAGCTTCTGCCGCAGGGTGTCCGTCCGACGATTGTGCTCGGTCAGGCCTGCCTGATGCTGCGCCATTTCCGCCGCAGCCTTTTCGTTGGCCTGACGGTACCGCTGCGCCAGCTCGTCACGCTCTGCCTGGTCGGACACCATGTCCGCCTGCAATCCTTTCAGATCCTCCACGCTGCGCAGAGCGCCGTCCTTCTCGGCAGACAGCGCCGCCTGTGCCGCTTTTTTATCGCTGACGGCCTGCGCCAGCCGGTTGGTCTGCTCGGTCAGATCGGTCTGACCGGTCAGCTTGTCCTGCATGCTGCGGCGCAGCTGCGCGGCGCGTTCCTCCGCCGCGTCGATGGCCGCCTGCTGTTCGGCGGCACGGGTGCGGCTGTCCTTCTCCCGGCTGTCGATATCCGCCAGCTCGCGCTCCATGGCCTCGCAGCTGAGACGCAGGCTCTCCAACAGGATGTCATAGTGATCCTGCTTGCCCTGCAGGGTCAGCACATCGTCCTCGGCCTTGCGCTGCTGCTCCTTGGCCACCTGCAATTCGTATTCCGCCTTTTGCAGCTCCCGCTGCGCCGTCTCCGCCTGCTGCGCGGCCTCGTTGAGCTTGTCATGCAGGGTTCCCTGTGCCTTTGTGAGCCGTTCCAGCTCGTTGGCGCGGGACAGCACGCCGGAGGAGCGGCTGACGGAGCCGCCGGTCATGGAGCCGCCCCGGTTGATGATCTGCCCGTCCAGCGTGACGATGCGGAAGGCGCTGCGGAACTTCCGGGCAAGGGCGATGCCGCTGTCCAGATCCTCCACCACCACCGTGCGACCCAGCAGATTCCTGAAAATGTTATCGTACCGGCTGTCGTAGCGCACCAGTCGGCTGGCCACGCCCACAAAGCCGTATTCGCCGTCTACGTTCTCCCGCAGCTCGTCGCCGCGGATGGCCGTCAGCGGCAGGAAGGTGGCGCGGCCGCCGTCCCGCTGCTTCAGGAACTGGATGGCCGCCTTTGCGTCCTCCTCCCTGTCCACCACGATGTTTTGCAGCGCGCCGCCCAGCGCCGTTTCCAGCGCCACGGCGTACTCCTGCTTTGTGGTCATCAGTCCCGCCACAGGGCCGTGGATGCCGCGCAGCGTGTTCTTCTCCGCCGCCTGCATGACAGTCTTGACCGCCTTGTTGAAGCCCTCGTACTCCTTCTCCATCTCGGTCAGCAGACGGATGCGGTCATCCTGCGCGCCCACCTTCATGGTCAGCTCCATCTTGGCCGCCTGCGCCGTTTCCGCCTTCTGGCGGCGGCTGTCCATACGCAGGCTGTGCCCCTGGATGATATTCTGCACCGCCTGCGCTTCCTCCTTGGCATCGTTCAGCGCCCGGCGGTTCTGCTTGGCTTCCTTCTCGCTGCCCTCCAGCTTGGTCTGTGCGTCAGTCAGCTCCTGCCGCACGGCTGTGCGGCGCTGATCGGCGCTCTCCAGCGCCGCGTTCAGGGCGGACAGCGCGGCGCGCCCGTCGGCGGCCTCCGCCACGGCGATGGCCTCCTGCGCCCGCAGGGACTCGGCCTCGTCCGCCGCGCCCCTGGCACTGTAGGACAGTGCCTGCGCCTGTGCCAGCAGCGCGTCCAGCTCCCGGCTCAATTCAGCGGCAGAGCTGTCGATGTCCGCGATATGCGCCAGCTGCGCGTCGATCTGCCCCTGCAGATTCTCCCGCCGCGCGTCGGCGTTGGTCAGCTCCTGCTCCAACCGGCGCAGGGAGTCGTTGTTGTGGTCGATGGACGTTTGCAGCACGGCGATGGCCGCGGATTCCTCCCCGGCGGCGCTGTCGGATTCGCCGGCCTGCTGCCGCAGGGTATCCGCCTGTATGTCGTTCTGGCGCATCTGCTCGGTGAAGCTCTCGCCCAGCGCGTAGGACTCGTCCAGCGCCTGCTGCGCCCGGTCGCACTCCGCCTTGGCCAGCGCCGTGTCGGATTCCAGCTTCAGCCGCGCCGTGCGCAGATCCTGCAGCTGCTCCAGCCACACGGAGATCTCCAGCACCCGCAGCTCGTCGCGGAGCACCAGATACTTCTTCGCCGTCTCCGCCTGCTGGCGCAGCGGCTCTACCTGCAATTCCAGCTCCGCGATCTTGTCGTTGATGCGCACCAGATTCTCCTCCGTGCGCTCCAGCTTCCGCTCGGAGTCCTCTTTCCGGTGGCGGTATTTGCTGATACCGGCGGCCTCCTCAAAGACCTCGCGGCGCTCGCCGCTCTTGACGGACAGGATCTCGTCGATCTTGCCCTGCCCGATGATGGAGTAGCCCTCGCGCCCCATGCCGGTGTCCATGAACAGCTCGTTCACGTCCTTCAGGCGCACGGACTGCTTGTTGATGTAGTATTCCGACTCGCCGCTGCGGTAGTAGCGCCTCGTCACCGCCACCTCCGTCTCCTGACGGGTGGGGAAAATGTGCTCCGTGTTGTCGATGACCAGCGTCACCTGGGCAAAGCCCATCTGGTTCCGCTTCTCCGTGCCGCCGAAGATCACGTCCTCCATCTTGGCGCCGCGCAGCTGGCGGCTGTTCTGCTCGCCCATGACCCAGCGGATGGCGTCGGAGATGTTGGACTTGCCGGAGCCGTTGGGCCCAACGATAGCGGTGATATCCTCGCCGAAGTTCAGAACCGTCTTATCGGGAAAGCTCTTGAATCCCTGAATTTCCAGCGCTTTTAAGTACAATTGCTTCACCTCTTATACTTTTGCATACCTTAACTAAGATAGTATACTATGGAAGCATGGGATTTTCAAGAAAAACCCGCACAGCGGCGCGAAAAAAGCGGAGAGCCGCTTCGCCCTCCGCTGTTGCTCATCTGCGCCGCCGCGCGATCTGCCCGTACAGCGCCTCCAGCGCATCGGACAGCGTGCCCACCCGGTCGATGATGCCCTCGGCCACCGCCTGCTCGCCGTAGAGCACCGTGCCCACGTCGTTGGCCATGTCGCCGCTGGCAAGCATCAGCTCCCGGAACCGCTCCGCCGTGACGCGGCTGTTGGCCGCCACGAACTGCACGATCCGTTCCCGGATACGCTCGAAGTACCGGTACGTCTCCGGCGCGGCGATGACCGTGCCGGACATGCGCACCGGATGCACCGTCATAGACGCGGTGGGCGCGATGAACGTCTCCTTGCCGCACACCGCCAGCGGCACGCCGATGGAGTGACCGCCGCCCAGCACCAGCGTCACCGTGGGCAGCGTCATGCCCGCCACCAGCTCCGCGATGGCCAGCCCCGCCTCGATGTCGCCGCCCACGGTGTTCAGAAGCAGCAGCAGGCCCTCCACCTGCTCACTCTGCTCCAACGCCGCCAGCAGCGGCAGCACATGCTCGTATTTGGTGGTCTTGGTGTTGTCCGGCAGCAGCGTGTGTCCCTCCACCTGTCCTACGATGGTCAGGCAGTAGACCGTGCCCCGGCTGTTTTTCACCACCGTGCTGCCCATGTCGATGATGGGCTGCAGCGGCACCGGCTCGCCCTTCGCCGCGTCCTTCTCCCGGTTGTCGTCGTTGGTATTCATGGCCATGCGCCTCCTTTTTTCACAGGATGCGCAGCAGCAGAGAAATCTATGCAAAAAGAGTGGCTCACGCCGCTCTTTTGCTGTTATCTTCTGTTGTGGGGATACCAGATCTTCTGCTGCTCGGCAGCGCGGATCAGCTCCTCCCGGAAGTCCGGGTGGGCGATGGAGATCAGCTTCTCCGCCCGCTCCCAGACGCTCAGTCCCTTCAGGCAGACGCAGCCGTACTCCGTGACCACATACATGGTGTTCACGCGGGTATCCGTTACCACAGAGCCGGTTTGCAGCGTGGGGCGGATGCGGGAGTGCAGCGTGCCGTCCTTGTCGGCATGGGTGGAGCTGAGGCAGATAAAGCTCTTGCCGCCCTTGGACAGATATGCGCCCAGCACGAAGTCCTGCTGGCCGCCGGCGCCGCTGATCTGCTTGGTGCCCGCCGTCTCGCCGTTGACCTGACCGTACAGATCCACATCCACGGCGTTGTTGATGGAGATAAAGTTGTCAATGGCCGCAATGGTACGGATATCGTTGGTGTAGCTGATGGGCGCGGACATGCAGGCCGGGTTGTCGTCCAGATAGTCATACAGCTTCTGGGTACCGGCGGCGAAAGCAAATACCTGCCGGCCGCGGTCGATGTTCTTCTTCATGCATGTGACCTTGCCCGCCATGGCCAGATCCACGTAGGCATCCACATACATCTCCGTATGCACACCCAGATCCTTCAGGTCGGAATCACACAGCATGGCGCCCACGGTGTTGGGCATACCGCCGATGCCCAGCTGCAGGCAGGCGCCGTCGGGGATCTGCTCCACGATCAGCTTCGCCACCGCCTTGTCCACCTCCGTGGCCGCGCCGGAGGGCTGGATGCCCATGGGGTCGTTGCGCCCCTCCACGATCATGTCCACCTCGCTGACGTGGATGCAGTTGTCAAAGCCGCCCAGACAGCGGGGCATATTCTCGTTGACCTCCACGATGACCACCTTGGCCATCTCGCATACCGCCTTCACATGGGAGGCAGACAGGCCGAAGTTGAAGTAGCCGTGTTTGTCCATGGGCGTCACCTGGAACATGGCAACGTCCGGCGGGGTGATATGGTCGTAGTAGTACCGGGGCAGCTCCGAATAGCGCATGGGCTCGTGGAAGCCCGCGCCGCTGGCGATGTGGTGCCGCTCCACGCTGCTCATGTGGTGGGAGTTGAAGATGATGTGGTGCACCGGATCCTCGATGTCGAAGATGGCGGGCTTCCACAGGCTGATGCCGCCGCGCACCTTCACGTCCTCCAGCTCCGGTGCCCGGCGCGCCAGTGCCTCGTCCAGCACGCGGGGATGAATGGCGCAAAAGCCGTAATCCACCCAGTCACCGGACTTGATGATCTTCACCGCCTCATCGGCGGTGGTGAGCTTTTGCTTGTACAGCGCCTGAAAATCTGCAAAAGGCATAATATGGCTCCTCCCTGTTCTTTCTTTCCTTCCCATGAAGGCTTTCCTATTCCAATCGTTAATTTTACCACAAACACCGCCCCATGGGAATTGACGAAACAGACAAGAATTACCGGCGGAGATTGTGCAGAAATGAACAGCTGAAAGATTCCGGATTTTCACGCCGCTTCGCGCCGCGAAGCAAGTGCCCTTGGGGTGCTCCTCGGAATGACAGGAGTGGGTTTTGGGACAAGCTAAAAGCCCGCAGGCAATGCCTGCGGGCTTTTGTGCGTACATACAACAGGGGACTTACTTCATGAAGGTGCCGGCCTTCATCTGCTCCAGATAGGCGTTGTACTTCTCAACGATCTCAGCGGAAACCAGCTCGGTGTTGATGGCACCGGCGGACAGGGCGCCGTTCTCCAGCGTGCCGAACACGGTGTTGCCGCCGAAGGTGCCGGCCACAACAGCGTCCATGCAGACCTCGATCATAGCGGCGTTATCGGTGACCTGAGAGCAGATGATGCAGGGGTTCTGACCCAGAATGTCGGCGGGCTGGCCGATATCGTAGATCTTGATGGCGCCGGCCTTCTCGTTGGCGGCGTCGATGGCCTCACGAGCACCGGAGTCCACGGCGGAAGCATCGCCGAAGAACACGTCAGCGCCCTGGGAGATCAGCTCAGTGGCAAACTCCTTGCCCTTGGGAGCGTCGCTGAAGGAGTTGGCATAGGGAACGGCCAGCAGCTCAACGGTCTTGCCCTCCTGCTCGCCAACGTACTTGGCAGCTTCCTCGAAGCCGGCGATCTTGCCCTTGGTGGTATCCAGCTCCATGCCGCCGATGAAGCCCAGCTTACCGGACTCGGTCATCAGGCCGGCCAGAGCACCGGCGATCCAGCCGATCTGCTGCGCGTTGGGCAGCAGGGAGCTGACGTTGCCGTTGACAGCCTTGGCGGGGGTGGACTCAGCGCCGTTCAGCAGAGCGAAGGCGATGTCGGGATACTCCTCAGCAGCCTGCAGCACCGCGTCGGTGTACTGGTTGCCGGGGGCGTAGATCATGTCATAGCCCAGCGCGCAGAAAGCGGCGATGGAATCATAGTACTGATCCTGAGAGATGGAGTCGGTGACCTCAGTCTCCCAGCCCTTGGCCTCGGCAGCCTTGATCATGGCGTTGTAGCAGGCAGCGCCCCAACCGCCGTCGTTGATGCTGGAGTCGCAGATCATGGCGACCTTATAGGTCTTCTCACCATCAGCAGCGCCGTCACCGTCGGTCTTTTTGTCGTCCTTCTTCTCGCCGCAGGCGACAAGAGCCAGCGTCATGGCAAACGCCAGCAGCAGTGCAAGAAACTTTTTCATACTTTTCCTCCTTATGTTTGTATCTTGCTTTTCGTTCTATAACAACGCCCAAGGGCGCTATTACCGTTGTGTTACCGCTGTTCCTTGCGGTAGGGTTGTCCGTTGGCCTTGGGCCCGGCCTGCTTCGTGCCGATAACGGAAAGCACGATCACCGTGGCCACATAGGGGATCATCTGGAAGAACTGGTACGGAATGGCGATGCCGGACACCTGCAAACGGATCTGCAGCGCATCGCAGAAGCCGAAGAACAGGCAGGCCAGCAGGATGCCGCCGGCGCTCCAGCGGCCGAAGATCACCGCCGCCAGCGCGATAAAACCGCGTCCGGCCACGATACCGTCGGTGTAGGTGCTGGAATAGCAGGTGGTCAGATACGCGCCGCCCATACCGGCCAGCGCACCGCAGATCATGCAGGCCAGATACTTCACGCCAATGACGTTGATGCCCAGCGTGGCGGCGGCCTGTGGATGCTCGCCCACGGATTTATAGCTCAGACCCGCACGTGTGCGGTTGAAGAAAACAGAGGTGAACACCACCAGCAGGATGGTCAGATAGACCATGGGGCTCTGGTCAAACAGCAGCGGGCCGATGACAGGGATGTCCTTCAGGCCGGGGATGCCGATGCTGGCCATGGTGGTGATCTGCTTCAGGTCGGAGCCGGTGCCGAAGTAAATGCGGTAGATAAACGACGCCAGCGCCGGAGCGAATATGTTGATGGCCATGCCGTACACCGTATGGTCGGCGCACAGTGTCACCGTGGAGAAGGCGTAGATCATGTTCACCACCAGACCCGCCAGTGCGCCGCACAGCAGGCCGATCCAGTTGGAGCCGGTGATGTAGCAGGTCAGGAAGCCCACCAGCGCACCGATGGCGGCCAGGCCCTCCAGACCGATGTTCACCATACCGGCGCGCTGACCGTACAGCTCCGCCAGCGAGATGAGCAGCAGCGGAATGGCCAGACGAACCGTAGCCAGAAGCAAGCTGGAGATCCAATCCATTACTTGTCACCCGCCTTTCTCTTCGCAAACACACGTTCCTTCCATGCATTGAACTCCGGCAGCTTTGTCATCGCCATACCCGCCACCGAGAACACGATGACCAGCGCCTGAATGATGTCGGACACGCTGGTGGGAACGCCGGTGGCCGCCTGCATGGTGGTGGAGCCCACCCGCAGCACAGCGAAGAACAGCGCCACCACCATGGTCGCAATGGGGTGCAGCTGACCGATCAGCGCCATAGCCACACCGTCGAAGCCATAGCCCGCGCCAAAGCCGTTGATGAGCCGGAACTGGGTGCCCAGCAGCTCAGCGCCGCCGCCCAGACCGGCGATAGCGCCGGAGACAATGAAGCTGGTCAGCATGCAGCGCTTCACATGGATGCCGTTGAAGCGGCTGGCCGTCATGTTGTAGCCCACCGCCCGCAGCTTGAAGCCGCCGCTGGTCCAGAACAGCACATAGTACAGCACCAGACCCACCACCACGGCGATCACAAAGCCCCAAGTAAAGCGCATGCCCGTGATCACACGGGGCAGGCGCACCAGCTCGTCCACCGCCGGGGTCTGGGGCACGCTGGCATCGCGCACCCAGCTGGTATACAGCACGCCCATGAACAGCGTGGCCACATAGTTCAGCATGATGGAGATGATCATCTCGTTCTGGCCGCGGCCGATCTTCAGCAGGCCAGGGATCATGCCCCAGATACCGCCGGCCAGCGTACCGGCCAGCAGCGCCAGCACCACGCCGAAAAAGCCGGTGATGCCGGAAAAGTACGCCGTAACGAATGCGGCGATGGAGCCCATCAGGAACTGACCCTCACCGCCCAGATTGAACACGCCGCACTTATAGGCAAAGCAGGCGCACAGGGAGGTGAACATCAGGGGCGTGGCCTTGGTCAGGGTAGTGCCGATATTGGCCTTGGAGCCGAAGGCGCCCTGAAACAGGTACTTCACCGCGGCGAAGGGGTCGGCGCCCAGCGCCGCCATGATGACGCCGCCAACGATGAAGGCCAACAGAATAGACAGCAGCGGAACGACGAAGCTGCCAAGGGAACGTCTCAGTTTTTCCATATAACAGCTCCTCCTCTCATTTGCCCGTCATGGCGAGGCTGATCTCCTCGATGGGCGGATTCTTGCCGGAATACTCGCCCATGATCTGCCCCTCAAAGCACACAAGGATGCGGTCGGACATCTCCAGTATCTCGTCGAAGTCCGCGCTGATGAGCAGAATGCCCACACCGCGCTGGCGGGCGGCGATCATCTGCTCGTGGACGAAGCCCGCCGCACCGATATCCAATCCGCGGGTGGGGTGCGCCATGACCAGCAGGGACGGCTGGGACTCCAGCTCGCGCGCCAGAATGACCTTCTGCTGGTTGCCGCCGGACAGACTGCGGACAGTCTGCTCCGTGGACGTGCAGCGCACATCGTACTTTTTCACCATCTCCTCCGCGTACTCGTGGATAGCGGGCTTGTTCAGCAGCAGGCCGTGCCCCTTGCTGAACTGCGGCTGATCCGTTGCCTTCAGCACCAGATTCTCCGCAATGGACATGTCGCCGATCAGTCCCTGCGCGTTTCTGTCCTCCGGGACGTGGGACACATTATCGGTGATAAATGCATTGGGGTCAAAGACCGCCACCTGCTTGTCCTTCAGATAGATACTGCCGCTCTGCGGCGCGATCACGCCGGTGATCAGCTGCGCCAGCTGCGTCTGGCCGTTGCCGTCCACACCGGCGATGCCCACGATCTCGCCCCGGTGGATCTTCAGGGACATATCATTGACGCCGCTGTGCTTGTGCTCCTTGTCATAGTCCACATGGGACAGCTCCGCCACCACCTCTGCGCCGGAGGCGTCCTTCTTCTCGTACTGGGACTCGCTCAGCTCCTTGCCGATCATCATGTTGGCCAGCTTCTGCCCGTCGGTGTCGGCACGGTTCACCGTGCCCACCACCTCACCCAGCCGCAGCACAGTGATGCGGTCGGAGATGTGCAGCACCTCGCGCATCTTGTGGCTGATGAAGATGATGCTCTTGCCCTCACCGATCAACTTGCGCATGATGGCGAACAGACCCTCCACCTCAATGTCGGTCAGCGCGGCGGACGGCTCGTCCAGAACCAGCAGCTCCGCCCCGTGATACAACGCCTTGAGAATCTCGGTGCGCTGCTGCTCGCCCACGGAGATCTCCGTGATGAGCTTGTCCAGCTGCACGTCCAGGCCGTACTTGGCGGACAGCTCCTCGATCTCCTTCCGGCGCGCCGCCCGGTCGATGAACAGCCCCTTGGCGTGCTTATCGCCCAGGATGATGTTGTCGAATACGGTCATGGCCTCCACCAGCATAAAGTGCTGATGCACCATGCCGATACCCAGCTTCACCGCCTGGCTGGGTGATTCGATACGAACCTCTTTGCCCTCCAGAAAGATCTTGCCCTCCGTAGGCTGATACAGGCCGATCAGAATGTTCATCAGCGTGGACTTTCCCGCGCCGTTCTCGCCCAGCAGCGTCAGCACCTCGCCGCGATTGACGGTCAGCGTGATGTCCTTGTTGGCGTAGAAACTGCCGAAACGCTTGCTGATATGCTCCATACGCAGCAATTCGTCCAAGCTCCTCACTTCCTTCCCTCGTGTTCAGATTTTCTGCTTTCACCTGTGAAAACAGCGGCAGGCCGCGGCCTGCTTCCAATTTTTAATTGTCGCAAGTATACCATATCCATCGGTTTTTGGGAAGAATTTTTTTCTGGCAGCGGAAAATTTTTTTGTACCATTTGCGCATTGCCACGCCAGCCGCTTTCACTTATAATCAGCGGCGAAAGAAGGTGTCGTTTATGATACACATCCGCCCCGCGACTCCCGATGATGCTCCGGCGCTGCTGGCGATCTACGCGCCCTACGTCACCGATACTGCCATTACATTTGAATATGAAGTGCCTGCGCTGTCGGACTTCCGCCAGCGCATCGAGGCGACGCTGCGCACCCACCCCTATCTGGTGCTGGAACGTGACGGCGAGATCCTGGGCTACGCCTACACCGGGCAGCTGGGCAGCCGCGCCGCTTACGCATGGGCGGCGGAGACGAGCATCTACCTGCGGCAGGACTGCCGCCGCGGTGGTCTGGGCACCCGGCTGTATCATGCGCTGGAGGACGCCTCCCGCGCCCAGCATGTGCAGGTGCTGTACGCCTGCATCGCCGCCCCCACCGGGGCTGACGACCCGCACCTGAGCCGCGCCAGCATCGACTTCCACACGCGGCTCGGCTACGCCGTTGCGGGCACCTTCCACCGCTGCGGCTATAAGTTCGGCACATGGTACGATGTGGTGTGGATGGAAAAGCGCCTGTCGGACGATGCCGTGCCGCCTGCCGTCGTTCCCTATTCCGCCCAGGTATTGTAAGGCATATTCCATAACAGATGCCGCAATGGGTCATTTCTTGCCAGCCACATGTCCAACGAGCAATTCCCTCCCGAACAGGCCAGAGCCTATTTCAGCCAGATGCTGCCGAAGCTCAGGCGCTGGGGCGAATGAGAAAAGCATCCTCCTTC
>ENA-UEQP01001816-UEQP01001816.1-human-gut-metagenome-genome-assembly--contig:-NODE-1816-length-17936-cov-2.706982_pt1 | contig 17936 bp, 28 predicted proteins | sample MGYA00242951_ERZ507951 | MGnify/ENA primary metagenome ERZ507951 (study PRJEB26167, sample SAMN06115539) | human gut metagenome | host: Homo sapiens | place: China:Shanxi | collected 2015-11-18...
TTTTTTTATCTTCCTGAAAAAGACTGGCTTCATACATCAAGCGCTTTTTGGATCATCTGTATTTTATATTTCTGGAAATTTGTTGGATATTATATTTTCATTTATTCTTCCAGACTTCAGATGATTCCGAAAGAATATTATGAATATGCCAGTCTTCACGGAGCCGGAAAATGGCAGAGCTTTTTTGTAGGCGTGAACCTCTGGCACGGCATCGACCAGTGGGACGGCATGCTGCAGAAAGGCGATCAGGTCACGGTTTTTGCCCAGAAGCTGAAAGAGCGGGAGTACAACGGCAAGACCTACTACGATGTGGACGCGGATGATGTTCAGCCCGGTGGGCTTGTGACATTCCGTTGGCTGCAACAGATGATCGACCTGATGGCACACCCCGGTCCTCCGCCGGAACCTGCAGAACCGGCAGCAAACCCGGCAGATCTGCAGGGTGCGCAGATGGATCCCGATGAAACGCTGGCGGATTACGCACCGCACAGCACTGCCGCGCCAGAACCGGCTCCATCTACCGAGTATGACCCCATCAACGAAGACGCAGAAGATCTCCCCTTCTGATTTCGCAAGCTGTGCTATCCGGCTATACGGGCGGGCAAAGGAGGTGAGCAAGTGGCAAAAGAAGAAAAAAAGTCGTTTGTAGCGTATCTGGATTGGTTCGACGCGCTGGAAGAGTACACGGATGCCGAAGTAGGACAGCTAATGCGGGCTTTGGCAAAGTACGTCCGAACAGGCGAAAAACCAACATTTTCCGACCGTGGAATGCGCGGAAATTTCCGATTCATGTGCAATGGCGTGGATTCGGCTGCAGAAAAGTACGAGAACGTCAAGCAAAAGCGCCGGGAAGCCGGAAAAGCCCGTGCTGCTCAAATGCAAGCAAAATCAGCAAATGCTAGCACATGCTACCAAGTGCAAGCAAGTGGTAACTATAATGATACTGTTACTGGAACTGTTACTGGAACTGATACTGTTACTGGAACTGATACTGTTACTGGAACTGTTACTGGAACTGATACTGTTACTGGAACTGTTACTGGAACTGGAACTGTTACTGGAACTGTAACTGTTACTGGAACTGTTACTGGAACTGGAACTGTTATATCCCCTAACGGGGATATATATAATAGCGCCGCCCCCGCCGCCGTTGACGTAGAACTTTCTAAAATCGTCCAGCATTATCAGCAGGCCGTTGGGGACTTCCCGCGCTCTGCACTGGACAAGCTGCAGAAGTGGAGGCAGGAGTACAGCACAGAGATGATCCTGCTGGCAATCGACAAGGCTACAGAAGCCGGAAAGCGCTCGTGGAGCTACATCAACGGCATATTGTCCGGATGGAAACGAGACGGCCTGCGCACGCCGGGAGACGTGGAAGCCAACGAACAAAGCCGACAAGCCAGACCGAGGGGCAAGCAGCCAACTGAGACCGTAGATGACCAGCTTGCCCGGGTGCTGGCGAAGATGGACAGAGAAAGAGGGTTTGAGACATGACGCGGGAAGACGTGGCAAAACTGATCCGCATGAATTTTGTGCTGTACAAACTGGGTTCCAAGCCTCTGACCGATGAGGAGATGCAGACCACCATCGATGTGTGGACGTATCAGTTTGGCGACTATGACGGCGATACTGTCAAGCGGGCTTTTCTGGCGGCGAACCGAGTATGCGTTTATCCGGTCACGGTGGCCGACATCTTCAAGCAGCTTTCCCAGTGTCTTGACCCGTCCGCCGAATGGGAAGCTCTGGCTGTAGCGGCACGCAAGGCACAGACGTTTTTGAGCTGGCGCAAGTTCCCGATGGTGACCGGCATTGACGAAAAGGGCGGGCTGATGCGTAGTGACGGGCAGAAAGAACTGCAAGCCCTGTATGACCAACTTCCCCCGGCGGCAAAATCCTATGCCGGGAGCGTTGGAGGGCTTGCAGAGCTGGCTGAAATGCCAGACCTTACATACCGCCGTGCCGAGTTTTTGAAGCAGGCGCAGGCCAATATCACCACCGCCCCGCGTGAAGCGGCAAGGCTGCGGGCGAGCGAGCCGACAAGGAAGGAGATTGAAAAATGAGTGAATTTATCGACCGTGAAAAAGCCATCGCAAAAATCAAAGCGGCATATTGCTGTGGCTGCGAACATTACAACGGCGTAAGATGCCGCGCGTGTCAGATTATGGACGCGATGGATGTGCTGGAAGACGAACCGGCAGTCGTCCCGGATGTCCAGCGCTGGTGCAATCCTGAAACGGACCTGCCGAAGGTCGAAACCGTGATGACTATTTGGGCATTACAACGGCGCACTACGAGGACGGCAATGTTTTCTCCGAGGACAGCGAATGGAATTGGGAAGATCTTCCCGATTGGGGAACATACGACGAAGAACGGGACGACTACCGAATCCCGGAAGGCTGGTGGGAATACCGCCACTTCAACCCGGACGAAGTTTACAACAACAAGATAGACTGTCCTGTGGTTGGCTGGATGCCGATGCCGCCGAAGGTGCTGGAAAATGACGATGACACCGTGTAAAGACTGCCCCACTCGTCACCCGGTGTGCCACGACAGCTGCCCGAAGTACGCCGAGTACAAGCGTCAACTGAAAGCGCAGCGCATCTACACCAACGGAAACCACGCGGCAGAGCGGATCAGCCGCAACGATTTCAACAAAGAAGGATGGATGGGAGGAAGAAAACGGTGAAAGTACTTATCGCCTGCGAAGAATCGCAGGAAGTTTGCAAGGCTTTCCGCGCACAGGGTCATGAAGCCTATTCGTGTGACCTGATAGAGCCATCTGGCGGACACCCGGAATGGCACATTCTCGGTGACTGCTTAAAGGCCATCGAGGGGGGGCAGGTCGTGACCATGGACGGAATCGCGCATGATGTGCCCCGCTGGGACATGATTATCGCATTTGTCCCCTGCACAAAGACGAGCAACGCGGGAGCAAGACACCTGTACAAGGGAGGAAAGCTCAATCTTTCCCGGTATTATGAGGGATTGTGCGGCAAGGCGCTTTTTCTTGCCGTGTGGGCAGCTGATTGCGAAAAAGTGGTGATTGAGAATCCTACCCCAAGCAAGATTTTTGATTATCCAAAGCCTACGCAGGCAATACAGCCCTATGAATATGGGCATCCCTACAGCAAGAAAACGCTACTGTGGGAGCGCGGCGTGCCGCCGCTGCACCCGACAAACATCGTAGAACCTACCGCGACATGGTGTCCGTCTGGCTCTTATCGACAACATCTGCGATTTCCTTGTGTACCGATACCCGATGAACCACCTGTTTGAACTAAAAACCATCGAAACGCCCTCTATCCCTCTGGAAAAGGTGTTTGGCAAGTACGACAAGGCAAAGTGCAAATACCGCAAGGAAAAGCACATCACTGACATGGTGGACGCGATGGGGTACAGCGGTCAGACCGCCCATGTGATAGTCAATTATCGGGCGGTCAACCGCACCTTTGCAATCCCTGTCAGCAAGGTTCTGGCGTTCCGTTACAACGAGAGCCGGAAGAGCATCCCTTGGCAATGGGCAGAGCAAGAGGGGATAGAGGTCAAAGCAAAAAGGCTGCGTGTCCATTGGCGGTATGACGTGGATGGGCTGCTAAAGAGATTGGAGAACGAAAATGCCAAATTGGTGTGAAGGAAAACTCAAAGTCCGTGGAAATCCCGAAAACATCGTGCGCTGGTTTACGAATTGCGTGACTGTTTATGACCGCCCCTATTTCAATAAAAACAAGTTTCCGAATGGAGAGTGGGTCTACAAGGAAATCCATGATGGAGCATTGCTTTCCTACGATGATGAGACGTTCTACATCAACGTGAAAGACACCGCTTACATCGAGGGCACTATGAAGAACTTCGTCGAAAAGTTCTGCACTGAACAGATTGCTGATGGCGACAACGCAATTCTTGTTCTTCCTGTCATGGCTGCATGGTCGATGGAACCTGAGCCATACGAAGAAATGTCTAAAAAGTACAGGTTAGATTTCAGATTCTATGGATTTGAAAGCAGTGGATGTGTAAATCAGGAGATGGAAGTCATTGAAGGCGAAACAACTATAAACCGTGAAATCCGATTTGATGATTACCGTTGGGAGTGCGCAGACCCGCTAATGGGAGGTTGAAGCATGGAAATTGAGGTTGCGATTTGCGACCGATGCGGCGAGTGTTTTTCGTGGCACGGCGAAACGAACGGAATCCGAAAAGTGAAAATCAAAGAACATGGCTATGAATGTTCGCCGGACAGGTCGTTCGTTCTTTGCCCCTCTTGCATGGCAAAGCTGAACGACTGGCTGAAAGGAGAACAGGAACAACAAGCAAAATGGATTTGCGACCATGAAAACAACTCAATCGAGTGCGACAAGTGCGGAGCAGAATACAAACTCTCGCCGTATGAGCGTGAATCAGACTTTAATTATTGCCCAAACTGTGGTTCAAGAATGGAGGGAATAAAAGAATGAGTGTTGTCTTTAAGTGCGACAGGTGCGTTTTCTTAAATCAAAAATTTGGGGCGTCAGAATCCGGATATCACTATATCTGCCGGAGAAGTGACAAAGACGAAGGATACATAAATCCGCCCGAATATTGCCACGATTTTGAAGAAAGGAGCAACAATGACCCGCACATGGATACCTGACACCGACACGACGAAGCCGGACAAAACCGATTTCCGCACTGTTAAGGCGTGGCTGAACCGCTACCGCGAAGCAGAGAAAAGATACTACTTGCTGTCTGACCGTCTGGCCGAAGCACAGGAGGCCACCCGGCACATCACCCAGAACATCAGCGCGGCCCCCGGCGGCAGCAAAGATGGCCAGAGCCTTGCCCGGGCGGTGGAACGTGAGGAGGAAGCGGAGCGCCGCGCTTATGAGCAAAGAGCGATCTGCGATAGGCTGTTTCTTGAGATCAGAAACGCGCTCGCCCAGATCCAGAACGAGAAAGCATACACGGTGCTGTACAAGTACTATCTCGATTGCCTCACGTGGGACAGGATCGCAAAAGATATGAATTACTCTCTGCGCATGGTATATGTCTTGCGGCGCAAAGCAATGGAGGAGCTGAGCCTTTAAAAACATTGCACTGTCATTACATTGCGGTTTCACTATCGCATGGTGTAAAATTGTATCATCGGAAAAGCCAAAAGGCAAACCGATGAACGCAGCCTCCGAAACGTGTCCCTTCTTAGCATTTTCCTCCTTTTCTGTTTGCAGGTACCGGGCTTTGCTCTCTTCACGTTTCGCGGGCTGCTTCTATGCGATACACTGACACAAAGGCAGCCTGCCGCTCATGAGAGACAGGAGGCGGTTCGATTCCGCCGTATCGCACCGTATGGCGCATGGACTAGACAACCCGCAAGGCCGCACGTGCAACCTCCCGTGCCAAGAAAAGGCCTTAGAATCCTTGCCAAGGTGTAGCTTTCCTGACAGGATGTGCGCCAACCAACAGCTCCGGTTCGCCGCCGGGGCTGTTTTTATATGGCCGCCTGAGCGCAGTTTGGAGCGCGGCGCGTGTGTGTAGACACGGCCGGTTCGATTCCAAGGGCGGCTTTTTATACTCCGGTAGCTCAAGTGGTAGAGCAGCGGTCTCCAAAACCGCATGTTGCAGGTTCGAGTCCTGCCGGGAGTGCTTGCGTGCCCTATGAGGAGGCGGCGCAATAGCGGGGCATCCGGCCGCGAAAGTTCCGGATGCAGCAGCGCCCACCGTTTGACGCCTGTCCAACGAACTGGATGTACGGGTGCTGCTTATATGCCGTCATAGCTCAACTGGAAGAGCGCCGCCCATTTAAGGCGGGACAACGTTGGTGACACCACGGGAACATTACTGCACAGCCAACCACTGCGCACATCCATTCCGTGGGTGCTGGTTCAAATCCAGCTGGCGGCACATTCGATATTTTGACCGTTCGGATTTTCCGGGCGGTTTTTCTTTTGCATGATTTTAGAGAGGTGGTGGCGGTGAGCGCAAAGCGGCTGACAGACAGACAAAAAAAGAAGATCATCGCTGACTATGTGCAGCTGCAGAGCTACGCCAGAACCGCCAAACTGAACGACGTGGCAGAAAGCACCGTGCGGAAAATCGTGAAAGACAATCCCAAGTGCGCGGATTTGTGCGCCTTAAAAAAAGAGCAGAACACGCAGGACATGCTTTCCTACTTAGGCAGCAAACGCGGGGAAGCACAGGATCTTCTCGGACTGTCCCTTCAGGCGATGGCAGACAAGGACAAGATCGCAGAGGCAACACTGCCGCAGCTGTCCACGGCGTTTGGCACCATTGTGGACAAGTTTGCTATGCTGGGAGACCAGAGCGGCATGGAAGCCCCGGACGATGGCCTTCTTGAGGCCCTGAGCGCTGCCGCAGACATCAGCCCGCCGGATGATGTAGACATGCTGCCAGAGGAAGAGGACGACAATGCGGAAAAGTAACGGCTTTCGCTGGAAAGCCCTCAGCCAGCGGCAAAAGCAGGTCTTGAGCTGGTGGACACCGCAGAGCGCATACAGCGGCTACAACGGCATCATTGCCGATGGTGCTATCCGCTCGGGTAAGACCTTTGCCATGAGCTTTTCCTTTGTCCAGTGGGCTATGACCTGCTACAGCGGCCAGCAGTTTGCTATGTGCGGCAAGACCATCGCCAGCTTCCGGCGTAACGTGCTGGGGACGCTCAAGCAGCAACTTGCAGCCCGTGGTTACAACGTCAAGGAGCACCGGGCCGAAAACTGCATGACCGTCAGCAAGGGCAGCAAAGCCAACGAGTTTTACTTTTTCGGCGGCAAGGACGAGAGCAGCCAAGACCTGATCCAGGGCATCACCCTTGCCGGGGCATTCTTCGACGAGGTGGCCCTGATGCCGCAGAGCTTCGTCAATCAGGCCACAGCTCGTTGCTCTGTCACCGGGTCAAAGTTCTGGTTCAACTGCAACCCGGGCAGCCCGCAGCACTGGTTTTATCTCGAATGGGTGCGGAAATGCCGTTCCCGCAAGATGATGTATCTCCATTTCACGATGGACGACAACTTGTCGCTTTCCGAGGACATCAAGGCCAGATACCGCAGCCAATACAGCGGCGTGTTCTATCAGCGCTACATTCTGGGCCTGTGGACGGTGGCCGAGGGCCTTGTATATGACATGTTCGACCGCAAGAAGCACGTTGTTGACGTGCTGCCGGAGCTGTCACCAAAGAGCGTCTATGTGGCGTGCGACTTTGGCACCCAGAACGCAACGGTTTTTTTGCTGTTCCAGAAGCAGGCAGATGCAGACTGCTGGATCGGAACGCGGGAGTATTACTACAGCGGCCGGGAACAGAAGCGGCAAAAGACCGTGGGCGAGTACGTCACAGACCTCAAGGCGTGGCTGAATGGTCTCAAGCCGGAGAGGATCATCGTTGACCCCTCTGCCCTGCCCCTGATTACAGAGCTGCGCAAGAACGGCTTTACCCAGACCCCCGCAAACAACGACGTTCTGAGCGGCATTCTGGACGTGCAGACCATGCTGCAGACCGGGCGGCTGAAGATCTACAAAGACTGCAAGCACACGCTGGAAGAGTTCGGCGTGTACGCTTGGGACCCAGACAAAGACGACACCGTGCTGAAGGTCAACGACCACTGCATGGACGCTATCCGCTATTTCGTGCGCACAAAGCGCCTTGTGAAACTGAGGGATTGATTTTGAGCACTGTATACACATTCCAGACCTTCCAGCAGGCGCAAGCCGCCGGGGAACAGCCTGATTTCATCCGGAGCTTCGTGCAGCAGCACTGCACTTCCGGGCCGTACAAGATGGCGCTGGACGCCGACCTGTACGATGCACAGAAAAACCCGGGGGCTGAACGCTTCGCGCAGGCTTACGCTTTGATGCTGAAACGCCTATCCAAAAACACAAAGCAGGATGTCCTGCACCCCGATATGGTCAAGAGTAATCTTTTCCGGCGGCTCAACAAGCAGAGAGCCACATACTCCCTCGGCAACGGCGTGGTCTTTGCGAACGATGGCGTGGACAAGGACAGGCTGGGGCAAAACTTTTACGAGCAGATCCAGAAGGCAGGATATTTCGCCCTGATCCACGGCGAGAGCTTCGGATTCTGGAACAACGACCATCTGGTGGTTTTCAAGCTGACCGAGTTCGCTCCCCTGTACGATGAAAAGACAGGCCTTTTGCAGGCAGGCGTGCGCTTCTGGCGGCTGAACCCTGACACGGATATGCACTACATCCTGTACGAGCTGGACGGCTTTACTGAGTACACGGAAAGCAAAATCGGCAGCACGATGCAGGAGACAACGCCGAAGCAGGCATACAAGAGCGTGACCGTCACCACACCCGGCGGCGGGCTGGAAAGCGTGGAGGGCGAAAACTACAGTGCTCTTCCCATTGTGCCGCTGTGGGGCTCCGACCTGCACCAGAGCACCCTTGTGGGGCTGAAAGCCTACATTGACAACACCGATCTGGTGATGTCTGGCTTCTGCAATGACCTGCAGGACTTTTCGCAGATCTACTGGCTGTGCGAGAACTTCAACGGCATGACCGATGACGAGCTGCAGGAGTTCCTCGTCAAGCTGAATCTGTACCACATTGCAGGCGCAGACACCAGCGAGGGCGGCAAGATCACCCCCTACACTACCGAGATCCCTGTGACGGCCCGGCAGGCGCTGCTGGAACTGCTGCACACCCGGGTGTATGAGGACTTCGGCGGTCTGGATGTGCACTGTGTGAGCGCGGACAGCACCAACGACCATCTAGATGCAGCCTATGAGCCGCTGAACCAGAACGCGGACGACTTCGAGGCTCAGGTCAAGCCGTTCATCCGGCAGATCTGCGCACTGGCTGGCTTTGAAAACGCTATGCCGGCATTCAACCGCAACAAGATCACCAACACAGCTGAACAGGTCAGCATGGTGATCTCCGAGGCACCGATCATCGGTCAGGACATGGCCATTGACCTACTGCCAAACCTGACCCCGGAGCAAAAGGAGCAGGCCAAGGCCGCGCTGATGGCGGAGAGTGCGGTGAGAGAGACGATTGACGGCAACGAGGGAGAGGAGGGAAACGGAGATGGCGAATCTTAAAATCCCGATGGAGGGGAAAATTGAAATCGAGCTGTCAGAAGAAGCAGAAAATGTTATGCAACGGTTCATTTCCGCTGTTGAGCTGCTGCAGGGAACGACTATTGAAGTCACAAGGCCAAACGTGCGGATGATCGGCATTGATGCGTTTGGACGACCGCAGTTTGAAAAAGAGGAGGAAGACGCCGATGAAAAAAACCAGCAAAATTTATGATCCTCTGGGAAGATTGATCGATGTGATGCTTTTCGTCGCTGATTTTGCCATTGTGGCTGGGTGCTTTCTGGCCGTTGCGCAGGCGATTGGCTTATGACCGACCGTGACCGCATCTCTACCCGCCAGCTGAACCGCCTGCGCCGCCGTATCCTCCGGGTGTACGGCACTGCCCGCCGGGAGATGCAGAAGCAACTGACCGAGTTTCTGGCAAAGTACAAAGCGCTGGACGAGCGCAAGCGGGCGCAGCTGGACGCAGGCGAGATTACAGAGGACGACTACCGCATCTGGCTGCAAAATCAGGTCTTTCAGTCCGATTTGATGCACGCCAAGCTGGACGGCATAACCAAGACCTGCACCACAGCCCAAGAGACGGCCTACAAGCTGGCCCGGGACGAGCAATACAACATCTTTTCCTTTGGCGCAAACTGGGCTTTCTACGAGCTGGAACAGGCCGCAGGTGTGACGTTCGGGCTGACCCTGTACAACACCGAAGCGGTCAAGCTCCTGCTGAAGGAGAACCCCCGCATGGTGCCCAACAAGCGCATCAAGAGCGAGAGCAACCGCACCTATGACGCCCGGGTGTTTAACCGCTACGTCATGCAGGGCATCGTGCAGGGCAAGAGCGTCCACGACATCGCCGTGCAGGCCGTAAACGGCATGGCTGATACGGAGATCCACTGGGCTATGAACAACGCCATCACAGCCCTTACCAGTGCCCAGAACGCCGGGGCTTTGCAGCAGATGCGAAACGCCCAGGCTTTGGGCATCGAGGTCAAAAAGCGGTGGAACTCCACCCACGACTACCGCCTGCCCGACCAGCAGACGGCAGCGCTTGACGAGCCGTTCAAGGTCATGGGCTACGAGATTCAGCGACCCGGCGACCCCAACGCAGCGCCGGAGATGGTTTACCACTGCCGTTGCGTGTTGTCCTCTGCGCTGGGCAAGTATCCCCGGCAGAACGCCATGCAGCGGGACAACATTGTCACATATGAGGATACGGGCATGGTAAATGCCAAGGGAAAGCCAATCAAGGTAGCCGTAAAGAAAGCGGTTCCGGCTATGACCTACACCGAGTGGTACAAGGCCAAGGGCGGCACAGAGAAAGAGCAAATGTGGTGGGCGGAAGAGCGCAAAAGAAAGAAGGGATGAACCGTGATTCTGCCGATGGAAAACACCGAAAAGATGATTTTTCCGGGCGAAGGAAAGTTCCATATCCCTATCATCAAGCCGGAAACGGACATCCGCATTGACAAGCTGGAATGGATTCCTTTCAACTATGCCCTGTCTGCCAAAGATAAGGGGAGCAAAGGCGTCCATTTTTATTGTGATGATTACCAGTTTGAACGTGTTTGGCGCAATCCTGACAAGTATGTGCCGCTTTTGCAGCAGTTCGGGGCGGTGCTTTCCCCTGATTTTTCCATGTTCCGAGACCACCCGGAAGCGGTGCAGATTTGGAGTGCCTATAAACGGCACTGGTTGGCAGCGTACTGGCAAATGCACTGTATCAAGGTCATTCCCACCATCGAATGGGTGTGGCCGGAAAGCTACGAGTGGTGTTTTGACGGAGAGCCGCGAAACTCCATCATCTCCATTTCGTCCGTTGGGCTGATGAACGAACATCTAGCTACAACCCTTTTTACAATGGGGTGCAAGGAAGCTATGCGGCGCTTAAATCCTACGCAAGTTCTTTGGTATGGCAAACCATTACCGGGGATGGACTTTAACGCAACAATAATCAAGCCGCAGTATGCGGAAGTGAGAGAGAGGTGTCACGATGAGCGGCGGTGGTAGAGCATCCGGCAGAGCCGGGCGCAGTTCCGCGAGAGTGGGCGGCGGTGGATCTGGAGAAAAAGAAAAAGAGCTTTTTACCGTTGGGAAAGACGGTGTGCGTGTCTATGATGATTTGGAAACCGATTCAAAAACTGGTTTGCTGAGCGGACATAGCACATCGGCCGTGAAAGCTTTTAGAAGCCTGAGCGATGTTCATTGTAATTGGAACAAAGGCTTTGATGTTCTTGATGGGGACAAAAAACCGGTGCACATGAAAAGAAGCCAGCAATGGGACTACCTGAAAAACCACAATATAAATTCTTTCATTTTACGAGTTCCAGAAGGCGACAAAAAAAGAGCCTTAAAACAGATGGAAGACTACGGGTATCACGTTGTTGCAAAATTGGCATCGAATTCAAAAGATAAGCGAATTTTTGATGATAACGAGTTTTATATGTCCAAAAAGAAAATGCAGCGGCTTGGCTTGGATTTCAAGGTGGAAACCTACTGGAAAAAAGGATGGAAAGGTTGATGCATCGTGAACTTTAACTACGACATCAAATTCACTGAGAACACCCCGCAGCTGCATGAGGCACTGGACTCATGGGCAAAGCGGGTGCTGACCCTCTGGGGCATGACGGTGCAGGACTACGCCCAACTGCTTGTGCCTACCGGCGCAGAGAACAGCACCCATATTGAGGGCTACGTGGGCGGCGCGCTCAAGCAGAGCCTGACCTATGCCCTCGACCTTGCAAAAAAGACCGTGACCATCGGCAGCAACCTGTTTTACAGCGTGTATGTGGAGCTGGGCACGGGCATCTTTGCCGAGAAAGGCAACGGACGCAAAACGCCGTGGGTCTGGAAAGACTTCAACGGAAAGTGGCACTTTACCAGGGGCATGGCCCCCCGTCCGTTCCTCCGCCCGGCGGTGGAGGAGCACATCGACGAACTGCGAGAGATCGCAGTGGAAGAAGGGAACAAGGAAGTATAAACATGAGCAGAATCGAAGAGCTGGAAAGCGAGCGCGAAAACTTGCATTTGGAACAGCTCAAGCTCCAAAACAAAGCAAAAATTTGCGAAGTTCGGCAACTTGAAATTTCAAACGAAATCCGAGAGCTGAAAATTGAGGATGATAAGGAAGCAAATACACGGCTTTGCTTTGAAATTGACGATAAAAGAATCAAACTTCAGAAACTTTGTGATAAGGTTCTTGGCGAATCAAACGTGCATGTTCATGTGACACTCATCCCGTTAAAAGACAACCTCAAATTTCAAAATTACGAATTTGACTAAAAAGTTAATATTCGGCGGTTGGCACACAGCGTCAGCCGCTTTTTTATGCCGTTTTAGCTCAGTCTGGCAGAGCACCGGACTTTTAATCCGGGGGCCGTGGGTTCAAGCCCCACAAGCGGCACCACACCGGCAGCACGTCCGGCAAATAAACCTTATTGCCAAGCATGGCAGCCCGAGCATGGGCAGAAAGGACTATCACATGGCACTCAAAAGAGCTGACATCCGCACGATTCTGGAGAACGCCGAAACCTCCAACGATGACAAGGTCGAAGCCATTCTGGACGCCCTGCACAAGGAGACGGACGGACTCAGAAACCAGCTGGATGAAGAAAAAACAGCCCGCACACAGGCCGAGAAGGACCGGGACGCAGCCAACGGCGGCAAGCAGGCCGCTGAAAAGGCGCTGACCGACTACAAGGCCCAGCAGACAGCAGCAGCCAGCAAGGCGGCCAAGACTGCTGCGTTTAAGCAGTTGCTCAAGCAGGCGGGCGTGCTGGAAAAGTACATCGACGACATTGCCGACGACTCCAAGAAGGGCGACGAGTTCGCCGCCGGGCTGGAACTGGACGCCGATGGCAAGGTAAAAGACGCCGAAAAGCAGCTTTACAGCATCAAAACCACATGGGGCGGCAAAATTGCCACCACCAAAACCACCGGCGCGAAGGTGGACAACCCGCCCACAAGCTACGCCGGGACTTCTCCCGAGGATTTCAAGAAGATGAGCCTTGATGACCGCATCAAGCTCAAGAACAGTAACCCCGAGCTGTACCAGCAGCTCCGGGCAAAGTAAGAAAGTGAGGCTATTATATGGCACAGACTGGCACTTTTGGCGGCTTCGACTTTGACGTTGAGGTGTTCGGCGACTACATGGCCGAGCAGAACACCATCGACACCAGCATCGAGGCTTCCGGCATCATCAAGGACGACCCCTCTATCATGGGTCTGATCGGCGAAAAGGGCAGTGTTGCAACCATCCCGTTCTATACCGAGCTGGACGCCACGGCGGATAAGCCCCTGAACAACGACGGCAATACCGACAACACCCCCACTGAGGTCACTGGCAACAAGCAGACCACCATGCTCATCCAGCGCATGAAGGCATGGAAATCTCAGGACTTCACCAAAGAGCTGACTGGCGCAGCCCCGATGCAGCACATCGCAAATCAGGTCACACACTACTATCAGCAGGTCTGGCAGAATGTGCTTATGACCATCACGGACGCTGTGCTGTCTACCACCGATCTCAAGAAGCACATCTACGACATCACCAAGGTGGACGACGGCAAAGTTACGCCGGAATCCCTGATCTATGCGCAGGAAGCCGCTTTCGGCGACCACGCAATGAGCGAGGGCCTGCTCATCATGCATTCCACTGTCTTTGCAAAGTATCAGGCAGCAAATCTCGTTGAGTTTGAAAAGTACACCACTCCGGGCGCTCTGTCTCAGGCTTCTCCGCTGGCTCGCATCGGTGGGATGGTCGTGATCGTAAACAACGCCTTCACCTCTGCGTCCATCACCGACGCTTCCATCAACGGCGGCAAGGCCACGACTGCATATAAGACTTATGTTCTGGGCGAAGGCTCTTTTGTGGGCTGCCGTAAGACCAACTACGAGAAGCCCTACTACACCGACTACGACCCCGAGAGCAAGGCCGGTATTCAGAAGCTGTACACCAAAGAAGGTCGTGTCATTCACCCCAACGGCATGAGCTTCAAGGTGGACAACGTTGCCGGAGCGTCCCCCAACGACACCGAGCTGGGCGCAAAGGCCAACTGGGAACGCCGCATGAAGCTGGAGAACATCCGCATCGGCCAGATGCTTTCTCTGGGCTAAAAATTCGGAGGTGACTCAGCATGACTGTCCCCGAGCTGTGCGTTTACACGCACAATTTTTTTGACCGGGCGGACGACCCCGTTGCCGGGGAGTTTGCCTTTGAGCCGGACACCGTGCCCACCGGGGTAGTGCCGGGGCAGTATTTCCTCGTGTGCGGATCCATCTTCAACAACGGCGTGCACAAGGCCGGGGACGGTGATCTGACCGCCGAGACCTTCACCGGGACGGTGCAGCCCATGCGCGTGCCGCCTGATTTTGTGGCGCTGGCTGAAAAAATCGACGCATACGACAAGGCGCTCCCGGCCGGCGGCATGTATGTGTCTCAGTCCTTTGCCGGGTGGTCCGGCACGATGGCTACAGGCACGGACGGTCTTCCCGCAGACGGCAAGACCCGCTATAAATCCGAGATCAATCAGTGGAGGAAGATGTGACATGGTCAATTCGTTCACTGCATCCACCGTGATGCAGAGCTTTACCCAAAAATACCGTTTTCAGACCCGCAGCTATGAGCCGGACGGCGTGGGCGGCTTTGTTTCCGGTTGGCAGGACGGCCCTGAGTTTGAGGCCGTGGAGCGCCACGACACCACCGTGGAAGCTCAGGTAGCAGAGCAGGCTGACACCGCATCTACCTATACCTTGCTGGTCAACACGGGCGTGCCGCTGTCCTTCCCGGACTACATCAAACGGGTGAGCGACGGGCAGACCTTCCAGATCACCAGCGCAGCAGACGAAGGGAAAGCCCCGCCGGAATCCGGCATGGGGCTGCGGGCCGTCAAGTGCAAAAAGGCGGTGCTGCCTTGATGGGACCGTCTGAGAGCATCAACCGGGCGCTGAACGCTTTTTTCAACGGCTTTGGCATCCCGGGCTATCTGGAAGATAACATCCCTCCTGCCGCTTCCCTGCCCTATCTGACCTACAAGCCCACCATCCCCGGCGGGTGGAACGAAGCGACATCCTTCCACGCCCGGCTGTGGTACCCCAGCAAGGGCGGCAGAGCCCCCATCCTGCAAACCGAAGATACGATCAGCGCGGCCCTCGAGGACAGCACAACGCTTTCCTGCGAGGGCGGCGCTATTCTTTTGCAAAAAGGTACCCCATGGGCACAGCCCCTCGACAACCCGCCTGAAGGGTATCTGTGCGAATATCTCAATTTTGAAATCACGCAATTTTGCGAGTAAGGAGCAATATGGGAAGAAAATTTTCCAAAATTTCGCAGGAAGCGTTCAAATCCATGCAGTTCAATTCCGGAATCGTGGTCAACAAGTTTGACGTGACCGGAACGACTGAAGTGCAGGATGCAGACATCATCACCGCCACCACCGGCGGCATCACCGCGACCTGCAAGGCAAACTTCACTGATCTGGGCGCGGACGTGGACAACGCCCAGAAGAACACCGCAGAGCTGATGCAGATCGAGGACTACGACTGCACGCTGGCCTTTACGGCCCTGAATGCAACCACCGACGTCATCAAGCTGGCCCTTGGCGCAGCCGATGTGGCAGAAAAGAAGGTCACGCCCCGCATGACGCTGGATCCCACTGAAAGCACCGGTGACTTCAAGGACATCTGGTGGGTCGGCGACACCATTGACGGTGGCTTTGTGGCTGTCCGTCTGATGAACGCACTCTCCACCGGCGGTTTGACCCTGAAGACGACTGACAAGGGCAAGGGCAACATCTCCGTCACCCTGACCGGCTGCCCCCGTCTGGGCAGTGATACCGTGCCTATGGAGTGGTACTACAGCCCCAATGCCGCAGCATAAGGAGGACACCGCATGAAATTTTTGACAGAGCTGTCCGATGAAGATTTTCTGCGCCACTGCTGGCAGATTGCCGATGTGGCAGAGGAGGTCTTGGAAAAATCCAAGATCATGGAGCTGCGCAAGGTTCTGCCGGTCCTGACCGGCGAGGAAACGCCGGAGGAGCTGGAACAGAAGAAGAAGGAGCAGGCAAAAAAGAACATCCAGGCTATGGCAAAAAGCTTGCTGTTCGACAATGCCGCTGCCACCGCAAAGCTGCTTCCGCTGCTCTATGAGCCGGACGTGGATGAAAACGGGGTGGCTGAAAAAATCGGCCCGTTCAAGAAGATGCGCGCGGTGAAAGAACTGCTGAACAACGATGATGTGCTGGATTTTTTGCTCTGGTGTCTGCCGTTGGTGCTGGCGGGTACAGACGCCTAATTTCTTCCATCAGCCCGGACGCGCTGCGGCTGTTTGGCAGGCCGTACATTTTGCAGCACTGCCTGAACGCTTTGCGGCAAGAGCGCATCACGCTCAGCTATCAGGCGTACATGACGGACGCTCTGGCGCACCTTATAGGCGCGGAAGAGCGGTGGTACGACATGGTGGCCGGGCTTGTGGAAAACCGCCCACAGCCGCCGCAGCCGTCCGCTGATGAAGTGATAGCACACATTAAAAATGGCCTGAACGGGGGTGATGGAACCTGAAACTTTTTGAATTGAGCGCCACCCTCGGGCTGGACGACAGCGCCTACCGGCAGGGCATCCAGAATGTACAATCCGAAACGAAAAAAACCGTTTCTTCGCTGTCAGGAGAGTACAGCAAGGCCGCAAAGGCCGTAGTGGAACTGACCAGACGTTACAACGAATCGGTGGGCAAGACCGGCAAAGCATCCTCTGAGACCAAAAATCTCAAGACCATGTTAGCACAGGCAGAAGCGCAGCTCAGGGCAACCACGACCGCGCTGAAAGCCGCAAACAACGGCATGGATGGCTTTGCCAGCTCCACGGATAAAGCGTCCGGCAAGTCTCTGGCCGGTGCTATTGCACAAGGCACGGTCATGGCGGGCATTTTCTCGAAGATCGGCTCTGCCCCACTCAGTGCCGCAGAGGGGTTCATCTCTTCCGGCATCGAGTATAACGCCCAGATCGAGAAATACACCACCGGCTTTACCAATATGTTGGGCAGCGCGGAAGCCGCCCAGCAGGTCATGAGCCAGATCCAGGAAGACGCGGCAAAAACCCCGTTTGATGTCGAGTCCCTGACAAAGGCGAACCAATACTTGATCTCTGCAGGCGAGAACGCTTCCTATGCCCGCAGTACCATCATGGCACTGGGCGACGCGGTCTCTGCGACCGGCGGCGGCAACGACGAGCTGAACCGCATGTCCCAGAACCTGCAGCAGATCGCCAACACCGGCAAGGCTACAACGGCTGATATCAAGCAGTTTGCTTATGCCGGCATCGACGTATACGGCATTCTGGCCGACTACACAGGCAAGTCCACCGCTGAAGTGCAGAAGATGACCATCAGTTATGATCTTCTGACGCAGGCTTTGCAGGCTGCTTCCGAAGAGGGCGGGCGTTACTACAACAGCATGGACACCCAGAGCCAGACCATGAATGGCCGCGTGTCTACCCTGAAGGACAACGTGAGCCAGCTGACGGGATTGCTGACCGGCGATTTATCCGGCGGCATCGGCGTTGTAATCGGCAATCTGAACGACATGCTCGTCGCAGCACAGGAAGCTTACAAAACGGACGGCTGGATTGGTCTCGCAGGCGCGATCACCGGCCTGACGGAGCCTATCAACACGGCAAAAAACGCTCTCAAGGACTTCGCAAGCAAAGCCACCACATGGCTGGATCAGCTGAGCTATAAACTCAACCGTTTTCTCGGAAAAGCCGCCACAGCAGACTTCGATACCTACGAAGAGTACGCGGATGCAAATAACCGGAAGAGTAACCGTAACAGGATGCGGGAAAATGCATTAAATGGCATTGGCATCAGCAACAAGAGCTGGTCGGAGCGTCAGGCGGAAGCGGCA